>Ga0307517_10002816_pt1 | contig 27640 bp, 15 predicted proteins | sample 23_EM_MG_FD_194515 | JGI IMG/M metagenome (GOLD analysis project Ga0307517, IMG submission 194515) | Populus trichocarpa ectomycorrhiza microbial communities from riparian zone in the Pacific Northwest, United States - 23_EM | ecosystem: Host-associated > Plants > Roots > Unclassified | place... | reverse complement strand
TTGTGAGTATCTCTTTCACATTCTCCTTTACTCCAACTAAACTAAGAAATATATGAAGTGAAAAATGTACCTTGATTAAATGTATACCTTTGGCCAAGATCGGGCTCATGAAAATTTAGCATGTGTAGTTCATTCATGTGAGAATATATGCTCCATTTTAGTGAATTAGCAAGAACTTGTTTGTAAATTAACCCTCAAAGTCGCCACACAATGTTAATGTTGACGGGAAATTATCATGATCATGATTACGGATGGAAACTTTCATTTTCATGGCAGCAATAAATTTGATCGAAATATGGAAATTCACTTGTTCATTATTCATCAATATCAATATCTTGAAAATGTGTTTAGAAACGTGGTGAAAGCTTTTTAAAACAAAAATATTTTGTAAAATATATATTTTTTAAATTAATACATTAAAATAATTAAAAATATATGTTAATTTAAAGATTTTTTTAAAAATAAATTCGAAAATTTTGAAATACATGATTAAGAGCCTGTTTAAAATTGTAGTAGTGATGAGTCTGGTTACAATTCAAAGTGTTTTTCGCTTAGAAATGTATCAAAATAAAGTTTTTTATTATTTTTTAAAAATTATTTTTGACATCAATATATCAAAATAATCTAAAAATATAAAATGATTTTTATTTTAATTAAAAAAAATTCAAAAATTTTAAAAATATAATTTACTTCACGTTTACAAACAAACTCTAAGCTTTAATTCCAAACGAAGCTGAAAAGCTTGATCCCTTGAATGCTTCACATTGCATTAACTATCCTCTTACTGTCTTACAAGCTTGGTCCAAGATTATGAATTATAAAAATTCATTTTATAATTTATTGGTCCTCGCATTATTTTAAAAATATATGTATTCCTTAAAAATTAAAACCTTTTGCAATCAGGTTCTATGTGATATACTTTTAATCATGTAGTCACTTATTAAATAACTCTTCTTTTTAAATTAGTATTTTATTTTTAAAATTCGTTTGTGTTTTTTTATCCTCATGATGGTTTTAAAAATGATTTTTGTTCCTTAATTAAAATTAAAACCTTCTTTCACTTAACTCCAATATAATTACTCTTTATCAGACAAATTTCTTATATAATATTTATATTTTATCACATATTACATTGTTTGTATAAAAATTCAATTATGTTTTACAATATTAGCTACTTATTAATTAATTTCTTATGGTATATTGTAGATTATAATTATAATTATAATACATGAAAATGCGTTTGATACGACATCGTATTTTCTCTCGGCTATCTAATATCCAGTCCTTTCTATTACGACGACGTCGCATTTTATATCGGCTATCTACTATCTAATATCTAGTCCTTTCTATTCTCGTTACATATCAACTGGCAGAGCGCGAAAAACCGCACTGTCGTTTAAACCTTCACGACCGTCGTTTCTGCTCCTGATTTTCAATGGAAGCTTCACAACCGAACACCACCACGGACACCGCGAATCCAAACCCTATCCCTAACAACACCAACTCAATTCTATCATCCACTCCAGTGTGGCCAACAATCGATGGTCCACTAGGTCTAACAGAAGACGAATCGTTAACCTACGCTCGCAGATTTTACAAATTCGGATTCGCACTCTTGCCTTGGCTTTGGGCTGTCAATTGCTTCTACTTCTGGCCTGTTCTCTTCAATTCTCGCTCCTTCCCTCGCATTCGCCCTTGTAAGTAAAAAAATTCCTAATTTCCACAACATTCATTGTTAGATCCTTTTTTATTGGACTAGAAATGACTTTAATAGTTTCGGCCACGCGCGTGTGAGGTCATCTTATCTGTACGCTCGGACGGACTGATTGGCGAAATTTTTTCTTGTTGAATTAGTTTTAGAAAATAGAGAGATTGCTACTTTTTTTGTGGGATATGTATTCATATTGATGCAGCTGGCTTGAAACTCGTTGAATTTCACCTGATTTAGTAGAATGTTGATTCGTGAATAGATTGCGAAATGCAACTCCCTCAAATTTAGTGGTGTTTAGTAGAATGTGCTTTGATTTTTAAGGAGTACAGTGTAGAGCAGCTGATTGAGGTTGGGGCCGTTTTATTCTAATGAGTGATAGGCTAGGCGTGTAATTGTTGTCGGACACACGAAGACAAGGTTGTGTAGGTTGAATTTGTTTAATCACCCTGGTTTTTTCGTAGGTTTCGGTTTTGCTAGATTTAACGAATAGTTGCTGTGTCCTTAGGTAAAGCTGGCTAAGCGTAAAGATTTTCTGCCTTGCCAGTAACTGGTAGTTTGTTTTGGACGAGCAAGGTATCTAGTTTTTATTGGAAAAAAGATTTGTGTTATCTTGTTTGAGCTGGTTGAGGTTAGGAGCCTGTTGTGTTGACTGAAATATTTGGCAGTAAGAATGCCATCAAACTCATCTGTGAAGGACAGAAGGAGCATTGGCATCAATGTGTTGTGTGCTTTTGTGAACTTGCCAGTGAAGCATGATCTAAAGTTCTTTCTGTGGAGTTCTGTTTTGGTTGTTGATTATGTTGTTCACTGCAGCTGTTTCCGTTTATTCGATGTGGATATGAATGAGCGTCTTATGGTTTATTGTTGTTTGTTCAAGAAGCAAATTTACACTTGGATAAATATTGAACAATTAAGTGGAGGTTTGAGTGCAATAGGTGGTTCTGGCTTAACTGGTTCGGTGCTTGGTTGATTATATATCATGTGCTTCGGGAAACTGGTTTTTTTTATGTATTACAGCATGCTTGCATTTTGAATCTCAAAGGGTTTTTTTTGTGTGTGTGTGTTCTTAATATCGATGTGGTTCTGTAATCTTTCTTGCACATTGGTGGCTATATTGAAGATTTTCTTTCGCACTTTGTAGATGTTGTTAGATCAGCAGTTGGGTTCACTGTATTCACAACTGTTCTTTGTTCATGGGCCTTGACATTTGCCATTGGAGGAGAGCAACTCTTCGGCCCTGTATGGGATAAACTAGTGATGTATAATGTTGCTGACAGATTAGGCTTGACTGGTTGGATTTAGTCATCTGCTCTTTGAAATTGTTATGTCACCATTTATCTGTAATGAAGTTCCTTTACAAGCATTGTTGTCTGGTTTTGAACACATTCCTTTATATTATGTTATTGGAACAATTTAAATTGCTACATAACAATACAGTTTATGTTGAAGCATTTATTCCCCCAAGTAAATGAAGGAAAGTTTATGGTGAGGCTGCTAGCCTATATTTCTTTTTTTAAATAAAGAAAAGCTATGTGTCTAGTTTCGACTCTTCTTCTTATTTTACATTTTGATTTTTTCCGTAAACAATATGTGGACTATTTATGTCTACAATTTGAAAGTCCCAAACTTTTAAACTGCAATGGCAGTAACTTCAATTATCGTTACTTTTCCGGTTTGCGGTGGTTGATCGGTTTTGTTAGAACACCAAATTGAAAACAAACACCAGTGTTAACCTCTTTATAAGCCTCTGGCAATCATCTTCTCATAGTCTTTCTTATCTCCTGAACTCTTGCTTATAGTCTCTCTGGCTTTTCCGGGCTTCTTGTCTCGCTCCCTCTCAACTTAGCCTTTCTATCTCTCTTGGGCTACTGTTTGTAGTCTATCCAGCTCTTCCAGCCTAAGAATCCCACATTGAAATCAAACACTAGTGTTAAGCCCCTTAATCTCATAGAGTAAAACTTTTGTGAAATTTCAAAATTAGAATGGCATGGAGGTCTTTGGACAGTTAAAATTTCAAGATGACTTCGAAGATAATGGATTTAGGATATCATTACTCAATGGGATTCATGTTACCGAGTAGGCATATGCTATAGGGACATGTGAATTGGGAAATACCCGTATATGGTGAAGTCTCCCGTCAGCACGGTGAATGACTTTCACACGTGTTCTTCTATGTTATTAAGCACTAAACTTAGCAGTTTGCATGAAAAGGGAAGGGTAGTTAGTCACCTAACCCTCTGTCATCCAGATGCTGGCAAAACCTCGAAGGAGGAAGCAGCACCTATCATCACCAACCTTGTTAAGCATCAAAGCACCACCACCATAAGTAATGAACAGATTCCTTAACTTATTCTTCAACATGGAAGCAATACTAGGCCACTTTAACTCAGTCCAAGGGGATCAGCAAAGCACATTCCCGAATATGGTGCCTTGCTTTAATAGCCTGCCACAGTTTTCCCTTGTCATTGTACAAAACACCATCTTGAATTGAATTATGGTTTAAGAACAGTATGACTGCGAATTAACTCAGTAAAAAGTAGTGAAAAGATTTTCTATGACTTCTTCCTCATTGTTTTTTTATTTTTTCATTTGCTGTCATTACCTCTCAAGGCCTACCTGTTCCGTTGCTTGTAGGGCTCTCCTTGTGGTCTCGATTCCAGCTCATCCATGGGATAGATAGCTTGTGATCTAGTCTTGTACTGTCCGGTCAAGTTTCATATTTAAAACTTAAAAAAAAAGAGTGTATTTTGAAAGGAATAATTTCCTTTTAGTCCTTCAACTTTTGTAGTTTTCTACATTGGATTGAAAATGCAGTTCGCCCAAAATGAATGATGAGAAATCCGTGTTAAGTTAAGCTTCTTGGACATGAAAACAAAAGTTCCACAACATGAATAACTAATTTTGAACATCAGTTATGAAATAGTGTAGTGGCTCTGCTGTCATTTTCTATTTAGAGCCGAAGCACGCGTCTTGATTACTTGAGGCACAATGAAACAATGGTGTAGTTTGTTACCAAATGTGAATAAACAAATCGAAAGAGACAACCCTAAAAGACCTACCAACTGCATAACTTTGATGTCACTTTCTTACGTAGTATTTTAGCAGGGATTAAATGGGGTTAGTTTTAGCTTGTAGGCATGTAGGGACTGAGAGAAATAGACATCAAACCAATTTTCCTTGTGTTGGTTTTTGATCATGATCTTCTGTTGCGACCCCACTTCATAAAGCTTGTATTCTTCTAATCATAGCATCTACGGTGCTAGTGGTGTGTGGCAACCGAAAAATTTAAGCAACATCAGGATGATACATCACCGGCCGGCAGCTGGGTTCTCAGATATTCTCACGGTGGGGTTGTATGGATGATGGTTGGTTCATCTAGATGATTGTGTTTTTTTGTTTTCAACAAATTTGGAGTATTTTATACATATATTGCAACATTCTGTTTGTGATTGAAGTGTTTTGAAGGATCCATTTATAAGAATTTTATTTCCACGGTAAATTAATGCCTTGACTCATACTAATGAAGAACATGGAATCTAGAAGACCGACTTTGGAATGAACTTTGAAAATCTACCAAGATTATCTTCTGGGTTATTCAAATTATTGCCTTTCGGTTTGGAACAACCAAATTTATGAACGTAAAGTCCACAATGGGGACTGTCTGAGACCATTAATTTGAAATAGCAATGATCTTGTGGAGGTTGTTGCAATAGTGGATTTTGACATTAGATATGGATGATAGTGATTTAAATTTGATTAATTATTTGATTTTCAAGATGCAAGTATTTGATGCCTAGAAATTGAATTTCAATTTGCAGTTTTTTTTTTCTTTTTATTTATTTTTTATTTTCAATTTCAATTTTTCTAATTCTTCACATCTTTTTCATTAGAGCCCACATTTTGTTGCATGTCCAAGATGGCATGTCAGAACCTCAAAGAGTGAGTTTAGAGCAGACACTCAAACAGATATATAAAAGAAAAAAATTACTACTTTAAATAGATAAATTGAAGGTTAAACAGTCAAATAAAAAAATACATCAATAGATTCAAAAACAAGTGAAAAACATTTGTCCATGTTTTGTCTCATATCAGAGTTTCTTTTCCCTTCCTTATGAATACTCATATCATGAGCTAACAGACACATCAATACTTAATGAAATTAATGAATTAATTAACAGGTGAAAAAAATAAAAGATTAGCAACCTAGATAGTTTTTAAAGATGAGACACTCTGGTATGCGGCCCAGTGATGATATATAGCTTGGGATCAAGGGATTTGTTTCCCCTTTGATCTCAGGTTCGAGCCCTGTGTTTGCTGATATGATGGCCACTAAAAACTTACATGGTCGTTAACTTCAGGACCCGTGGATTAGTCGAGGTGTACGCAAGCTGATCCAGACACCCACATTAATTAAAAAAAATATAAGACACTCAGATAAGAAAAGTACGGATTTAACGATAAATATGTTGTTCTCTTTTATAATAAAAATATTTGTAGAGAAAGTGATTTGACACTAGCAATATCACTTCAAAGGGAGAAATGTTTCTTGACTTAGCTAAGATTCAATTTAAGAGGGATTTAATTCGTTGGTTGATTTAATTTTCAATGAAATTGGCGATTCAAAATACCAGCAGCATCCCCTTCCTCATTCTTCTCAACGCGTCAGTATCGATCTACATCTGTTAATAAAAAAAAAAGATATTTGGAATATCTTAGCTGTTAAAATGGAAAAACAAAATATCATCACAAATCTGAAATGGGAAGGAGCGGTTGAGAAAGATACGAAAATATTCACCCTTAATTCAATGTCTAAACCTAAGCCTGAAAATGTGAGCAAGAAGGAAGAAGTAAAAAAAACGACATCCTCCAAATTCTAAGAGAACCCTAATTTGATGGGACCATAAGTAGGCATGATCTTTGGCTGACATTAATACTAGCTTGGAGGAGATTATACATGTTCGAATAAAGCCAACTTCCAAGCATGTAGAATACATAATTTTATTGAGGCCAGCATTCCCATATGTGACAAATTGTATCAAATACGATGGAAGAAGAGAGAATTTTGCAATTTCAGGAAAGAGATTATTAGCTTTCATGGAAGCTAGCTTGAGAAAGGTGCCTGCCACGAAAAGTGTAATAATAGGGTTTTGTTGGAGGGTAATCAGTATTAAATATTTTGGTAAAAATTAATGGTTTTTTTTTTTTTTTTTTGGTGGTGGATTAAAGTTCTTGTGGATGTCACAAACAGCGTGGTTGGGAAAAGATGGGCTAGCTTGAGATGCTGAAGAACAGTAAGAGAAATGGGAAAGATATGTTGCTTAATTGGGCACTTTTAATTAATTTGGTGTGGTAGCTAGCTAGGCTAAGGTAATTTGTGCCTTTCATGAAAGGAGAAACATAGACAAATGTGGTTTGTTTGTGTCATCAGCTTCATGAAGAGAAGGAAGAATTTAAATCATGCACAACTCTCTATATATCTGTTTTTTCTATTGGGCCCCATTAATTAATGAGAATATATGTTAATGTTACAAACAATCCCACTTCTGTAAGGTAACCTATTTTTCACTGGGATCCAACATTACTTCAAAAAAAAAATTATATTTAAAATTAAATACCCATTTTGGTAAACAAATTAAATTCCCATTTTCTTCTAGTTAGCCAAGTATTTTTAGCACTAAAAACAAATACCATGTATTATATATTTTGTCAATAGATTTATGTCACTAGCTAGCACCAATTTATATTAAATTAATACGTTTAGCAACAGCTTGAGAGTTTGATAAATGATCATTTGGTGCAGTATGGAGTCAAATGGTATGATTAATTGTGTAGGAAGCAAAACATATGGAAGGGAATATTATTCAAATTCATTGAATAAATTAATTAATCAACTATTATTTATTAGCTGAAGATCGATCATTCCGTTGCTTAATTTGCATATATATACCATATTTTAGCTAATGTATATGCGTGTGGAAATTAAGCAAACAATCAGCAACTTAATATTTCTTCATTGTAATTAAGCATTTCATATATTAGGCAGAAAAGCAATAATAAAAACTTCCTTTTCAAGTAATATCAAGGCATGTTTTTCTTAGTTTCATAAACATAAATGATCAATTGATTTATCTAGTACTCATGATATTCCACGTTTGTGTATGAATGCATGCATACACACCCATTTGAGATTAATTTCAACTAATTTAATTAGTTGATTATATGATTACTTGCTAGACTATAATACAATACTCAATTTCGTGTCAATTTTTTGAAATTATTATTTTATACTGGTTACCAAAAATGTCGTGCTTGCTTGCTTAAACCTTGTTACCACTTGTTTTCCTCTTTTCTTTTCTTTTCAATTCCCAACTCTAGCTAGGTGTTGCCAAATAAAAAATAAATAAATGATATTCTGGATTATATCTTAAGAACAGATTAATTTAACACCGAGAATTAAGTGCTACTATTTTATACATGTATAAATATGTTTCTAATATATAATTAGAATTTTGGTGCTCAAGGTATTTTTATGCCAATTTTTATATATTGAAATTAAATCTAGTTTTAAATTAATGGACTCTCTTGTAGAAATTTAGACCACAAATCCCTTTTGAAGGGCAGTAATTTATCAACTATGAATGAATCTTTTATTTGAAATCCAAAGAATATTAATTGTTGCACAGCTCATGAATCTGATTCAAATTGTTTAATCATGATGGGCATTGAAAAATGCTCATTCAAATAACAACTCCTAAGAATTAAATGCTGTTTACAAATTGAACACATGGGGCCTTGGAAAGGCTGCTAATTATAGCAGGAAGAAAAGGAGAAGATGATGCAGAATGTAGCAAATTCTCAAGGTCCCAAGTGAAAACCTGCAGGTATACTTTAATGATCCCACTAAGGCTAAAACTATGTGAGAAAGCAAACTGAAAGAACCATGAAAAGCAGCTATATGATCTGGATTAGCTAGGTTCCTTTCAAGTTACTAATAACATGATTTATTAATTTATGAAAAAAAGAGAGGAAATTAAGAAAATTAAACTGAAATTAAGAAGCATGAAGCAGCTTTCAGTAATTGTGTGTGAAATGCAAAGGTACATGCGTGGTAGCAAACAAAAAGGTTAACTTATAATTGATGGATTAGGTTCAAAAGGGTTTTCATGAATCACCCAAATTCCACCACCGGACAAGATTGACCAATATATATTTGGACTAGAAAAGTAAAAGAAAACTGCTACCTATCTAGCTAGGCAGCTCTCGATCACTAATGTTAATGAATTCTCAAGGGGATATCTAGGAAATGCGCGATGTGGACAAATCAATGGCAGTAGAGAGAGAGAGAGAGAGAGAGAGAGAGAGAGAGAGAAGACAATTTAGTTAAGAGGAGAAGAGTTCGATTTCGTGGGTTATAAAATCCTAGTCAGTTAAGAAATCACTTTATCCATCTTTTTTGCTTGCACCATCAACATTGTATAATAGAACATGGACTTGTTTCCTCCTTTTGACCTTCCATCTACATAGATGTGAGCATCATCTAAGACATGCTACCTTGCGTTCTCCCCTTCCTTTTTTACCTCATTATCAACAATTGCCACAAATTGCATCAACTATTTACATGGCAAACTCTTCATCTGTTCTTTTCTTTTTTAGCGGTAAATGATTTAACCAAGGCTTGTTTCATAGTGGGTATTAATAAAATTGATTTTCAATGAGTTTGGAATATATTCCAACATCTTGATTTTCTTAGAGAAGAAAGTTTTAAAAATTAAAGGGTCAAGAAAGTGTAAAAAAATTACTTTTAGTACTCCACATAGTCCACTAAATCTGTGTATTATTTTTTTTAGATTAATATAGGTGTCTAGGTCAGCTTGCGCGTACCTCGAGTAATCTCATAGGCCCTAAAGTTAACGATTATATAAGCCTTCCTTAAAATTTATGGGACTCAAACTGATGATCTCTGTAAAGCAAACTCAGAACTTAACTAATTAAGCTACACCTTTTAAATTCAAAACTGAATATTTTTTTTCTTGTGCGAGGTGAAGAGAGATGGGAGTGCCCTATAATGGGATGATCTCCTTGGTGTTGGAAAAACAAGTGAGAACTAGACATTGAAAAGAGCATGAATATAACGAGCAGTGTTTAAGAGATAAAATAATGTGTTAATTTACACAGAGAATGCCTAAATGTCGACAAGGACTCCATATAATATATAACAGTATCCAAAGATGAGGATAATAGGAGAGACTGAGAAATTAAATCATTGATAATTAAAATTCATAATCGGAAAGTATTTATGTGTTCTTGACAGAATAAACTAAGAAACATACTAATCAGATGACCACACGTGTAGCAAATTGAAGCTTCTTAATTAATCTTCTTCTACAGTACTTACTTGCAAAGCTTCAAAGCTTCAGGATTTATAATTTGTAGTTTTGTACATAGTAAAGCCCAGAGTTGAACTTAAAAATAATAGTGATTGATGAAATTTGGTTAACTTGTTTAGATTTCTAGTGATTATATTAACTTGGTTAATTAGACCTCATTGAAATTAATCAGGTCAGGTCATCAATTCTAAGATTTTTTTTAATAAAATAATATTATTTTAATTAAAATAATTTTCTTGAATAAATTTTGTTACACGCATATTGATCCAATAATCCAATAACTCGTACTCGTCATTTCTCGTAATTATGGTTTTGTCAACAATTGTTGGCGCATCGAGCTCCTCTTGTTCCTGTGGGTTGTTGAAGTGCCTTTTTTTTTTTTTTTCCCTGTTTTAGCAGCCACAAGAAAGAAATTAACTTGAACTTGATTTTCCCACATGTGCTTTAATGTAGAAATCTATGTTATGTTCTCTTGGTGGAATTATATATTATAGACTGTGAGAAGCAATTGTGCACCCTTTAGATCTTTAGTCAAATTCTCTTCTGATTTTTTCTTTTATGCAATCAATCTTTGATGGAATAACTCGTTCTTAATTTGAGGTATATGTATGATCCGTGTGAATATCCAATATCCGAGCTTAAATAGTTTAGGTCTTCGGTCAAAAACTCTTCTTAATAAGTAGATACATTCTTATACGTATATATACGTCCCTGTAATTAATTTGAAAATACTTGTATAAGTTGATATATATTCCTGTGATTTATATATAATTATCGTTTGCCTTATTTCTTGCAACTGTTTACATTGTATAGAAACCTTAAACATGAGGGGGTTCGCAAGTAAGTTCAAGAGGGAGTATATATAATTTTGTTTTAGCTATCCAACCACAAACATTCCCTACTATAAAAAAAAAAAAAAAAAACAACAACGAAACACCGAAATAAAATATTTCATCATGTTTATTATTAAAAATTATGATGGAAAATTTTCATTAGTAATTTTTTATAGAAACGACAATGAAATAAACAAATTAAAAAAATTATTGGCATTGCTAATTGTCAAATTATCAATAAAAATCTCATCGATGATTTTAAAAAGATTTAAAACCTAGTAGTCCTCTCTTCTCCTCTATTTCTTCTTCTTCTTCTTCTTCTTCTTCTTCTTCTTCTTCTTCTTCTTCTTCTTCACTTTACAATCATATCAACCTTCTTTCTCCACCAAGTAAACAATTTTGGTAGCCCCTCTCACAAATCTAGTCACCCAACTCGCCGACGACAACCAACCTCTATCTAGTAGCATTAGCTTCCTTCCCCCAGTTACATTTCTTATCAAGTTTCACTCCACCAAGTAAGTAAACTCACTTATTTTTGTTTTAAGTTAATTTATTGAAATTATTTTTTAGTATTTATAGTTTGCTTGTATATTTAAGTGTTTTACTTGTTTTATAATAATAAATTTATTGTATTAATGTATGATTTTTATTTTAGGGTTTGTTTGAGATTTGGAAAAAATGAATTTAAGGTGTGTTAGAATTGAAGAAATAATGGTTAATTTAATGGGTATCGATTATTGTTTTGTCAATTTTATGGTTAAGTTGAAAATTTAGAAAAAAATAATTTTGTGTGGAATTAATAATCATTAAAAGGTATTAATTTAGATTAAATAAGTTTGAATTGAATAAATAATGGATAACTAGTCAGGTCCTAACTAATTTTGTCAATTATGAGTTTTGTTGAAAATTTTAAAAAAATTAATATGTAATTGATAACAATTAGGGTATTAATTGATGTTATTATTTATAGATGATAATATGATATAAAAATTTATGATGTTTATAATATAAATTGTGATGGTGATGTTAGTAGTTATTATGATAACATTTGTAATGGTAATTATGGTGGTTAATAGTATCGGTGGTAATAATGATGGTTGTTATAGTAGTGGTGATATTGATAGTGGTTATGATGTAAAAACTGGTGGTGGCGGCGGCGGTAATGATAGAGTGGTAGTTATTATAGTATTGGTTAAGGTGTACAAAAGTTATGATGAGATAATAATAAAATGATGATTATTAATAAAGAGATAATGATGGTAGTTGTGGTGATGTTGTGTTCGATAGTTGTGTGGTGGTGAAGTGGTGGTGGTTGTTGTTATGATAGTGATACTGATGTTACTAATGATAGTTCAAATGGTTAAGTGATGATGTTTTGTGATTAGTATGTTAATTATTATTCATTTTTAATCAATAATTGAATTTTTATTTCATAGTATGTTTCAATATTTAAATTATATGTTCATTGTTTTCTAGTAAGTACCCGGATAGCTCAACCACTAAAGATAATAGATCTGGCGGCATCCTTTCTTCGATAGAGTCCATTTTAGGTAAATGAATAACAAAATGGAATGGTGACCTCTTTATGTATTTTTTTAATCTCATGATATTATTTGTTTTTATTGAGTTATTTTAATGTATTGCTCATTTCAATTTAAAAAAAAAAATATTTGTGTGCGGGTACACCTATCTCATTGTTATGTGTTATTTATATGAATTTTCTACTTAAATCTTTCAATTGTGAAAACTCATGTTTGCGTAATCTATTTAGCATTATTTAGATGAAAAGTTCCTCACAGATCTTAAATATTTGTTGGTTTTTTAATTTTTAAAGATGCTTTTTATTGTGGTTGAGGGTTTATTGTGAGTAATTGTTGGCTTGGGGACATAACAAATATAACAAGAAAAATAAAAATATCAACAAAAATGCCAACGGAATATTATTTCCAATGCCAACAGAATATCTTGTCAGCAATTCCGTCAGTATTTTACAATACTGACAAAATTGAAAACCCTAACAAACAATTTTATGATGAAGGTATTCCGTTGGCATTGAAAAATACCAGCGAAATTTTCATTATATATCAATAGAATATTATATCAGTATTTTCTAATTATCCAAAAGTTATTGTATTAAACTACAAAATGTACAACTTTTTTAGATTTAATAATCACTATATAAATAATTTATTCTTATCGAATCAGAAAGATGGACTTAGTATTAGTAAATGAAAGTTAACCTAACGACATGTAAGAAAAAAATTTCTTTAGGTGTGAAAATAATATTTGACATCACAAATTAGTTAAGTTTACCCTCCGGAAGCTATACATTATTAATGAAATATTTTAACAAAACTTTTATTCTTACACTTTACTCAAAGTAAAAGTATAGTTTGTTACAACAAATTAACAAACATGGAATGAATTAATTCAAGAATTTCTGAAAATTAAGAAAAATAATAATAAAACACTAATTAAAATGGAAAGACAATATATATATATATATTTGCGTTTAATTATCTTTTGGCATGCCATTAACTAACAATGTTGTTGTCTTGGATGAAAGCTGGCTTGTGTGTTTTGGGTGATTCGCAAGCTAATTGCTACTTCCCTATAATTTACATTGAGCTTTGATGTCTCTGATGAGGGTTTCATGTTATGAATGTGACTGCATGTGTATTTGCTACTGCAGTAATGTAAGCATTGAATATATAAGCAAGTTGTTAAACCTATAGCCAATATGATCTCCATTCATATATATATATATATATATATGGTTACAAAACAAAGATGACCTTAGTAACTTACCATATAAATAAAAGAGAAAGCCTCATCTCAAACTAATTTGACAGCAAGTTCTTCACCAACTTCCCTCTGACAAACAATTAATATTTTCCTCTTAAATAGCCACTAATAAACTGCATGCAACAAAATATTTCTAACTTTGCTAAATATATAATCAATGCTTATGCCCACCAAATAGAATAATTTCATTTTCATGTTAAAAAATACATATATGTGAGTGTATAGTGTCTGTGGGGGAGTGAGAGCTGTTAAGGAAGTCAATTACAAGGGTAAATACTTTGATAGGCCAGTGGTAATATTAATAAACCTTGATGTTAAGGTCAAAAAACCAGTGTTTATACATGTATATTTATGTATCTATACATATCTTATCTTGCGTATATAAGAAAAGTGACCTCTCATCTGTAGCCCTAAAACCAATTCCCTCCTGTTCCATCTCTCTCTGCTTATTCATCTTCTTATATTTATTGAAGATCTTCCTCGTGTGGGGTGATTTCTGCCATAATTTTGCAGTTGTGTTAGAATATTTATGTGAGTTTAAGCTTCATGTGATGGAAGATTTTAGGGGTAGCTCAAGCAGTGATAGTGGGAGGACTAGTTGTCATAGAGGGCACTGGAGGCCGGCTGAAGATGAGAAACTTCGGCAACTTGTTGATCAATATGGTCCTCATAATTGGAATTTCATTGCTGAACATCTTCAAGGAAGATCAGGTAAGATGGAGCTAAAGAAATCACCTCTCCTTTTCTTTCTCCCATCATTGCTCAAGTTCTAAGAAATGGGATTTTCATATGCGCTTCTTTTTCTTTTGCTTGATTTGTAGGGAAAAGTTGTAGATTGAGATGGTACAACCAACTTGATCCAAATATCAACAAAAGGCCTTTTACAGAAGAAGAGGAAGAAAGGCTCCTAAGAGCTCATCACATTCAAGGAAATAGATGGGCTTCAATAGCTAGGCTCTTCCCTGGCAGAACCGACAACGCCGTGAAGAATCATTACCATGTTGTTATGGCAAGAAGGAAGCGTGAACGCTGCTTAACTGTCCATGGTAAGAGAAGTAATTTCCAAATCCAATATCCTAGTGATCATCACCATAGAAATAGCAGTACTAATCCTGGTAGAAATTTCGGGTTCTTTAGGCCACAAGGGTCACCTGACTTTGGTTCTAAATTAGGGTTTCAGAATAATATTATTGAAAGAGCGGGTAATAAGATACCCATGTCCTCAACAAATTCATCTCCTTCTTGGACTAACATTAGTGCTTCAACCATCACAAATGACTCATTAAGTTTTGATGTCTTTGATGCAAAAAGAAAGGATTATATTCATTCAAGCTCTTCTTCAATATATCCTAAAGGGGGGCCACTTGCTTTGAATGAATCTCTTCACTGTACTTACCATCCTAGTTCTACCATTGATGGTGGTGATAAGTACCTAAATGTTGTTGGACAACAGATCCCTAACGCTAAGAAAGTTGTCCCTAATAATCATTTTGCATTCACAAGTTATGGTGATGGTTATGGAAGCAATAAAGAAAAGATTATCGAAAGCCAGCTAGTGAGACTCGATAGCGATCATCATGACTCAGCTGCATTGTGGAAATTGCCAATGGCTTCTCAGCAAGAGCAAGGAGATCATGGAGGTCAAGTTAAGAACCAGGACGTTGCCTTTATAGACTTTCTTGGTGTGGGGATCTCTTAGCTATGGAAGATATAATTTAAACTTGAGTTTTGATTATCATGATGAGCATAATCATGGGTATCATCTTCTCATTTTCCAAGTTAAACAATATTGGTCAGAGTGCTTGATGAGTTCAGAATAAGCAACAGGAGGTGGCAGCTACGTTTTGTTTTCATCCCTCATTCAGGACTTTCAATGTGTCAGTTGTAATTCTCAATTAGGTAGAATCTGCAAAAGATATTTCCTATGTAAGGGCTTTGTTTTCTTACTGTCATCCATAGATAATATTGTAGTAGTCGTAGTAGTAGTAGAAGAAGAGAGTAATTTATTTATGGAAACCTGAATCTTGCTTTATGGATGTCTAATTTGTTCTTTCTTGAGTAACTGCTCCTTATAGTCTTCTGAGTTTGAACCCCACCATAAATTAGGAGTGAAGATAAATTAATTGTGTTTTAATTCTCTTGTTCGTGCTATAATTTCTACTGTTATATTGCCTTTGAGGCCTTGTGCAGTGATAGAGATTCTCGTACATAATTAATGCTGGAAGAGCACTCTGCAGGCTGATTGACATATGAGGTATCCTTCAAATATATATATATCCAAAAACTAAATATTTGTGTTGCTTTTTTTTGCATAAATGGATGGCTAAGTTAATTACTTGACAATGTCTCCTTTGTAAAGTTGCGATCAATATTGGGAGCTATTCTCATAGTTGTTCTTGTGTATTTCTACAGGGATTTTGAAATTAGATAGTACTGAATTCTACGTGAAATTTACTCGTTTTTTAGCACATGAATAGTTCATCTCTTTCTTTTCCTAACGAAAAGTGAAGTAATTACTCATGCAACTTAATATTATGGCAACAAGCACGGTTTGCATACATACTTCTTGTGCATGTCGTGCAAGCTCCATATTATTGTCAAAACATATTGCATGAATGCGTGATTGAAAAAAGAAACAGAGAAAATCAAAATATTTAAAAAAAAAAATTAATTTTGAGTTTAAGTCCATGTCTAGAAGATCTAAAGACAGATCAATGATAGATGAATGTGGCTTACATCCATACCTAACATCCCTAGGCTTAGTAGAATTTCAGACCCAGATGACATGGGTCTAACTCGCTTTCAAGCCCAATGTTTTTTGGCATGGCTATTGGCCCAAGAAGGCATAAGTTTGATGATCTACCAGATTCAACATCTTTAGGTTCAGCTACGTGTTGAGCCCAAGCGAACACAAATATTCTCAGGTTCATCTATGTGCTAAGCTCAAGTGAACATGAGTCTAGCGAGCTATCAGACCCAATATCTTTAGGTTTAGCTACGCACAGAGCCCAAACAAACATAGGTCTAATGAATTATCAGACCTAACATTCTTGGGTTCAGCTACATGCTGAGCCTATGCGAACATAATTTTAGCGAACTGCCAAACCCAACGTCGTTGAATTCAACTATGTGTTGAGCCCAAGCGGATGTGAATCTAAAAAGCTACCAAACCCAATGTCCTTAGATTCAGCTACGTGTTGAGCCTCTGTGGATATGGATCTAGCGAGCTATCAGACCATACGTCCTTGGGTTCAGCTACTGCTGAGCCCACATGGACATGAGTCTTGCAAGTTGTCAGACCCATCACTTCTGGGCTGAGCACCGTGCTGAGCCTAAATGGGTATAAATCTTGCGAGTTTCCAAATCCAACGCCCTTAGGCTTGGTTGCTCGTCGAGCCCAATTGGGCATGGATATAACGAATTGCCAAACCCATCACCCTTAGGTTTGGTAGCGCGCCAAGCCAACTGGGGCGTAGATCTAATGACCCTCTTAACCCATCAACCTTGGGCTTGACTGCGTTCCAAGCCCAATCAAACATAGGTTTGGCTCGTTGCCATCCCATTAACTATAGGCTTGGTAGTGTACCAAGCTCGAAGGGCTAAAGGTCTAGAGATCATTATAGGAACCAATTTGGGTCATAAGGCTTTATTTGTTTATTCTTATAACTTTTAACATAAAAAAATAATGTGAGAGATATTTGTTTCCCCACACCCATAGGTGTATAAAAATATCCTAAGGCTCTATTATATTTACATCTCATTAATCTTATCATGATGAAATGACTCTTCAACCCCTCCACTTCAGCAAAACGACAAGGTTCAGAGACTATAAATACCCTTTGAACCACCTAGGTAAAGGGTTCACAAATCTTATTCTATAAAGACTGATACTTTTAAATCTCAAAGTATTTATCGTACTAAAATAAAAACAAACATTCTTGTTTTTAGAATTTAATGTTCATCCTCTAATTTTTTTCAATATCTTTCTTAAAAGTTACTAACTTTATAATCTGAGTGTCTTTAAACCCCCAGCAAAAAGATTATTTTGCAGTTGTTAGGTCTTCTACCACCAATCCACTTCTTAAACTCTGAAAAATAGAATATTGACATGAACATATGATTACTCATTGATCAAACACCAAAAAATCTCAATTCTAAGCATGATAGATTTTTGAACATCATCACTTTCAAATTAATTAGAATTTATGAGATATTATTATTTTTGTACTGGCTATAAAAAAAGTACAAAACAATTATTAGAAAAAAAGTGATCCATTGGTAAAAAAAAAAATAAAGAACAAAACAAAATGTTGAATAGGCATATATTAAGCAATAAAATGAAAGAATGTATCAAGACGAAACCGCACTGCTTTAGATTGCCACTTACTTAACATTCATGTCTTGCCATCATTTGTTTATGATTATGATGATGATGCCATTAACATTTTAAGCAGATTCATGTTGATATTATTTACTACATCTAAAAACTTACATTATCAATTCACCTTCTTTATTGTTCACATAAATAGTAGAGGGGATGTTTTTTTTTCCTTTTCTTCTTTGTTTTTTTTTCCTTTGCATTTCCTCCTCTTTTTTCATTTTGTTATTTTTTTTCAATTTTATCCTTCAAGATTTACTTGATTTTAAATTTATCTTTATAAATTATTTTAATTTACTTTATATGAGGTTAGTGCAATCTCAAACATCTTGACATGTGGTTTGTGTTTAATTTTATAAATATCTATTTTTGTTATTGTATAATTAAGGAAAAAATAGTTTAAGAAAAGCCAAGTTTTTAAACCTAGTGGAGTCCTTCATTCATATCATGAATTTGACTGTTTAAATCATGAAACCTGGCTCGGTTCAATATGTCGATGTTTCAATATTAAAAATTATAAATGGTCATCTTAAAAAAATAACGAAAGTCAAACCATGTTTTAACTAGTTGTCCAGGTTGTTTTTTGACCTACCAAATCAATTGGGTCAAGTCGATGCAACTTCTACATGGTTTAATTTTAAACTTAGACTAGACAAGAAGTCCAGTCAAGGAATTTAAAAATAATAACAAATAATTTTCTATGACATGAACAATTTTTTTACATTCAAAGTTTTGTTATTCCAATCACAATATACCACGACACTATAAACTAGTATGAAGTTTGTAGATAACTTCTCATGTTGATTTTCATTTACATTTGGAAGGTATTGGTGTTCATATCATCTCAATATCTAAAATTATATGGGGTAGGTGGGGCTTAAGATCCCACAAGGAATTTAAATTTTTATAGGTGTGGCATCTAAGAACAAAAAAAAAAGTTTGACCCCTAAAAAATAAGTGTTTTTGTACTTTAGCACTTTAAAAAATGAATAAAATAACATGGTACAAAAAATATTTAGAAAAGTAGCACAATTTAGAGAATTACAAATAACATATGCGACTCTCTCAAATTCTAAAAATAGACTGACACAATTTACAATAAAAAGAGATGAGAGAGGAGAGGGAGAAAAAAAACAAGGAAAAAAAATACCTCAGAGACACACCAAAACTCTGATAATAACACTACTATTATCGCTGGAAAGATATCGACAAGATGAATCCAATAACATCAAGAAATGTCACAAACAATGACTAGAGTGGGCCACATGAGCCGTCCAAATGTGTCGGAGCTCATTTTCCTTCGGACGGCTCGTGTGGCACACTTTGGTCACCATTGGTAACCTTCCTTAATATCACTTAATTCGTCTCGTTGAGATCTTTTCAATGGTATTGATGATGTCATCGTCGGAGTTTCAGTGTGCTTCCAGGATTTTTTTTTTACTTTTTTCTCTCTCCTATCTCTTCAAAAATTACAAGGAAGAGAGAGGAGAGAAAAAAACAAAAAATAAATAAAAAGACCTAGAGGCACATCAAAGCTCTGATAATGACATCACCGATACTATTGTAAAGATCTCGACAAGACGAATGCAACGACATCAAGAAAGGTCACCAACAATGACAGGACTGTGCCACATGAGTAGTCCAAAGACAAATAAGCCCCGACACATTTGGATGGCTCATGTTACCCACTCCGGTCATTGTTCATAATCTTTCTTGGTGTCATTGGATTCGTCTCGTCTATATCTTTTCAACATCACCAACGTTGTCGTAATCAGATTTTCAATGTGTCTCCAAGATCTTTCTTTTTTTCCTCTCTTTCCTCTCTCATCTTTTTTTATTAAGTAAATTGTGTCCATTTATTTTTAGAATTAAAGAGAGGCGCAAATGACATTTGTGACTCGGGAATCACGACATCTACGATTCTCTAAATTGTGCTAATTTTCTAAGTATTTTTAATATTATGTTATTTTATTCTCTCTTTTTTTAAGTGCTAAAGTACACCAAAAAAAAAAAACTCCTAAAAAATTATCTTAATTTTAACCCCACTTTGAAAATTATCTTGGTTATGCTCCTGGCTGCAAGGCCTCAATCCATGCGTGGCTGTACGTGCCACTTTATAGTGAAGCGCCTCTATCACTGGCACTAATTATATATAATGAAAGGTGTCATGCAAACAAATCGTGTTTTGGATGCCATGGATTCCTTGACAGAGATGCAATTGGTCCTGGAGCCTATAAACATTTCCATATATTTGTAATGAAATTCAACCGTAAACAATGTCTATGATTTATCTTGGAATTCCTGAAGAGAATGTTTTGGAGAAACACATTGAGGGGATTCAGCGATTCTGCGGCTCAAATGCAAAAGTCAACAGCCTTGCTTCACAGTATGTCCAGAAACTTGGGATGATCAATATCAATCAAACGTTCTACCCATGAGTTGGATCTAGATGATCAAGCTAGCATCAAGATGTGGGTTAAACCCAATAAGAAATTCATATTATTTTACCAAGATTCTTCAAAATCAGATGCTTTCATTCTGGGAATTCAAACAGAATGGTAGTTGCAGCAAATTATCCGTTATGGCCAACGCAGTCTCGTTGCTGTGAATTCAACATTTGGCATCAAGGGACTCAAGGTATCCTATGCATACTCTTTTTTATGGAACTTTTAAAAACATTATTAGGTGGTTGTTGACGCCACGCCATTATGAATTGAATGATGGTATCCGTTGTGCACACTTCTTGTTTTTTTATTCGAGACAACATGCACTTCCTGCTGCATGGATCATCACACGTCGCTCGGCAAAGCCGGATGTCGCTAAGTGGATGAAGGCTCTACCTGGTCGAGCATCAAGTGTATGGAGCCTGGATGGAAGATCTGCGGATTCTTGATTGATGTTTCTATTGTAGAAACTGATCCCATAAGGCAGGATATTTTTGCTATACAGTTTGTCTTCATCTATACTGAAAAGGTAGACTGTTGAGTAGTCTTACTATTCCTTGCATTGTCTGGATTTCAAGGATATATTTGGCTGTCCTGTATTATTTTCCCTCTGGCGAGTTCCTAGATCATGGCTGAGAAGTTGAAGTTCGGCGTGAGATATTCAAACTTCTGGGAGAAATTATAGTTTACAGCATTTGGGGCGGGGTTGATACCTCATCTGCCTTGGAAGAGTTAATTCACGATTTCGTTGATCAGACTGCATTCATACAATATTTCAAAGCCTCTTGGGTGCCTAGATTGGTTAGTTCTCTCCCTTACAGATCTGTGCACGCTTGTTCAAGTCATGTGGAATGGAACTGACTTCTTATTTCTCATAATTTTGTCTCCTGCTCCTTCTTGGACAGAAATGTGGCTCTCAACTATGAGAGCTCTGCCCCTGGCAAGTCAAGAAGCTTCATGTAAAGCTGAAAGCTAAATTATTTGATGATTCACATCTTGGCGCACTCCAAAGTCGATTGGTTAGTGATAAAGCTGACAACTGAGTTGCATTCAAGATAGGTGCGCTGATGAAAGTGATTCTTTTCAAAATGTCAAGGAGAAATATATTGAATCTACGTCCTGGAACAGGTCTCTACAAATTCCTGATTCTTTTACTGTGGATGATAAGGATCACCTCTTTGCCAAGATCTCAAGTCAAAAGGACAGCAATCTAGCCCATATAGTGCCAAGGTTGTCAAGGTTGAGGTAGCATCAGCTGGTAGATAAAAGATTCCTTCATCGACGTTTCTGACCCATTGTGATTGAAAATGTGGTCATACTAACTGAAGTCTCTAAAGTTCACCGTAGGGGAGGTTTTTTGAATCCTGATCTATATTCAATCAACCTTAATCAGTATTCTCTTTAGCCACCACCGTAGTTTTGTTTTGAAGATAGACATAGCGTATCTTTGCGGCCTATTGGAAATATACATGTGCCTGGTGGCAGAAAACTTACATTTTTGCTCATTCCTCGGCATGTTCAAGGAGGTAGCTGCCATGGTTTCCTTCAAATGCTGGAAGGATTCTCAGTCTTTCATTATCTCATCACTTGAGCTATGGTTATAGGGAGAGTCCTCTTAGGTTTATTTTTTTCAAATATTGGTGAAAAACCCACCATCGAATTTATATTTATCAATTTGTTTAGGGTTGCATTGCAGGAAATTTGTACAGATTCTATAGAAATATTGACCAATTTTGGCTTGTTTTTTTAACTATAGAACCATTGACCAAGATTGCGTAGGGTGGAAAATAATACTGTGAGTTTGGAAGTTTCTTAGTCATGCATCTATTACCAGCAAGAAATCGGTATAATCCTGGAATGTCAATTTTAAACACCTGCAGGAGTATAGCAGACCACCATGTTTAGATCCATGGTGTGTGATTCCAAATAATTTTCCATTGGATTGTGCTATAATGACCATTTTCAATGGACTAATGGGTAGAATTTATGTTTCCATTTCAGACAACAGGGTCGCCAGACCTCTTTTTTTTCACACTGCCATTACATATCAGTAATATGTCCTGGTAATTAGAGACATTGATGAAACAGATTGCAGTTACTGATTAGATAGTATCTAATAGATACAACTCTGTAAACTCTAAAGCATCCAGATATTGCAGTAATTCCCATATTCCAAATTGATTAATTTCCTCATGGTGGATTGCTGGCAAGTCCTGTGTCTCAAGCCTTAACTTGCTGAACAGAGAAGAAACAACATCGAACACGCATTTTGATTTCAAAGTGGGCCCAAAATCCAAGCTGACCACAAGCACAAAACTAGCATGAGAAGAGAAATTTGCCAATAGGAGTTAGGTGATCTCACCTTATCCACACTCCAACCACATCTTGATCACATTCATCATCCCCTCCTTCCACATCACTCCTTTATCAAAAATAAGCAATAAACCTCTCATCACCATTAGTCTCATCAAAGTTTTTTTTTTAAAAAAAGAAGAAAGTAGATTCTCAATTTTTTAATAACACATTTTGCAAGCAATGGCAGCCATGAACTCCAGTGTTTTGGCATGCAACTATGCCATCTCAGGCACTGGATCATCCGAGCTTAATGCAAAGATTGTTTCCATGCCTGCAGTTGCATCCCCAGTTGTGTCTGGTCCCAAATTACCTATAATCAGAGCCCAACAGGCTAGAGCTGATTCTAAAGAAATGAAAGCCAGTGAAGGAAGAAGAGCTGCACTGGTTTATCTTGCAGCTACCCTTTTCACCTCAGCTGCTGCTGCTGCTTCTGCCAATGCTGGAGTAATTGAAGATTACCTTGAAAAGAGCAAAGCTAACAAGGTTTGTTTTCAAATCTGCAGTTCTCACAACCTTATTGATTCTCTTAAGCATCAGATCATTTATTTCTGTTGTGATGTTGATTGTGAAGGGATATTGTTGTAGGAATTGAATGACAAGAAGAGATTAGCCACTAGTGGAGCAAATTTTGCAAGAGCATACACAGTTCAATTTGGCACATGCAAGTTCCCCGAGAACTTCACAGGCTGCCAAGATCTTGCCAAGCAAAAGGTGAAACTCATACGTGCAGTTTTGTAAGTTATCTCAAGTTGATTAGGCCGTATGATTATGTCATTTAACAGGCTCCCTTTGGTTGTTGCAGAAAGTGCCATTTATCTCTGAAGATTTGGCTTTGGAGTGTGAAGGAAAGGACAAATACAAGTGTGGTTCCAATGTTTTTTGGAAATGGTGAAGAGGGAGAGCTCTCTGTAAATCTCCGTTTGCCAAGATGTATCTAGTTTTCCATGTATCAAACTTTACACTCCATTTTTCTCTGCGATTCTCTCCCATATTTTCGATTCTTGCTTAATATTGCTTCAACCTTGGAGAGTGTATGGAGAAACAAATGGTGTTTGTACCCAAATTTTCATGATTAATTATCACTGGACTACCCATCACATGGCTCTATTCTGGACCTTAACGGATGGGTGTGGGAAATTGTTAACCCAATAATAAGTATCACACAACGGTTAAAGGTAAAGTTTGTTCCCATATTCAGCCAGCCATGTTCAACGCATCGAAGGTAGCGAAAACTTTTTGGATGGCTCAATCCAGCACATCAATTCAGACACCATATTCTTGCTAGTACTAGCTCTTAATTAGGTTAAGATGAACAAATTTGTTCTAAACAGTGAGACTTATAGTAGGAATAAAGCCTGCAAGTTCATCAACGTCAAAGCTTTTCATTGAGTAAACAAGACAAATCAAGTAGAGGTTTCATTATTTTTGCTAACCAATACCTCCTTTTAGTCTGCCGCTAAACTCTAGTTATATCACCCTAATTATAAAATAAATGCAGAAATCAGAATTTCTGTATTATAGGAACTTTCAGTGCTATAGACTGTTGAAGGAGAACTTGGTTTGCCAGGGCGGGTGAAGGGATATACGTAAGTCAATGAGGAAACTCGTCTATCTCTTTCAATACAAGAACAGAAACCATGAAGGAGCTGAGAGGTGGAGTGGTGACTCCAAATCTTGTCAGAAATAATATCTGAACAAAAATGACCTCTTCTTCCACAACAGTTTGGAGCACAAAACATGGTGTACAAGTGAATGGAGCTTAAGCTAGAATACAACTACTCAATTCCTACAAAACTTTCCTAGTATTTTTTGTTTTGTACAAGTAATCGATAATAGAATACTGGAAAATGTCACTTCTATTAAATTTTCCTGTATTCTTTTGGTTCTAGTGACTGGTCCTTCGTTCTCTCTGTGGTTGGGGCCAGTTGAATCCTCAGATATACATTTTGGTATATTCATATGCTGCCATCGGCGACCAATGAGATCCAAAGTTGGAAAATCACTTAGGCAAGGAAAAATTGCACTAGGCAATCACAAATATGTGAAAATCAAAGTTCAGTACCTAGCAAGCAGTCCACGCAGCATCTTCCGAGCTTCATCACTCCAGACATAACTTACAAAATGCTCAATTCCTGAAGTGATCAATCCAACCCCTTCCGTAATATTGTTTTCTATTTGTAATTTTCTCAATGCAAACCCGTCTTGAAAACAATCAGAGCAAACCACCAGCTCCAAAAATTCAATAAAGTTTGACCGAAGAAGATTAAGAGTATGAACACCAAGATGAAGAGTTATCAATCTGCAGCTGAGGACACGGTGTTGGAAACACGTCATTTGCAAAACCTGAGACAAATTCACAGCGCCATGAAGGAGATGATACCACTCCAAGCAAGCTAATATTCTTCATGCATATACCACCAAATGGTGCATCCTCAATTCCCTCCAATACTGGGGCTTTTGTTGAATTAAAACTAACCAAATTAGTGATAGAAACGCCCTTCACAACTGGAACTGCTTTAGGATCCCATCTTTCATCAGGGTGGTCATTAGAGCCACTACTGAACCTTATCGGTATCTTAACTCTCTCCATTGTTATATCACTTATAGTGATATTTGCTATATATCCTCCTCTGCCTTTGTCCGTTTTTATTCTCACACCGGCAGCAGAATCCCAGACATGCAAATCTTCAATAGTTAGGTTAAAAATCCCTCCAGACATCTCACTACCTATTCCAACCCCAGAGCAAGTAGGGGTGGTACCCGATACTCTCCTAATTATAATGTTTGAGCTTGGACGAGCCATTTTTATACCGTACTGGTCCCAGCCACTCTTCACTGCCACAAGATCATCCCCACTCTCAATGTAACAGTCCTCAATACACACATTTGTGCTTGAATCTGCACAAATAAATGAAAAACATAAGAAAAGCCATATAATTCTACCATTTTTGTTTCAGGTCTCAGCTTCAGTGCAATGAAAACTAGGGAGGTGAAAAATAAAAGGAAAGATAAGAACCATACCAGGGTCTATACCATCAGTATTTGGGGCATTGAGAGGAGCCAAGATTGTCATGTCTTTAACAACAAGATTGCTGAAACAAATACAGAGCTAATAATATTAGTTCCCAACTACAATTTCCAGTTGGAAAATATAATTATGACAAGATAAAAAAACAGCGAACATTGGACTTATGCTTGTTATTATACTTCTATCCTAAGCCTCCATAGCAAGTACGGAAAACATGGCCCATTTGCAAAATTACATCAGCAATATTATTTATGTAGTCTCATACCATTACATATTTTATAGGCAAAGCATTTACTTTTACAGCACAAGGGAAGCAGAAACCAAGCAATAGATAAAAGCAGAGGGAGTGAGCAACCTGCAGTAAATTGGATGAATGGTCCAAAATGGAGAATTGCGAAAGGTAAGGTTGGAGATGAGAATGTCTTGAGAATTCATTAGTTCTACAAGGTGGCCTCTGGTGTGCTCCAATGTTCTGTTCCACCATAATTCCCACCACATCTTCCCTTGGCCATCAATTGTCCCATTGTTTCCTGCAAAACCAATCAAATTGGTCAATTTTTTATCAAGCTGTTTGATAAGCAAGACAGGAATCTTCGGCAGAGCATGATCTGAAACTGGCTTTTGGATTATGGATTTTCCACCTTGTCATTTAATATTTTCCATAAGAAACAGAAGATCAGATGGCTACTAATTCTCACTGTGTCAAAGGAATTTTTAAGTTTAGAAGATGGCATGCAATGTAGACTGCAGAATCAGAAACTAGTTACTGTTTTCTCTTCCATGGTATCTCATGTATATGCAGAAGCTTATTTTTATGCTAGCTTCTATAAGCAGACAGTCAGATAGCTACAAGTTAGTTGTTTAGCGCCATGAGTTTCCTGAGGGAGATACAAAACTAGTAAACCAATGATTAAGAGTTACCCCCACCCCTCTAATATTATCGAACTGCATTAGCTGCTGCTCAAATAGAAATTTTTCCCTCCCAACACAAGCATCAGCAAGAGAATCATAACTCAAAATACTTTGTTCTTGTTGGATGAGTTAAAACTCTCTGTTGATACGTGAAAATGTAGTAGTTCAATATTATCTCGCTTTATGCACAATAAAAATTTTCAACAAACTGACATTACACCACCATATGAATATGTTGAGCATATAGAAAACAACTAAACTCTGTGCTGATAAAAAAAAATTGAAGTTTCCAGACAACTTGAAATGAACTGAGCAGTTCGGAAAAATCATGCAATCGAAACGAGCATTGTTTTTCTATGTTTCAATACAAGCGAACTCTGGTAGAAGAAACGAGCTGAATACCTGTGATGACGACATTTGCGAGGCCATCTCCATGAATAAGGCTAATATGTCTCCCCCCTAATCTCTCCCTCCCTCTTCCATAAGAAGGCAATGGCTCTATGATAGGCCATTCCTTTGGGTCCTATCATTCAAAAACATAACATAATTGAAGCAGCAGAAATTAAAAAAAAAAATGATATTGGCAAAAGACATTATCATAATACTGATCAAAATGAAGCAGAAAAAAGAAAAAGCTAATAACTAGTTAATGCTTGCTGACTCGATTACATACTACTCACTTTTGTATCACACATGCTTTGACTATTTCTTTGCAGAATTGCAGTAAAGAAAAGCAACAAGGCACTTGCAAGAGAAACCAAAAGTACACATCAGAGAATCTAGACAA
>Ga0307517_10002815_pt1 | contig 27642 bp, 25 predicted proteins | sample 23_EM_MG_FD_194515 | JGI IMG/M metagenome (GOLD analysis project Ga0307517, IMG submission 194515) | Populus trichocarpa ectomycorrhiza microbial communities from riparian zone in the Pacific Northwest, United States - 23_EM | ecosystem: Host-associated > Plants > Roots > Unclassified | place... | reverse complement strand
CTGCCATGGATGACTGGTTTAAATCTCCACAAGCCGCAACAGCCTCAATCTCTCCCAGGCGGGCACGAAGCTCAGTCGAGGATACACCTGATTGGGAATTCCGTTGAAAACAATCTGCCATGGATGACTGGTTTAAATCTCCACAAGCCGCAACAGCCTCAATCTCTCCCAGGTGGGCACGAAGCTCAGTCGAGGATACACCTGATTGGGAATTCCGTTGAAAACAATCTTCCATGGATGACTGGTTTAAATCTCCACAAGCCGCAACAGCCTCAATCTCTCCCAGGCGGGCACGAAGCTCAGTCGAGGATACACCTGATTGGGAATTCCGTTGAGTTTCCGACCCCGACATGATTCATGTATTGTTTCAAGGGGCTGGGAACTTGTCAAAGTAACAGCTCCACTTCATTCTTCTTGCAACGTAACAACGCCCAGCGCGAATGCAATGGGGTCTCCTTCGGGGGCGACGAAATCAATTGGCATATCTCATCCAGGATCAGTTGACAGTAGCTTGTTACATGGAGACTCCCAGGAGCGCTTGCCGGCGATGAAGAAGCTGGCTATGGTCCAGATGTGGAGGATGACGGACAGAGATGAGAGTGCTTGGGAAGGAGAAAAGCTGTGAAACTACAAGACCGTATCCCGTTCAAGGTATCTTCGAAATTCCTCTCATTTTTTTTGTTGATAGGTTTCGCATAACGCCATGCGAGGGAGCGAAGGTTCCTATCACAATCTGACAAGGAGAAATTAAACCTGCTCGGTTCCTCAGCACTCAGAGATGTGTGATGCTAGAAAATACTATTGTCTTACAGTCGTTCAGCGAAGATCCCTATCGATCATAGTTTTGTGCGCAAAGAACGAAGTACACCCACTTTCAAGTTGCGGCCGCTCATCTGACACATCGTGATTGTGTTTCTGCTGTGAATACAATTAGGCTTCTATACTTGCCTCTGGGGTCCCTGGGTCCGTATCAATGTATACAACCGCATGTGCATTGTTTTGACAGATAGAGGCTTGTGACTTCAAATTAAACTCCATCTAGTCACTCTGACTGACGGTTACCCTTAGGACCAACCTGCATCGTGGTTTGTGCTTAGGGTTCTATCGCAGAATATATAGTAGGTGTTTTATATGGTTTGCCACGGTAGGAGTCATGTCTACCATTATCCTCGTCATAGCGTATTATTTCGTCCAACAAGGCGCACAAGCTTCCCTTGACTCAATACCAGCCGATGACGCCTGCGCGAAACCCTCCTGCCATAATTCCCGGACGATTCGGGACATCGTTTTCAGTTGCCTATCGACGATATTTTTGTGTACATGGATTGCCGTGCATCCAAACATCCCGAATCCTTACGAAAAGTGGCCTGCCATGGTTTTTCGCAGAACGAAGCTCATGGCGGTTGCACTAATTGCGCCTGAAATTATGATCCTATGGTCGACTCGACAGTGGATTATTTCTCGTAGGTGGGCAAAGTCCCGAGGTTCGTCGCTCCTCCCGGATTCTTATACTTAATGCTAATGTTTTGCAGGGAAAGGATGGACACAGACCCACGCGTTTTTCGCCATTATGGGAGGCTTCATGCTTTTTGTTGATGGAAAACCATTGTACATTCTGATGCGGAATGAAGACATTAAGCTTGCGCCACGCCTCCGCGATTTGAAATCGATCGATTTCTACTTCGAAAGCGGAACAGAGCCTATCACCAAGAAAGAGATAGAAGACAAGAGCAAGACAAACACATTGTCGAAGGGACTTTTTCTCATGCAGTTGGGATGGTTTTCACTCCAGTGCACGACGCGTCTAGTCCAACACCTACCGCTCACGGTACTTGAGCTTGAGACCGTCGGATTCGCCGTTCTCAACTTGGTATCATATGTTCTCTGGTGGCATAAACCTCATCATGTGCAGTGTGCGTATCCTGTGCGTGTGGAGTCAACACCAGAGGGACGGTCATCAGCCAACGGCGGAGGTGAAAGTGAGGGTGAGAAGGCAGGACCTGGGCCGAAAGGTGTAGCGGGAGAGGGGAGTCACGGAAATGCTCTTATCAGCACCTCATTCGTTTGGAGGTACCTCGAACGATTTGTTGACTCGCTGGTTGGACACGACCATTATTACGAATCCTGGGACGCAAAGACGGTTCCTTTAATGTTTTCGGGGTCGGTGGAGGTTGGGGTCAGTGTTACAATTGGTCTCATCGCAACGATGGTCGCTTCGATATTTGGAGCCATTCATTGCATTGGATGGAAATTTCAGTTTGCAACGGCCACTGAACAGTTGTTATGGCGCATATCTTCCTGTGTCATAGCGGGCCTCCCATGGCCTCTGTGGGTATTAACGACAATTGTACATGTGGGATCATACCGTGGAAATCAGGCAGTCTGGTTGTCTAGGCTGTTACGTGCAGTTGGTTACACAGGTACTTTTATCTATGTTCTTGCTCGAATCGTGTTGCTTGTTCTGGCAGCTTTGTCTCTGAGGTCTCTCCCTCCCAAAGAGTATGAAATAATTGAGTGGACCACCTATTTACCACATATTTAGCGTATCGCCTACTAGTAACTTTATTAGTTGTCGAGACTGTCTGGAAGGTTGTATAGTATAAATTTGTAATCCCTTTCTGTTGTTCATCTCGTCCTCTTCTTATTCGCTCCGCCACCTGTAATATATTCAATCTACTAGGAGAACAGGACCAAAACTATATGTTACATGTTTAAAGTCCGAGTGAGGAGCCTACAAGAGGAGATACCCCACCTGACCAGCCTACCACCCAACTCCAATACTTTCTGGACGATTGGACTAGAGTTTTTTCCGTGATTGACCGGAGAAGAGGGCCGGGACCTGTGCATTTTCTTTTATGCTACCGTCATCATCAACATGATCATGTTGGATGACTGCTCTCTCGAGCCAACGATAAACCGGTTGCCAATGGATGTTTTCGTTCGTATACCCCATTTCTTCACAGGCTCGAAGTATGAAGACAGTCACTTTCCCATGAACAAACCCCTAATCATGATGACGCATGTCTGTCGATCATGGAGGGATGTGTTGGTCTCTACCCCGAGCCTTTGGACACAGATAAATTTCTTCATGTCTACCAAATCTCAACAGGAAGCGTTCCTACGCCGATCGGGGAAGCAACTGCTCGACATCTACCACCATCTCGACTGCGAGGATAATATTGAACCCTTCCTTTCTACCACGTCCCACAATCTGTTTCGCATCCAGGAATTACATATTTCCTCGTGCCTCCGTGACCTCGAATACTTTTTGAGAATGTTCCCAGCAGCGCCAGAGTTAATGTACCTCACGATCGTGAACGATTCCAATATCTCGAAAATGCAAATCAAACTCCCAAGGATTTTCGGAGGACGAATACCCTAACTCACACGTCTCAGTTTACATGGTATCCACATGTACCTTCGTTATTTTAGCTTCCCCTCCCTTGTACGGTTTACCTACACGCTGGTGACAACAATTTCCGTTGAGGATCTGACATCCTTCTTCGAAAGATGCCCCTCGCTCGAATTCGTGGAAATTGGTGTCTCCAGAAATCAACCATTCATTCAGGCTCCTTCTCCACGCAGACGAGTTTGTCTCGCCGCCTTGCAGGAACTCAGATTGGTCAGGACGGCCTGTACCACTGGCCTTCTGGACCACCTCACCCTCCCGAAGTGCACCATATTGACGTTGGATGGTGAATTCACAGGCGCGGCACTTGATTGTAACGGCTTCAAAGCCGCACACACCCACCTATCTTCCATTGACCACCTCCCCGTGACAAGAGGAATCACAAAAGCGGTAGCAAAGCGGTAATATTCGTGTGTCTTCTCAGGCCCGAACGGTAACCTCAGATTCTGGTGCTTCGAGGCTCGCAAAAATCTCGACTCCAACTTCTTCACCTCGATCTTCCCGATCTCTGTCTCGCAGATCAGGGAGCTCTGGGTTGGGCAAAGAGCCGACCATGTCCATTTTAGCAGACCTACACCTTGGGAACAAACTACCCCTGGGGTTTGTAGCGCGTTTGCAGTGCTAACAGAAGTGGAGGTCCTGACTATTGTTAGTTGTAGTTCAACAAAATGATCAGGGAGTTGACTCCTCGTCTTGTCTGAATCTTCCTTCTGGAGATCTACATACACAATCTAGAAGGGTCGTGTGGAGGTTGTGGCCCGGTCATTACATAATGCTGTGTACAAGTTCATCCTGGTGGCCATTATGGGCACCCAGAGTCCTGTATCTGCGCAATGGGCCCTTGATGTCACCGTAGGGTCTACTCTCTCCGTAACAATGGGATTGATCAAGGCAGCCAGCAGCGACAACATTCAAGCGCTGGCCCTGCTCGCTTGCGAAGCCTTCGGTTCGACATTGGCGATCTGTCCAGAGACGTGCATCAAAGTCGAGCGGATCGCAGGCATGCACCACCAATCCGTCGTCGTCAAGTTTCTCAAATCTCAAGTCGGTTATTCCTCAGGCGATTCGGGTGCTCAGTTATCCCTTAGCACAGCAGGCGTCCGCTTCCTTGCACTATCAGCAGCCCTATGTTCTTTTGATGCATTCCAGGGGGCGGTGGCACTGGAATTGATGATCAAGAATTCTGCACGAGATTCTCAATTTCTTCCAACCGTGATCCAGTTGAAAGATTTACTGATAGCCTTGGATCACAAGTTAAATCGGGCCGGATTCGTTGAATCCCTGGTGGGTTGGACGACGTGGCTAGAAAACAATCCGCTACTCCCAGATGGCGAGAGACAACTGGCAGCTAGGCAACACCCGCCGAGTCCCGCAGAAGTATGTGCTCTTGTACACGCTCTGAGAGAAATCGGTCGACTTGGAGATGCCATTCAGGTTACCATAACATCGACGTTGACTGTTCCATGGGCCACCGCATTCATTAAATGGTCCCTCGGAATGCCTCCGTCAATAAGATTGCAGGACGGGACCCCAGTATTGGAGCAGCCCGGCTCCGCCATTACCCTCATCGTCGCGAGATCGGTCACCACCGGAATGAAAGTCGAAATCTCTCGCGACATCGGAACGCCCGCAGAGATAATCGATACTGTTCCAGCTCGACAAGGCGAATGGGCAGGAATGGTTTCAATCCGTACTTTCGCCCAGCAGAGACTCCGACAACTTGACCTACATGCCGGTTTGACCAAGCAAGCCGTTGTCGAAGCGTTGCCAAATGCAGTTCGTCAAGCTGTCAGTTTACTTCGGCCGGACGATCTCAGCGAGTACGAATTTGGCCAGAAACCATCATGGAAAGGTACACGCGAAAAATACAGCGTATTCGACCCTAACCTTCGGAACGACCTCCCCACACAGTTTGTTCACATCGCTGGTTCCATGTTCCCTGATGAAGCGGTCCTATCGAACGTTCTGTCCGAATTTCTGGACGTTGATATCACCGCACCCCTCCCCATTCTACCACACGACACTCTTTTTACCGGTTTACCGTCGGTTCAACTACTACGGGAGTCTGTTGAAAACGGGTGCAACTGCGTGAGGTGCAAAAAGGGCTCACAAGCTCTTTATGCGACTTGCGCTTGGACACGCGTCGAGGGAAATTTACACTCGCTCGTAGCTGACGTTTTAGCACTTTCGTTGTTCGATTCTACCGAGCCTGTTCTACTCTACCACAAGCGTTGGACACCCCGCGATCCACAGCCTTTCGAGCAGGCGCTTCGCGTTGTCTTGTCGGAAGGGAAACCTGCATTATGTTGCGTGGAAGGAATCCTTGAATGGGCATTGACGTTGGTTGGCCATGAAATGCCCCCTTTCAAGCGGGAGAGTTGGGTCATGTCATCATATCGTGGCCAGGTCTTTTATCCCAGGCTCTTCGAGACACAGACATTGGACCGGCAGGGATTGTTGACCTTGAGCGGTGCACCTGGGATACTTCGGTTTGAGGGAAGCACATACAGCAGGGCCGTTAGCCCCCGCTCCGATTTTTACATACTTATGGCAACCCCCATACCTATAGCTTCAAAGTTGACCATACCTGTCGACCGGTCTATCAACCTCCTTGCTGACCATAGCACCAAGTGGCGAGTCACGATTGGCGATAACCAACTCTATGTGTCGTTGCTGTCGACGATGTCTACGGCAGGTTACAGTCCCTTTGCTGTGATTTGTAGTGCGGTGAAATCACTTTACATCGAAACATGTTCCCATCATCCAGATGACGTCCTTCCAACACCAGATGTTCATGCCGCATACACGAGCCCTTTTTTTCCTTGGGGAGAAGGTCCTGGAGCTCCCACGAAACTTGGAGTCGTTCCGGTTCACGGCAATGAAGGATTGCGAATGTTTTGTCTCGCACATGGAATTCCCGGTGTTGTGCAGCAAAGTGCATGCCTCGCATGTGCTCTGGATATCTGCCGTCAAAGTAAATACCCTTTCGTAATCAGTGGGACATGGTCGAGAGACAGATTGTGAGCTTGACGTGCATCTCTGATATCCTTGCTGCGGTAGTAACACACAAAATCCCAAAATCAAACAAATTGGAAATCATCCCTCCATTCACCTCTTCATATGGACAGGTTTTAAGTAATTCAATCAAACTCACATCAATTGACACAAGTCCTCAAATACCATTCTCTGAGTTCCGTTGTTGCGTTATTGAACCTACCAGAGAATTGTCTCATTGACGGCAGAGCGGCCTCTTCATTGTCTTTGATCGATACTTAAGAATGGATGTTAGGTCGCATGTTCTCATGCTGGTGAGTTATATTCATGAAGATAGGGTCGTAGTAATATCACAAGGACACCAGTCTAGTCTAGTAAGCAAAAAGCAAGAAACGATTCTTCGGAACCGATGGTCCAGTTCAACGTTCATGCAGGGATGATTGGTTCTCATATCAAGGGTCTATCTCACCCTGCATGGCCCGAAAATCTCCTAAAGTCTGCGTGAAGTAGTCCGGGACAATCGAAGACGCATTCGGTCCTGAGATTTCCTCTTCACTTGTGACTCCTGGAATCCCTCACTCAGAAGAGAACACAGTAGAGGATTGTACACCAACCTGTGAGCACCAACAACGTCGTCAAACCCACGTTCTTGCCAAACAAAATATCCGTGCTCAATTTATCGCCAACCATAATAGTCTTCTTCGGGTCAAAATTCACTCTAAAGCCAAGTCGATTTCTCATCTGAACTGAGCATCTAGTATTAGCGACGTGGACTCACTTGGCTTTTATGCAATCTAACATCATCATGGATGGCTTTCCGGTGCATATGGGATCCCTGACAGCACATCGAAGAGGCGCACTGAGAGATCCACCACCTGGTAAGTAACCCCCAGCCTCTAGACGTGTGGTCTCCTCGTGCGGAACGATGAAATGGCACCCCGGAATTCGAGTCAAATACTGGAATGCTTTTGACAGCTTGGTATAGTTTATGCCCGTATCGAATGCGCAAACCACGGCTCCAACATCACGGTCCAGTGTGAATTCAGACAAGTCGAAAGGTTCCAAGGTATTGTCGGCAGGATCCTGGAGTGGATTTGATGAGACGATGGATCATGACAGTTTCCAAGCAGAAATATTACCGTTCCCCCAAGACAAATGAACCCTGCCTCTCGCAATTCCTCCTCCAACCCTTCCATGCCGATCACATAAACCTTCTTATTCTTCGTGGGTGTTATCACTGATGATAGGTATACAGCAGCTGAGTACGCCGACCCGTAAATTTCGTCCTGCCCTTCGTCACTTTCTGTTAAAATTGTATTCCCCGGCTCGAGACTCACCGCCTGTGCATATATCCCCAATTTATCGAATTTGGCCTTCAGACTCTTCCGCGATTTTGAGGCGGTGTTCGTGACGAAGATGATCTTTTTCCCTATTTTCTTCAATACAAAGTGAGGAGCATCTGTTTGAAAACGATTACCTTGTCGGCGCAACATTCCCATTACCTCGATCACACCGTCAATCGCCTGGTCATCGAGCCACAGAACGCCGTCACAATCGAAAAGCCATGTGTCGTAGTTGTCCAACAGGTTCTTGTAGGAATCTGGTGTCGTTAATCGAACAGTCATCGTAGGAACTATTGAAAGACGACGAAGAGTCGCAGATACTGGTCAGAGGTCAAATCGGATAGTCACGGTGTCATCCGTCTGCACAACTGCACGCCATGTCATTTTATACATTTGACTTGGACTCGACTCGGATGAACCACAGAAACATCGCTCACAAAATTGAAGAAAGGAGGTATAGTGGAAATTCGAACGTGGTATGCTTTGTCTGGTATGCTGTCGAGTGCGTCGCGATCGTATATCGGTGAACGTCGTTACTTCGCCGATCATGTGATCGTCTGGCTGTGCGCGATCGGAAGAAATGGTTCCTAAGGTCACATGATTGACATCAGCCAAAAAGTAAATGCAATATGGGCTAAAAGTCTTACCAGGCGTTAAAATCCCCTTTTAAGTAGTTATAATGTCCGTAAGGTTTATCCACCCTTGCTCTTAAGCATTTTTGCTGGATGTGTTCCCAAAACTAACCCTCCTCGTCTCGCAGAGGGCAACAGCGTTTACTCTCCATCTCTCGTGGCCAAACTACAGGAGATTTAAACACATCATAAACGAATCCTAAGGCAATTTAGAACGCTTAGACCGGGTGAGAATTGGTGAAGTTACACTCAGCATCTCCGAGTGCCGTGTCCTGATGCGGGATAGTAAGCATAATACGAATGCGCGAAGAGGAACATACCAATCAACAATCCCGTAAAATTGTTACAGTTCGTCATCATCGCTCGGCGGATCATATTCACCAATAATATCTCCAGGCAGTGGCAGGCACGTCTTCCAACTTGCAATCCCGCCGGTCTCCAAGCAGTCATAATCTTGACCCATCCATTCTTGCTTAAGGCCTATCACTTCGTTTTTTGCCGTCCAACCCAACGACAATTCGAGCAGAGGCACATGGCGGAGAGAAGCGATTAATTTGGGAAAATCAGTTGGACAGACGAGATGGTAAGCCTTAATGAGAATAAGGAATGTAAATCCGGGAGGGATTCCAAAAATTGAAAAAGGGTATTTCTTTCGTCGTCCTTCAGTGCTTCAGTTTTGGGGTATAACGGGACACCCACTCTAGTTTTCTGTTAGAACGCAGCGAATGAGGATTTGTGATGATTAGAGAAAAAAGACGAACTTTATGGCGGCTTTTACATCCCAACCTGCCAAGTGGATGTCCATAGGCAAAGGGATTTCTGTTGAATTTTTCGGCATACAGCGCTCAGCGCTCAGCTTGAGCCACATTAACTTAGTCTTCTGTTACCCGGGCCTACGGTAGAAGTATTTTTGTAAGTAAATGCATTCCGAATGGAGAGGACCTGTCGCACAAACACGAATTTATAAAAGCAGAGAGCATTTCAACATGGCAAATTAACAATTGTCGGTAAGGGACCAGGTACCAACAGGCTGAAGTTCAAACGAAAATCAATTTGGAAATCTGCGACTAGCACGTGTTCGTCTTTTTACGGGTTGCCAAATTGATCTTGAGTAAAGTCAACGGATTTATATTCCCTGGCAGTTGTCATGCAGGTTTCCTTTTTCTTGCCAACGTAGTGCTGCACCCCAGCAGAGTCGCCCTCACCCCCTGAGATTCGTCATTTAATTCGCCACCAGGATGACTACCTACGCTACCGCTCCTGGACCATCAACTTTCACAGACCCAAATTGGCACAAGAGAGTGTGTATATATTAACCTTTCATACGCTACTGAACAATCGATAATTTACTTGGATTACAGATCAGCTCAGGCGATGTACCTACCGCCGTTCAAAAATTACTTTATTCGACCAAAGGACTCCAAGAGGTTATCAAGCAATGGAGCACAGGGAAAGCATCTGACGGAGATGTTAGCGACGTTTATGTCCAGATAGGACACGACTTCAATGCTGTCATCGCAGCATTTGCACACTATTCGATCGATTTGAGGTATGTTATTCTCCCCCTTGATTTTGCTCTAATCGTCGACTCTTATCTTGTACCCCCAGCGATCTACATTCTATTCCTGCCGAACTTCGTGTTGTCCTCGAAAGTTGTCTTTCAGAAGACCCCTCTCCTTCACAAGTAGAGTCTTGCATGCCAGACCTTCGTAAAGTCCTCTTCAAGCTTCTCAAAGGCCTTCTGGCTCGCCAAGAACCATGGCGCACCGCTATACATCGCAGACCTATCCAAGCTGAAGCTCTATGATTTTAATCCCCATTTCTCCCCATGGACTCGTCGCTTTTACCTTCTTATCCATTATCTTTTGGTTCTTCGATTCTCTTCATACCTACTGGACTTAACACTTTTTTGAGTTGAACACTTCCCATCGGTCTGGAATCTCCTGCGCACATCACCAATTCTTGCGTTTGGGGTATATAGCCTTCTCCATCCTGTACCTCTATACCATGGGTTTGTCGCGCTATGACCGAGGTCAATGTATCGCCTGTTGTTTCACTCGTAAATACTGTACATGTATACCTTGTACATTTTCATCGCATGTAACCAAAACATTATTCTATCACTTTTTATAACAAATCAACCAAAAAGCATCTTCCATCCGCGCCAACTTCTTACTCTTCAAACCCACCAGCGGCACGAACTTCATCTACCAACCGTCGATACTCCCGCAGCAACTCTCCAACCTCAGACAACCTCAAATCATCAGGTGTACACTCCATGAATCGTTGATTTGGCGGAGCGAGCTTTAGGGATATCGATGATGCTATCAAACTAGTAGAAGGCTCGGAAGCATGCCCAAGAGGCGATTCTGGTCGCGAGGGTACAGTACTCGTCGTTGATTTTGACCTCTGGTGAGATATGTGCAACGACGACCTTCGCGAACTAGGAGATGATCCCTAAAGAATTTCTTAGTTTTCAATGCGGGAAATTAGAGTTGGCATACCTTTAGGTTCGACGTTGCAAGTGCCGACACCGAGGCTAATCGATCCGACAATGTCTTCCTTGGCTGTTGGTGTTGATTGCCAGAAGCACCTTTCCCCCTAGTAGCACTCAACACACTCTCAAAACTCTTTACACTTCTAACACCACCCGAAAGCGCCCTCTCGAGCTCATCCCCTTTATTTTCTGCATCCTCTTCCTCACTTTCTTCCTTGCTGCTCACACTCTCCCCGTCCTCTTCATCATCGTCATCATCCTCCTCGTCGTCACTCTCCTCTCCATACCCTCTAACGGTAGTCTTGGGTGATAACCTCGACACAGGTCTCAAAACAGAAATCATCTGCTGTCCAGCCTCTTCCGACGAAGCTGCCGTACCTGCTCTTGATCTTCCAGCAATAGGCAAAGACGCCGCCAAACTCGCTATCGAAAACCCACTTTCTCGTCTTAAAAGCCCCAAACTGGATCTTCCAGGCGTACCAGGTGTCGTCCTCCCACTCGACGCACTTCTTGCTGCCGAATGTGATGCGGGCATAAAAGAGCGGAGGATACCAAAAGAGGAATCGACGACACCGCTGATGACTTTGTTTGCAGAGTCAGTAATGGCATCGACTTGTTGTTCGACTCGACCACGGAGAGCGGCTACAGCACCATCTGAAGGCGCGAGTGGTGATTCTGCTGTCAAAGGACTGCGACTCGAAAGAATTGGGGTCAAATCAGCAGTACTAGGAAAATAGCATCTCAGCTTTGAGGTCAGGGAGATGAAAGAGCGAAACAGACCTCAAAACTTTATCGGTATTATCGAGTCCCAATGCAGCCATATCAACGTTCTCCAAGAACTCGGCTACAGCCATCATATTGATCAAACAGTAGCTTTCTTCTCCTCCAATTGACTGATTCCGAAATCGCTGGGTGAAGAGCAAATTCGAAACAAGATGGGCGGGATTGGCTTTCACGACGGAGAAAATGATAAGAGGGAAGAGAACGTCACCAGAAACGGGTGTTGGTTCCTTTAAAGGAAGCGGCATTGGGTTATCGAGATTGAGAGGTGGTGGGACTGGTTTGGTCTTTGGCCCGACGAGATCTTTGCCTTCAGGTGGTGAAGGGCCATCATCTGTGGTGGGTAGGAAATCTGTTTCTGGAGGGCTGCTGGTCACCACAGGAGGTTCAGGATCGAGATTGGTATTGTTGTCGAAGATTGGTGTGTTTGTGGCAGACGATGGTTTCGGTTTCGCAGTCAAAGGAACCTCACTGTCTGACTCGGCCTCATCTTCGGAAATAAACCGCACCGGTGGTAATCTTGCGAGTCCATCTTTTGGCGAAATTTTCAGAACGAAATCTCGAGAGAGAAATGGGATTTACACATACCAACTACAATTTTATGGGCAGCAACTAGAACAGAAGCTTTATCTGCAGGACATCGACAGAAATCCAGTTGACTAAGCACTGCAATGGGTAATTGAGTAAGTATGAGAAAAGGTAGGATATGCGACGTACTCTCTCCACATGCATTCACGACAGCATTCAGATCAGGTTCGTTAACCTTGCCAATATCTATGCCCAAGTGTCGGAGCCCTAAATCCAACAGATTCAATGCAGCTATTCGATTCGATAGAGCTTCGTCATGGGAAGCATCGTCTGTCGTAGGTTGACTGAAAAGCCTGAAGGAATGCTTTAAAGTTAGTGTTGAGGTAGGAATTAAAGGAGAACAGTCTAACCGATCGTAGAACAACCAAGTTATCAACTGCTCAACGGCCTCCATGGTCTCACGAATTTTCGCCTCAATCGACATCACTTCTTTTTCCCTCTCCTCCCTGTCCGTTGTGTCCTCTACTTCGGACGCCGACGCTTTTTCTACCTTTTTCGAAGCTCTCAAATCTTGTTCGAGTGACGCGAAAAAGTCTTGGAAATGCTCTGATATATCTTCTAGATTTTCATCGATAGAATTAATGACGTAGGTTTGAAGAGTTGAATCTTTAGTTGATGACTCGATGGAATCGTTCTTAATCAAAGACGTTCCATTGCCGCGTGCATGGACAAAGGGATACCAACGGGCGGTCAAATCGTGGATTCGTTCAGTAACCCAATGTGGTAGCGAGCCAGACCCGGTTTGTGTTCTTGATTTAATGGCAGCTTTCAATTCTGACCGTAGAGCTTTGTTGGTTTCTTTTACAATATCTCTCCATATGATTCTGCGGTCCATTGTAAAAGCAGAAACCTCAATAGGTGTGCTAGAATCATTCTGCGAATCAACGCTACGCAGAGAAGTAGGTGGAGAAGGTGGTGGTTGGGGTGTAGGCTTTGGACCCCCAAAGAGAGATGCAAAGGGATTACTGATTATTCGGGATGTTGATATGGGTTGTGAGCGAACGCCTGGGCGAGGAGGAAGTGGCGGCTTTGAAGAAGTTTGCGATTTCGGAGGGAAATGAAGTGATGAAGTGTGGCTCGTGAGTTGGTATTGGGGATAAGAAATAGCAGGTATGTTAGGAAATGGTGAGGGGAGTGGAGGAAGACGTGAGAGACATGACGTTCGCGTTGAAGGAGTAAGCAAGTCTTGAAATAATTTCGAGGATGTGTCAATGGTTGATCGGAAAGTGAGGGTTTCGCTTGCAAGACAATGAAAACCAAGTAAAGTAATGATAGCGGTTAAACATACTCTTTGAGGGTCCCACGAAGACCCGACAAGGTAACTAGCGGTGCATTGCTGCGAGCGGGTCCGTCACAAAGGGCGATGTGGTCCTTCATAAATACGGGAGTGATTCTTTCGTTCGCAGACAATGCTTCTAAAGGTAACAACAAAGTTGCCTGCAGTGATATTCATTACCCTAATGCTGAACCATAAAAGATCGAAACGTACCTTCCCAGACGTAATCGCATTCCACACTTCCGTCCACTCGTCGCCAACTTCGGCATCCAAAACCAGCCTCTCTAGCATTGCCCAACCCAACGTGCCACTATCTAGCCCGATCATCTGGGCCGCAGCTTTCAGATGCATGAGCTGCAATTTGCTCGTAGCGTCTCCCGCTTGATGTTGAGGTGAAGATGGGTGGACGGTCGTGCCCGTAGTGGCAGCTGTTGGAGTAACCCGTTGGCGGGGTGTGTATGGTAAATATCGAGGGTGCACATTGTTGTTCAGAGATGTACCGCCTGTTATCGATCCATGATCTGAGGGTGCAGGAGATGCGGGCCTGGGTAAAAGCAGTGGATGCGTTTCAAGTCCTGAAGAAGAAGTCTGAAGTCGATGACCACCTGTTCGGCCAATGGATGTGGCGGGAAAATCATCCCGTATTGCGGACATTTCTTACCCAATGTATTGACCTATTCAATGATTGACTGTATTCTCCCACAAAATAAGAAAACCTTTACCTAGGCGCCCAATGCCAGTGGTTGAATCGTTGACAGACTCACGAGGACATGGATGATGGTATTTGGTAGTTGGCCGATACTAAAAATAACCACTGGCGACCATGACCTTCGTCAATGAGGCCATTGGACACCGGCCAGCCAAAGCTTTCTACGCCGGAAAGAACGGATTTCTCAGAGGGCCTACAGAACCTCATGAGGTTTCGTCTTTGTCACTGGCTCGAGATGAACACCAGCGTGCTCTCTTCATACTTGAACACAAGAAACGCCCAGTCCCAGAGTGAGAACAATATTTTCTCATGTGCATAACTTTACAGTTGACCTATTCTGCTCAAGTTTCGAAGCAATGAAAGCAGAAACCGAAAGAAATGATGAATTGGTTGCTGTGAAAGAGCGCATACAACAGTTGAAGACTGAATACATCAACGATCTCGAGTTGCTCTACGACATTCACGCCAATGACTATCTGAACGAAGTAATGGATCTTTACGCTTCGAAACCTGAGCTACTCCCCGAGGACATGGACGGAATCAAAGTCCTGGTGCGCTATCTCGTAGAAGATAGTTTGCAGTGCTCATCTTAATTTTTCTTAAGGGAAGGGTATACGGACCCCTCAAAGACGTGAAATTTCAACACTATTGTGCAGATGAACGCGAGACACTAAGATACGCGTACCTCTCCACGGTCACACCCCTAAGGAAACAACAAAAAAACCTAGAGGAGATGGAGGCCGAGTTGGAGCGCAAACGTGCTCAGATGTTCCCCAACTCAAAGGAGGATTTCAAAACGAAATCGAATGATATCAAAATACGTGCTGCCAGGTTCCTTTGTGCCGATCATGCGAAACAAGAGAAAATGTTAACTGAATATCAATGGGCCTGGCGACAGGTGAAGCCTTTGCAAGACGTGTTCGCAAAAGACGTGAGTTCTGGTTACGAGATTCGGATTACGAGATTTGATTTCTTCTTTCTGCAGGATCAGTTCAGGTCGGAGATGCAGGGTATGGTAATCGCAGCTGGCACACCGGCTCGGGATCCTAGAAGACGGACTTCCTTGTGAGTCGACACCTGTGTTTATTAACAAGACACCTGACGATATAATCTTAGAAATGTCTAAGCCGATACCAAGCTTCCAGATCACAATCACAGTGACTTGGAATCACTTCCGATGACCAGCAGTTGCTGTAAATGCTGCTGTGCTTACCCCTCTCTTGCTCCCCTCTCGCTTCGACTTACCCGGTGTACCGGCACGACTGCGTTTATTTGAAGCCAATACACACGGACTATCGATTCCACCGTTCCTACCGGTTCGTACTACAGTGTCAATGTCTTCTTCCTACCCGATGTCTTACAAGACTTGGCAAAGCCTATGTATATCTGCACCGCAGATAGATTTATCCGCCTGAGGGATTTCTTTTTTTTTTTTTGCCTAAAGGCCAAGCGAAAATATGAAATGTAATTTACCAGGATCCTATAAGTAAGGCGTTTGCAAGGTTGAGCTGCAACACATCTCTTAAATCATGTTATCAGCTCCTTTGGCATCCAGCACTAACACACCACGGTCGCTTGGTCCTCGTCTTCTCGATGTGGTTCCAGAGATATTCCTTCAATGCCTGCTTTTCTTCCCTCTCCTTCGACTTCTGCAATCACATCGAAAAATCCAGGATTTTTTGGAATCGGACACCTTATTGGGAGGAATACTTCCAAAAGGTGACAATGAAGATACGCGCATAATCACCCGTTGGCAAAAGCTTCTGGATACACTCCTCTTCTATGTATATCTTCTTCCGCGTAGTACTACTACTACACCCTTGATAACTCCAACATAGGCTGGACTCTTCATCGCCGTCTTGACGGCGTTCATCGTCAAATTGTCGAGCCTCTCAGTCAAATCCGGGAAATTCTACGAACAAGATTCTCATCGCAATCTACAATCTCACGACGGACCCTTCCTCACCCATAGACCTTCAACAATATCAAATGAACCACGTCGTCTTCCATTCGAATCTCACCTTGCTTTGTATCTCAGGTTCGCTGTCTCTAGATGCGGCCCTTGCATTGGTCATCCATGTATGGTTCATTCGATACCAGCGTTCTCTATCCGAGACAGAGCCGACGATTCACGTCACGGTACGCATCAGGAAACCCCACGAGAACCATAAAGGTATAATGGAGTGGGGACTGCCAATCATGATTTCTGCCTATCTTGGCTCAGATAGCCCTTTTCTTGTTTACGGTTTTCTTCACGTATGTCATGTCCTAGTACATCCTCACCTTCATTTTGGCCGATTCGAATTCAGATACTTCATTCCGGGCAACCCCCCTCAGGCTTCTATTCGTTTCTCTCCGATTTTATCATGTCGACCTTCGGAATGGTCTCCATCCTTTCTTCGAGGTCTCCCCACTTCCTCAACGACCTGAGGACAGTGGTATGCGCAAAGGAACCGATGACTGTCCAACACTGGCGTCTCTTCTTGGTCTCACTGAAGAGCAAGTTCGATTTTCATTACAGCCACTGCAGTCAATATTGCATGTGCAAGACAGCACAGATGGACCGGTTTCCCCTTTCCATGCATCATTTCCCGACTGTCTGTTTGATAAACTTCGATCCGGTGACTTCCACTGCGAGGACCAAGCATAGTGAAGTCCTAGCCAACCTTTGCTCCGATCTGATGAAGGCACAGCTTCGATTCAACATCTGCAAACTTGAATCGTCGTTCGTGTTTGACGAGGATGTGTTGGACTTGCAGGACCGAATCAAGGAGTTCATCTCACCTGCCCTCTCATACGCGTGTCGGTACTGGGGCTGGCATCTTCGACAAGGAAATTTCACAGACAGGGTCCATGAAAAGCTCGTGGATTTTCTGACCCACTATTTTGGATGGAGGTACTTAACCTTGAACGAGGCATGGCGATAGGCACAGATGTGCTACGCCCGATACAGACTTGGTTGAAGGTGAGGGAGTATGTCCATAATTAGGCTTTCGAACTGAAATCAAGTGAAAGGAATCTCAAATTGACACTCGGAAACAAGTAGCTGATGCAGAAGCGTTTATATCGCGCTTTGCAGCTGGGGCATGTGCGCGTAGTACACCGCACATTTACATCTCTGGGTTGCCATTCTGCCCAAGGTCGAGTTCGGTACATGAGAACTACTGGCGACGCACACGGGGACTGATGGAGGTGAGAGGGAGTGTGATGGGGCAGTGGCCCAGTGCAGCTATAGGAATATGGGAATCAGATTCAGAAGTCTTGTCTGTTGCATTCTCTCCCGATGGCACGCGCATTGTCTCTGGCTCCATTGATGGAACCATCCGAGTATGGGGTGCACGCACCGGTGACACTGTTGCTGTACTATTGAAAGGGCACACGAGCTGGGTCTGGTCGGTTGCATTCTCTCCCGATGGCACGCGCATCGTCTCTGGTTCCAATGACCAAACCATCCGAGTATGTGATGCACGCACCGGTGACACTGTTGCTGGACCATTCATAGGGCACACAAGTTCGGTCTCATCGGTTGCATTCTCTCCATGGCACGCGCATCGTCTCTGGCTCCAATGATGAAACCATCCGAGTATGGGATGCACGAACAGGCAACACTGTTGCTGGACCATTCAACGGGCACATAAGTTCGGTCTGGTCGGTTGCATTCTCTCCGGATGGCACGCGCATCGTCTCTGGCTCCGGTGATGAAACCATCCGAGTATGGGATGTGCGCACTGGTGACGCTGTTGCTGAAAATGACACCTCAATTAACGCTTCTCATCATAGGCACAGTGATATTCCGTCCATGGACGATTTCAAATTTGATCCAAATGGATGGATCACTGCCCACAATGTCCTCTTTTTTATTGGATATCACCTCACTTTCGTGACCACTGGCAGTTGCCCTATCCTCGTAACACACTTGTTATTGGTCCTCAAGGCACCACTGTCATTGATGTAATCTTGCTGTACACACCTTAAATTATTGACCTCCGGGGGTTTTCTGGACACCACTAGTTTAAATACCTTTTCAATTGATTTTATTATTCCCATTGTACTGATTCAACGTTGCTTCTGGTTGTTCATGAGTTTTATCCGAGTCCGTAAAATGTGACTTTTATTGCGTTGAGTTTTGCGAATCCATCCAAATATGTTTTAAGGGAAAATTATTTTTATGAAAAGACTGATTTGTTAGCCTGACGTACTTAGGTCGTTAAAATTAAGTTCTATAAGAGGATTATCACCAGTCGTAATGTCTTCGAAAGGAAGAGGCACGATGAGAGACATCTGCCGTAGAGTCGTCAATTCCATGTGCTGTGAGGCCTGCTCATCAAATTGATGGAAATATGTTGGTGTATCGTGGGAATAAATATATTTTCATCGTGACTACGTTGGTGTACTTTGCAAACCGTTTATAATTGGTTTATAAACGACCGAGACACAATATTCACTATGCGATGCGCCTCATCATTGTCTGTGACGATTCCAGCGACGACTTATCCAATGTTTCCCGTTTCTGCGAAGCACTTGACCACTCAGAGCAGCTCACCTTCTACCACTGTCTGTGCAGTGGGGGACGATAAACAGATTAGAAGCCAACGATGGCTATGCCTTCATCACAAATAATTATCGGGTGATAAGGTGTTTATTTTCGGCTTCGCTGGAGGTTCTTTCGCGGCACGCGTTCTTGCCAATTTCGTCGCCAGGTTTGGTGTTCTGGGATGTGTCACACAAGGCACCTGTGTTTGCATACAAAGATGGTAAACTGGATGACTTTAAGGTCAGGAAGATAAGACCTACAGCTTCATCTTCCTCCCCGAGTGTACGATGTCGAGATGATCCGAGGTGGTCGGCTGTTGGGAGACCACTTCTAGCTTGGAAGTCTCAGCGGAGTTTATTTAAGCATTTCGATCACAAAGGTAAAAGTGCACTTCCCTTGGTTGTCTTCAGGATCTGATGATGTTTTTGCAGGATTCAAACACGCTTTCCACGCTTTGGCGTTGGAGGAATGTCGGGGTCCATTCACCCCGACGTTGTGGCACTTGCCAGACAATCCCGCAGTCGCAAATGGCCCGTACGGATTCTTTCAGTCTAGCCTTCTCCCCTGCTGATATGTACCACCCCTTTCATAGCCATTGACCTACAACAATGCTGGTTCCCCGGTGCTCACGCCAATGTGGGGGGTGGATACCGGAACAAGGCTCTCGCCGACGTAACCCTGGCCTGGATGGTCGATCTGTGTCGTCCTTTCCTTAGCTTCAACTCTGCTTACATCAGTTACATCGTCGAATGTGGGCGTAGGCCTGGGAGTTCGATTCTGAGTATCAGGGGTGGGGACGTGGCATGTGCTACGACTCTTACTCGGAGGGTCAAACGTGGACTTGGAAGACACGGACTCCGGGTGCTTACGGTGGTGGAGCGAATGAGACTGTGCATGCGAGTGAGAGGGAGAGATGGCAGAGTAGCAGGAGACGTGGCTTAACGACTGGGCCCGCTGTTTGGAATCCAAAGGCTTTGGAGGGATTCACGCCAAGGCGAATGAATGGGAGTGGGTGAAGAATGATGGTGGCACTGTAGCCCCACTAACGATTCCTGGAGGAGAACTATGAACGGCAGTTGCGGTATGCCATTCCATCTAGGCGTTATCATTTTCGAAGGATACTGACCTCTGCAATAAACCAACATACTATTTTATAAACCAACCAAGGTATTTCAACTGAATATCAATGGGCCTGGCGACAGGTGAAGCCTTTGCAAGACGTGTTCGCAAAAGACGTGAGTTCTGGTTACGAGCACACCGGCTCGGGATCCTAGAAAACGGACCATTGTGTATCAACAAGATATAAATGTCCAAGCTTCCAGATCAATCGATGACCAGCAGTTGCTGTAAATGCTGCTGTGCTTACCCCTCTCTCGCTCCCCTCTCGCTTCGACTTACCCGGTGTACCGGCACGACTGAAGCCAATACACACGGACTATCGATTCCACCGTTCCTACCGGTTCCTACTACAGTATCAATGTCTCTCTGCTTCCTACCCGATGTCATGGAAGTCGCTACGAATTCGAATTGCCTGCGGTTATTAATGTACTGTGTTGTGAACAGGCTTACAAGAACTTGGCAAGGCTTAAGTATATCTGCATCGCATAGATTTACCTGAGGTAACTCCGCGGAAGATCCGCCTGAGGGATTTCTTTTTAAAAGCTAAGCGAAAAAATGAAAAATAGTATGACGTAATTCACAAGGATCCTATAAGTAAGACGTTTGCAAGGTTGAGCTGCAACACATCTCCCAAATCATGTCATCAGCTCCTTTGGCATCAGCCCCCTATAAACAAACCACTCAGCCTCCAGCAACTATTGCTGAAGTTCCTTCGGCGGAACCCTCTGAAAAGTTGGTCATCTACTTAACAATCAGGCTGCTGCTGATTATCATCAGTGTGATTATCGTCTTCGAGGATAACGTATCAAAGGAAGAGATCGATGAGCATGTAGCGAAACTGATATCGGCGGGTGGGTGTGATATCTCTGCAACTGGCAAAATAGTATCATTGAAACTATACTTTCGCAGGAGGCAAGATCAAGTACGCTTGGTATCTTGAAAAAGACAACATCATGGGCAATGTGCGTATATTATTTTCCCTTTTTATGACAATTTTGTGAAACCACACGGCATGACAGGCCTTTGCCGCGACCGTCCCAATGTCCTGTCTCTCAATGTTCCAGGGTTTGCAGGCTGGCGGTAAGATTAAGCATATCGGTACGCTTTCTATTCCTCCTCATTCTCTCTCACTCAACGGTTTCCCTGTACGTAGAGTCTGATGGTATAGTCACTATTCAGCCTGACGTTGAGAGTACTACCGAGGTTCAACCTGAACTTGCTCCCACTGCACAACAGGTCGCGTGACGCAATACAACAATATACGATACACTGTTTCTCGAGATTAGGGTTAATTATTTAAGCCAACTGAAAATCTAGTCTGCCAGCCATGCCACAACCGCCCTCATTGCGATTATAAGTTAAAATTTGGTTTAGGTCTCCTGAGATGTTAGGCCTTACATTCGGAGAACGATACGCTAATTGGGTCTCTTGTACTCACCCACCGTCTCGCAATTTCCACGCAAAGGGTAGGTCAGGCAGAACTTGAAAGGTGTCGTAGATCACCTCCATTTGGCATACCCGCCGAACGGCAAAGCAGGTCACGGTCGAAAACGGTTGGCGTTTTCCATCAGTGTCTAGCTCAGAGCTCTCATCCATCAGTCTGCATCATCATCGAAATAAAGATAAGTTCCTGGCTCATATTTGCTGAGGAGTTGAGATTGACAGATAATGTCAGAGTTTTGTTGTGTTCCCGCCGCTTCGTTGGTTCTAAACTCCCAAAAGTCGCGGTTTGAACAAGGAAGTTCTTTCTGAACACATCAACATATTCAAGAGATTTTTCTAATCATCATGATCCAATTTCTAGTTGCTTGATTGCTTTGAAGTTGATAAGAGATGAACGCACACACAATCTGGGGATTTCGGTGAGCAAAGACTAATTTCACTGGTGAGTAAAGGAGTCAACCAAAGTAGACTCTCGTCGTTGATATCGCTCATGAATGCTGTTACGGGTTTCATCCTTTTTCGGTGCTGGACAAATCGTCGGATTTAAGAGCATGATCACCGCAAAAATATTCGGCATCATCCCATCTACTTCCATCTAGTATATTTGGAGAATTTCTCATGTAGCCATGTGGGGGATGACCGGTGACCCTTAAACTTGATTTTGGATAATTTTGGGTGCAACCCGAGGGGTACCAGAATCGAATCCTGGAGTCCGGTTTCACTGGTCTAATCTTTACCTCTTGACTCTTCAACGAAAACGTTGTGGAGAATGGCTATGCCAGCAGGGATTATCTGTTCAGATACAGACTATGAGCGTTCACTCCATGATCATTCCATAACCTGCCTAACGAGAAGTAGTACGATTGGTGTGGTGGTAAGTCATCAGTTGCCTGGTTGTAGCATGCCACTAAGTCAGGCGCAGCTTACAGTTGAATCAGGTTTTGTCTCGATACTCTCAATTTTATTCGTTTTTGGTCTCATCGGGGTAAGTACATCCCTGTCATTGCCATGTAGAACTGAATGCGACTCGACGCCCCTCAGCGGAATATTTTCTTGCAATCCAAGCTCATGCCATCAGCTCGACTGCGCGTGTTCCACCAACCGATGGACTTACTCATGGTATTCCCTAGTCATTCATCTTTCGTTGAGACCAGGAACTGAAATACCGGCCAGTTCTCTCTACTCCTTGCTGACGCTGTGCAAGCGTTGGGAGTGATCCTGTCGTTGAAGTGGGTGTCAGATGGTAAAGTCGAGGTGGGAGGGTTTTGTGATTTTCAAGGTAACACACTGGATCTGGTTTTGCCCTGTTAGACATTAATCTTTTGGTAAGGGGTAACAAAAAGTTTGGGAGCCACTGCAGTTGCTTTCTCTACAGCCGTTGAGTCTCCCAAACCTCTCATCTGTTTTGGTTACTTATATATCGGGTCGATCACCGATTAGGGTGTATCGATTTTTACTTTTATTGCAGTATGGATGCAGAGAGCCATCGTATCCATGAGGGTGACCCTCTTTATTGTCTTTTGTATCTGGTTCTTCGCCATATTCCTTGCAGTACTCGGACTCCTGGTCAACCAGAATCCATCGAAATCAACCTTTTTCGGCCCAACTCCCGTAATTATCACCCTTATTCAGCTTTCACCTCATCCTATTCTCACTGGTTATTATAGTTTTGGTGTTGGGTGAGTAGTGACTATGGCGTGCGATGGAGACTTGTTTCTGAATACCTGTGGATGTGGATTGCATTACTATTCTCCGTTCTGGGTTACATCCCACTTTATCTTTGGATGCGTGGAAATATCGAGGGCGACCCAAAAAAATGGTGGAAGGCCCGTTTCAAATGGACGTCAGAGCGAGATCAGCATATCGTCGCGATGCGCCGTCGATCTTTGACGATGCTGGCGTAAGTTGTGGGAAAAATTAGTTGCTCAACTTCCAAGCTAATTAAATCCGTGACAGATACCCAGTAGTCTATTCTTTCAGTATCTTGCCCCTGAGTATCGTGCGGTGGACGATCTTCGTGCAAGAAGCTAAGTACGGCAAAAGTCATTTGCCTCCAGTCGTTACTTTCGTGGTCGTATCGATATTTGGGCTCAGCGGCTTCTTCAACGCTATCCTGTTGGCGACCACGAGGCGCACATCCGGTCTCTTTGGCCAGTTGATTTCCAGCACTCCCAGACAACCTATCATATTTTTTCGAAATGAAAGGGAGGCAGGCGACTCGCAAGCTGAGATAGTTCCAGAGTCGCAATCGAAAAAAGACACCAAACTTTATGGTCAGATATTCAATGTAGAACAAGTGTAGGCAAAGGGATGGTCAACTGCAATTAGTTTTTCATTGGAATATGTGTGATGGGGCTTCCAGTGCGCACGCGATTTACTGATTCCTTCACGTGATCGACGCGTCGAGGTTCAACCATGATTGATCTTGTTATTCGAAAGTTAGACGTCAGACACTGACGACGACGACGAGAATGTCGAGGTTACCGCGCCTCAGGAGCTCATCGCCCGACAGGGTGCACGAAACAGGCCCATCTCTGCCAAGTAGGACAACCGCCAATCTCAAACGCAAGGCTATTGCAGAAGAGGACGAATCTCAACCACGCAAATTACCTGCAGTTGGCCCTGCTAAACCACTCCAACCATCGCGGACGGCAATAAACACTGCAGCTAATCCCCGTTCGGCAGCATTACCAAAACCGTTGACTAGACCTCGTGCCCCTACCTTGACGCAGTCATCGACCAGGGGGACAAGTGCACCTCCAGTACCCTCCAAACCACCTTCTAGGTCAACGACCTCTCGTCCGAACACCAGGACTGTTTCTGGTTCTGGGCCATCTCGCGTCACTGCTGGTGGTCGTTCAACGGATGACAAACGGTTCAATGACTTGCACGTACAACTCGCTTCCATGGATGCCGCCAGAGCTGCAGATACCGCACGTCTTGCCTCTGATATGGATGCCGAACGAAACAAAGTTGCCGAGCTACAGGCCAACCACCTTGCTCTTTCAAGAGAATTAGCAACAGCTAAATCCCAAGAACTTAACCAACGTCGAGAACTTATCCACGCCTCAGATGAACTACAGAACATGAGGAAGAAGCATTCGATGGAAATTATGGAACTGGAGATGGATGTCAAGAAACGCGACAGAGAGCTCAGGGAAGTCAACGAGGATCTTCGAACTTGTAGGAGCGATTTAGAGCGCGAACGGGAAACTGTGGCTTCGTTGAAGAACACAATCTCCCACCAATCCACCGCCCATATCACTCTCAGTACCCAAAATCATGCTCTAGAAGCTCAAAACACTGCGCTTCAGTCGCAAATCGATGCATATGCTAGAACAGTAGCGGATTTCACGGTAAATCTGGAATCAGCTCAGAAACAGGTGGACGATATGAAGAAAGAAGCAATGGAAAGTGACCTTGTACGGCGAAAGCTTCACAACATGGTACAGGAACTCAAAGGCAACATACGCGTATTTTGTCGTGTTCGGCCTGTTTTGCCCTCTGACCTTACGACGTATGCCTCTTCCTTGTCAACATCTTCGTCTTTCCAGGAATCAGACAACGGAAGTCTCGATTTCGAGAAAGCGAAGGAGGAACTACGAGCAAGCTTTGCGTTCCCTGATATGCGGGATCAGAAGGATATTGTAGTGCAATCGTCCTCATCAAGCGCAACGGGACAGGAACGCAAAGAGGTTTACAACTTCAATTTCGACCGAGTATGTACATCCTTGCCCGTTCGAGTCGTATGAGCTCACACATTCATATAGGTTTTTGAACCTGAATCTACTCAAGGAGAAGTCTTTGAAGAAATTTCACAACTGGCTCAGAGTTGTATTGACGGCTACAACGTCTGCATCTTCGCATATGGTCAAACTGGGTCTGGGAAGTCATTTACGATGGAGGGCGGACTAGTAAATTCACTCTCATTTTCATTTATCTAAGCTCATATTTCTGTCAGTCTGAATCGTCAGCCGGTATGATTCCCCGTGCTGTCGAACAAGTATTCCATGGTACCGAACAAATGAAGACCAAAGGATGGGAATACAAGATGGAAGGTCAGTTCCTTGAAATTGTGAGTCTAGGTTATGTCTATCTTCGCAAATTTGACATTTTCCCAGTACAACGAAACGATCAATGACCTCCTCGGGAAGGGTGAATTCGACAAGAAGAAGCACGAGATAAAACACGACACTAAGACTGGTTCAACTCGCGTTACCGACATCGTAGTCGCTCCCCTATCTTCGCCTTCTCAAGTGCGGTCCCTACTCGCCCTCGCTCAATCTCGTAGGAGTGTAGCAGCGACATTGATGAACGAACGATCGTCACGTTCGCATTCTGTCTTTACCTTGCGCCTCAGCGGCGTTAATGTTGGCATTGATGGGTGTTCTGGGACTGGCGAACGCTGTGAAGGGAGCTTGAACCTTGTCGACCTTGCAGGCAGCGAAAGATTAAATGTCAGTTTTGCCAACGGAGCAGATCGAGAGAGGGTCCGTGAGACGCAGAATATAAATAGGAGTTTGAGTGCTCTTGGGGATGTTATAGCTGCTCTGGGTGAGAAAGGAGAGAAGGGGGATAAGCACATACCATATCGCAATTCGAAGGTAGACTTTCTCCACGTCTCATTGTCTTCAGAATCCTGATAATAGTTTTAGCTGACGTATCTGCTGCAAAACTCGTTGAGTGGCAACTCGAAAACCTTGGTATGTCCCTCAATTGTTTCTCCAAGATAATATTAAACACCAGATTACTAGATGGTTCTCAATCTGTCTCCGCTTGCCGCCCACCTCCAAGAATCCTTAACCTCTTTGCGTTTCGCAACAAAGGTCAGTTTCACGTTGTCTGGTTCTTTGATCATACTTAGGAAGTGCGGTGATCAAGGTGAACAATACCACCATTGGAACAGCCAAGAAACATACACGTACTTCGTGATCCTAGTACCGTAAAACTTTCCGATGGTGGCTCGGGCCATTGTCAAAATCACCCAGTAAATTGTACACAAATGCGATACCCGCATTACATGTATCAGGTCAATACTCAACAGCATACCATTGAATATTTGTGTAACTTGTCCGACATAGAACGATGTGCGCGACGGCAATATAAGTTCAGAGTCTGCATGAACTATGCAGATAACTGAAGTGACGAACTTTTGCCTCTGACAGTGATTCACATGGCGAGCTTCACTCAAAAGTTTGGGACTTGAACACAATTGACGAGGTAAAGTGTAATATGTACATGGCCCAGAAATACTATTTCCAAATTACTAGTCCAACTCGCAAACTCAAGCCAATTAATAGTACCGACTCAACCATCTACTGGGATCAAAATTCATTGCCTTAAACGTTGAAAATTGTTGGAACTAACGACCCTGTGTAAACTACATGTATATGGATAGAGGAGTAAAGAATCAATGAAAGGGGATAGATAATAAGGAGAGGCAATACCCGCGTTACACAAAGCGAGGAAGGTAAAAATTGAGATGTTGTTAAATACGGATGTCTGACGGTGTAGACCAAAGGCAAGGGTCGACAAGGCGTTGGTGGTGTTACAGATGAGACCAGGAATTCGTTAGGGTCATCCACGATAGAGGGCGGTTTTTCTCGGAAGGAATCAAGCTCGGCTGGAGATTCTGGAGACCATGACGGCCAACGCAATGAAAGCACAAAGTCGCCACTTCTCATAGACGAAGTGCCGCCACGCCGTCATCCACCCAGGCACTGGAGCAGGCGGAGGGTCGGTGGGCACTCGAGTGATTTCTTCTGCTGCTTTTGGAACATCACGTGGAATTGTTGGTTGTATTGAAGTCAAAGTGATACTGGGTTTGCCGCGCTCTTTTTCGCCCATGTTCGGAAGGTCACGCAATGTTGCTGTGCAGTACTGGTGATAAGAATAGAAGGAGTCAGCGACGGTCGCAAAGTCGAGACTTGAACTTACATCTGGGAATGCGTCCCTAAATCGTGTTTGGGTCATGTTCCAATTGTGACTCCTCATAGCAAATACTTGCTTGTGAGGCACCGTCGATGTTACAGATCCGGTTGTCATTTCATCCGACAGCATGAACGACAGCAATCCAGTCAGACTAACAGATGAGAGATAGGTCAGCACCAAGTTCGACACGACACCGAGTGTCTGGCCAAGGATAAAAAGAACATTTTTTACTCCAGGAAACTCGAAAGGTCATTTTCCTGTGACCAATAAAATCTAACTCACATTGTGGCAACGCTCCAGGCAGGATTCCACTACATCACTTCAGTATAACCCAATGACGGACAACTTCACACTACTTACGGATCCAGGATGAAAATCTGACATTGA
>Ga0307517_10002814_pt1 | contig 27650 bp, 20 predicted proteins | sample 23_EM_MG_FD_194515 | JGI IMG/M metagenome (GOLD analysis project Ga0307517, IMG submission 194515) | Populus trichocarpa ectomycorrhiza microbial communities from riparian zone in the Pacific Northwest, United States - 23_EM | ecosystem: Host-associated > Plants > Roots > Unclassified | place... | reverse complement strand
GTCAGCAACGCGCTGATGGATCGTCAGGTCAATGTGTTGTCGCGCGAGGGGCATTATGCGCGCGCGGCGCGGCTGCGTACGTTCCAGCCGATGCTGCGGACGGCGCTATTATGCGTGATCGTCGCGGTGGTCGGCCTCACCGCGCTGAGCGAGATCGGCGTCAACGTCGCGCCGTTGCTGGCCGGCGCCGGCATCGTCGGCATCGCCATCGGCTTCGGCTCGCAAAAACTGGTGCAAGACCTCATCACCGGGCTGTTTCTGCTGCTGGAAAACACCGTCCAGGTCGGCGACAACGTCACGGTGTCAGGCCTGTCGGGGACGGTCGAGAATGTCTCGATCCGCACGATCAGGCTGCGGGCGGGCGATGGTTCGGTGCACATCGTGCCCTTCAGCGCTGTGACGACGCTGACCAATTCAAGCCGGGGCGCCGGCAATGCGGCCGTGAGCGTCAATGTTTCCTACAAGGAAGACACCGACCGCGCCGGCCAGATCCTGAAAGATATCGTCGCCGAAATGCGTCAGGAATCCGAATACCGGCACGCGATCCGCGGCGATCTCGAATTGTGGGGGATCGACAAGGTGGATGGTTCGATGGTGTCGATCGTCGGTCAGATACGCTGCACCGACAACGGCCGCTGGCCGGTGCAACGCGAGTTCAACCGGCGCATGAAGCAGCGATTCCAGGATGCCGGAATCGAAATCGCGTCGACCGGACAAACGATCTTGATGCAGCTTCCGCAAGCACCCGAACTAGCCTCGGAGGCGAGGCCTCGCCGGGCGGCGGGTTGATCGCGACTATTCTATCCCCGCGGACGCCGTGCGCTCGGTCCGGCAGGCGTTCTGGCACCGCCATAGCCATAATAAGGGTTGTCGAAACACTGTGCGGAGCGGCCCGATGCCGTCGCATTGCACTGTGGTAGCGACGTAAAGCTGCAGTCGATGGAACTGCCGCCGAGGCCGCCGGTTCGGATGCAGACCGGATAGCCCGGGTCATAGGCTTGGGCGCGAGCCGGCGCTGACGTGAAAGCAATTGTTGCGGTCAAAACGGTCAAAGCTGCAATGCGCATGGATGGGTTCCTCACTGCACGCACGGGCACTTCCACAATGTGGTGTCCTGGTGCATCAGCCTGGTTCTCGACAAAGGGCCCCGGTATCGGGTCTTCATTCCTCTCCGCCGACAAACCGTGCCAAAGTTTCCGTACTGTAATTCTCCCCGGCTGACATCGCACAGATGCGTGAAAGCTGGACGTAAGGCAGTCCCGTCTCCTCGGCCCAGGCGTTGAACTGCGCCTGCACCTTGGCCAGATCGCGCTTCGAGGTGACGGTTTCGGCGATATCGAGGCCGGCCTCGCGCAGGCACGCGACCATGTCCTTTGAGGTGACGAAGCCGTCCCACCCCAGAAAGCGCAGCATCATCTGGCCGGTGTTGCCGCCGAGCCGGCTGCCGCGTTTGGCGAGCAGGTCGAGCAATCCGGCCTGGTCGGAGGAGGGCCATTTTGCCAGAAACTTGCCGAAGCTGCCATGCTCCTTGGCGATCTCGCGCACGAACGTCGCATTGGCGCGCACCGACATGATCTTGGCGCCGTTGCGCACGATGCGTGTGTCCTTCATCAGCGCGTCCCAGAATTCATCCGGCTGCAGCGTCAGCGGCCCGGGCTTGAAGCCGAGAAACGCCTTCTCGAAGCCGGGCCATTTGTTCTCGATGACGCTCCAGGCGAAGCCCGCCGAAAACACCCGCTTGGTCATCTCGGCGAGAATCCGGTCGTCGCCGAGTTTGGCGAGCACCTTCGGGTCCGGCTTCGGCGGCAGCAGTTTCTGCAGCGCCTTTGGCCCGCCCTTGCGCTTCTCGGCGCGCGCGCGAATGGTTTTGAACGGAATGGTCATGCGCAAATCCTGCGGTTCGATACCTACTTTTTTCTGTCATTGCGAGCGCAGCGAAGCAATCCATATTGCTCCAAGCCGGGCTATGAATTGCTTCGTCGCTGCGCTCCTCGCAATGACGGTTGGGTGCGGCAAAATAACCCGACGGGCAAGTCATTTCCGATTTTCAGAAATCGTGTCAAGTCCCGAAATCAAAAATATTTCTGTTTTCATTGACCCCAAATCAGGGGCACATCTTGGTCATCCCGTCCTGCTCAGAGGGGCGTTGGCCATCGTCACGAACGTTGGGCGGGTCGCGGTGGACGCCGATGTTGCGAAGACGAACGCGACTGATGCGTACGGCGAAGTCGTGTGGTCCTGACACCCCGAGTCTGGTGTCGACGGTGGCAAAAGTGCATGGCTCACCGGGGAGATCACGAAGTAAGCCGTAAAGCCATTGCGCAGGGAAGGCCGGATGCTCTCCGCTGAACCTGTATGCTCGTGTGCACTTTCTTTTGTGCACTTCGCACACGAGACCGCGGGTGCAGCGCGCACCCGGTCTTCCCTGCGCCCTCTCAGTGAGAGGGCAAGGAAATTTCCAGCAAAGCTCGGGCGATCAGCGCCGCGAGATCGCGAACTCATATTCAGTGTCATCGCCCGCCCGAGTGCGCAATTGCGCACGGGGGGCGGGCGACCCAGTATCCCAGAGACCGCAATGATTGAATCGAGAAGCCGCGGCGTACTGGATCCCCGCATCCGCGGGGATGACAATTGTGTGCGGAGCGGCGCCGATGGTTCGCAGTGACGGATATATTAGCGATATCAACACCATACCCCGCTGTTAACGACGCAATGCAGCGTCCACCAACATTCCATGGCGCTTTGCCTGCGAATGGCCTAAAGGGTGCCTATCTCATTCAAATCGTTCGGGTCATGAGACCCGCGCATCCTCCAGCCGGCAGCCTCAATCATTTGGTTCGAGGCGTTGTCAGGCTTTCCGGCGCAGATGCGCCCATTAAGGTTCTGATCTCGTGACATCCCTGACCACAAGTCCGCCGCTCGCCCGAGCCCTGGCCGAGCGCAATTTTGATTCCCTGACGCAGGTCCAGACCGCCGTGCTGGCGAATGAGGCCTCCGGCCGCGATCTGCTGGTCTCGGCGCAGACCGGTTCCGGCAAAACCGTCGCCTATGGTCTCGCAATCGCCAACGAACTGCTCGGTGATGCCGAGCGCTTCGAGCGGGCAGCCGCGCCGCTTGCGCTGATCGTCGCGCCGACGCGCGAACTGGCACTGCAAGTCCACCGCGAACTCGCCTGGCTCTATCAATACGCCGATGCGCGGGTGGTGTCCTGTGTCGGCGGCATGGATCCGCGCCGCGAACAGCGCGAACTCGCGGCCGGCGCCCATATCGTGGTCGGCACGCCCGGGCGGCTGTGCGATCATCTGAGACGCAACCGCCTGGACATTTCCGAGTTGAAAGCCGTCGTGCTCGACGAGGCCGACGAAATGCTCGATCTCGGTTTTCGCGAGGACATGGAATTCATCCTCGAGACCACGCCTGAGACAAGGCGCACGCTATTGTTCTCGGCGACGTTGCCGCGCGTCATCGTCGCACTGGCAAAAGAATATCAGCAGGAAGCATTTCGTATCGAGGTCGGCGGGGACGAAGGCGGTCACGCCGACATCGATTACCGCGCCATCCGGATCGCGGCCGGCGATGTTGACCATGCGGTCGTCAATACCTTGCGCTTCTTCGAATCGCCGAGCGCGCTGGTGTTTTGCAATACCCGCGAGGCGGTGCGGCATCTGCAGGCGACATTGTCGGAGCGTGGATTCTCGGTCGTGGCGCTGTCGGGCGAACTGACCCAGAACGAGCGCACCCACGCGCTGCAGGCGCTGCGCGACGGACGCGCCCGAGTTTGCGTCGCGACCGACGTCGCCGCGCGCGGCATCGATCTGCCGAATCTCGATCTCGTGATCCATGCCGATATCCCGAACGATCCCGAAGTCATGCAGCATCGCTCCGGCCGTACCGGCCGCGCGGGCCGCAAGGGGGTCAGCGTTTTATTGGTGCCGCCGGCGCGAAAGCGGCGCGCGGAAGTGCTGCTGAATTTGGCAGGCATCGATGCGATCTGGGGTACCCCGCCGCAGGCTGATGAAATTCGCAAGCTCGACCAGGAGCGCATGCTGAAGGATGCGCTGTTCGCGGAAGAGACCACGGCCGAGGATCTGATGCTGGCGCAGGCGCTGCTCGCCGAGCGATCGGCCGAGGATATTGCCGCAGCGCTGGCGCGGCTCTATCGCGCGCGGTTGCCGTCGCCCGAAGACATCATCGACCCCGGCGAGCATCGCAGCCGGGGCCGCGAGGATCGTGGCCGTGACCGGGACAGCCGTGCGCCGCGCGGCGAGGATCGCAATGCCGGACCGCGATCGAAGCCAAGAAATCCGTCATCGAAGTCGTCGGCGCGCCATGTCATGGGCGAGGGCGGTGTCTGGTTCCGCGCCTCGATCGGCAGCCGCAAGAATGCCGAAGCGCGCTGGCTGTTGCCAATGATCTGCCGCCGCGGCGGCATCGACAAGACCGATATCGGCGCCATCCGCGTCATGGACACCACCACCGAGTTCGAGATTTCCGCGCGCGCCGCGGAATCCTTTGCAGTCATGATCCGCCGCCCCGACAAGGAAGACACTATCCGCATCGAAGCGCTGCCCGAAGGGCCGCAGGGCCAGCCGGCCGCCGAAACACGGCCGCCCGCGCGCGAGCGCGAGGAGAGGGCGCCGAGGCCGCACGGCAAGCCTTGGCAGGACAATCCCCGGCAGGACAAACCCCGGGACGACAAGCCTCGCGAAGACAAGCCCTGGAGCAACAAGCCGCCCGGTGGGAAATCCCGCGATAGCAAGCCTTTTAACGACAAGCCCCGCAGCGAAAAGGCGCCGGGGTTCGACAAGGAAAGGCGTTACGATAAAAAGCGGCCGTTCCGGGAGAAGCCCGCTTACGCCGCCAAGCCGAAGCATGACGGCGCTTCGAAGCCTGCATTCGGAAAGAAGAAAAAGAAGAAATTCCGCGACTGATTGAGGTGACGATGATCTGAGTATTCGTCATCCGTTGGCGGCCGTGTTGTGCGCGGACCCAAGGGTCGCAGCGCGCATCGATCGCGCGACGATCGATCGCCTGACCTCGCCGAAGAATTATCCTGGGCTTGCGCCTGACATTGTGGATGGCGCGCCGGCGGCGTCCGGGCGTTGAAGGATCGCGCCGGTTCGCCTATCTCTGTACGAACGATTGATTTGAGGGCCCGTCATGACCGCACATGAACGCAATTTTTCGACGCCGATCGATCCCGTGAAACTCGACCGCCTCGCCGAAGTCGCCGTGAAGGTCGGCTTGCGTTTGCAGCCGGGGCAGGACCTGCTGTTGACCGCGCCGTCGGTGGCACTGCCGCTGGTGCGCCGGATTGCCGAGCACGCCTATAAGGCCGGTGCCGGTCTGGTGACGCCGTTCCTGTCCGATGAAGAGATCACACTGTCGCGCTATCGCTACGGCCACAATGACGGTTTCGATCGCGCCGCCGGCTGGCTTTATGAGGGCATGGCGAAGGCGTTTGGCGCCAACACCGCGCGGCTTGCGATCGTCGGCGACAATCCGATGCTGCTGTCTGGCGAGGATCCGGCGAAGGTGGCGCGGGCCAGCAAGGCCAATTCGATGGCCTATCAGCCGGCGCTGGAGAAGATCGTCAATTTCGAAACCAACTGGAACATCATCGCCTATCCGAGCCCGGCTTGGGCGAAGCAGGTATTTCCCGATGTTGCGGAAGATGTCGCGGTCGCAAAGCTGGCGGACGCGATCTTCGCGGCCTCGCGCGTCGATCAGGATGGCGCGGTCGCGGCATGGGAAAAGCACAACGCGGTGCTGCGCGAGCGCACCCAATGGCTGAACGGCCAGCGCTTCCACGCGCTGAAATATTCGGGGCCGGGCACCGACCTGACGATCGGCCTTGCCGATGGCCACGAATGGGAGGGCGGCGCGTCGACGGCGAAGAACGGCATCACCTGCAACGCCAACATCCCGACCGAGGAAGTTTTCACCACGCCGCATTGCCGTCGCGTGAGTGGGCACGTCGTCAGTTCCAAGCCGCTGTCCTATCAGGGCACCCTGATCGACAACATCGCGGTGCGGTTCGAGGAAGGCCGCATCGTCGAGGCCAAGGCCTCGCGCGGCGAGGAAGTTTTGAAGAAGGTGCTGGAGACCGATGAGGGCGCCGCACGCCTCGGCGAAGTGGCGCTGGTGCCGCATTCCTCGCCGATCTCGAAAAGCGGGCTGCTGTTCTTCAACACGCTGTTCGACGAGAACGCCGCCTCGCACATCGCGCTCGGCCAGTGCTACTCGAAATGCTTCGTCGACGGCGGCAAGCTGACGCCGCAACAGATCGCGGCGCAAGGCGGCAACAAGAGCCTCATTCACATCGACTGGATGATCGGCTCGGCCGAGACCGACATCGACGGCATTCATGCCGATGGAAGCAGCATTCCGGTATTCCGCAAGGGCGAGTGGGCGTGAGCTAATCGAGCTTCAGCTTGTAAAAATCCGTCGCGGTCTTCGAAAACATCGCCGTCTTCTCGGCCTCGCTATATTGCGCGGCGAGGCGCTTGAAGGCGTTGAAGATCACCTGATAGCTGCACTGGCCCTTGTCGGGCGGAAAATTGCTCTCGAACATGCATCGATTGGGCCCGAAGGCCTCGATGCAAGTCTCTATATAGGGCCGCCATGCCGCGGCGGCCTGCTCCGAGGTCGGCGGCTTCGGTCGCAGATGGAAGTCATTGCCGAGCAGGCACATCGCGAGCCCGCCGAGCTTGACCACGACATTGGGGCATTTGGCGACCTCCTGGATCGAGGCTTTCCAGATCGGAAAGATCTCCTCGCGCCGGTTGGCGTAGCTGCCGATGCCGATCGGGCCGCCGCAATGGTCGAGTACGATTTTGGTATCCGGAAAGGCGCGGGCAAGATCGGTGAGTTCGCCGATCTGCGGATGAAACAGCCAGGCATCGAAGCTGAGGCCAAGCGGGGCAAGACACGCAAAACCCTTGCGGAACGCCGGATCGAGCAGCAGGCCACTCGGACGCGTCGCATACATGCCGGCGACATTGGGATCGGCATCCCACGCCGCGGAATGCCGGATGCCGCGGAAGCGGCCGTTGCCGGCGACGATCTCCGCCTCCAGCACCGGCTTGGCGTCATCGCCGAGCAGCAGATTGACGTGGCTGACGATGCCGGCGCAGATCGCAGCCTTGCCGTAGCCGCCGCTCGCGGCCATCGCGGCGACGCCGTTGGCGAATTCCACCTCGCCGACAGGGCGGAACGCTTCAGGCCCATGCGCGCGGTACATTGAGCGGCAATCGACATAAACGGTCGCAATGATGTTGTGGCCGGAGGCGATGTCGGAAGCCATCTCCTCGATCATGTAGCGCAACCCGGCGCGGTCCCAGAGATGATGGTGCGGATCGACGATCGGGCGGCCGGGGTCGATGATCTCCTCGGTATGCTGCGCCAGCCAGTCCTCGCGCGGGTCGGCATAGAGCCCGCTCTTGGAGACGGGTGCTGTACTGACAGCCATGAAGTTTCGCTCCTATTGATTCATTGCGCCGGCTCAGACCCCATCGAGAATGATCACCGTCGGCGTGCTCGGCAGCGCATCGCGCGAGATCTTCAGGGTACGCTCGCTTCGCTGATCGATCTCGAATTGCTTGCCGATCAGCTGCATGAACTGGTCGAGCGGCGTCGCGAAGCGGTGCATCGGCAGCACCACCGAGGCACGCAGGCGCTTGGTGATTTCGGAGACACCGTCGAGCGACATCGTATAGGTGCCGTCGATCGGGACCATCACGATATCGAGCCGGCCGATCGCGGCGAAATGGCTGTCGTCGAGCTTGTGATGCAGATGTCCGAGATGGCCGATGCAGAGGCCGGCGACCTCGAAGATGAAGATCGAGTTGCCGTCCCTGATCATCTCGCCGCCGGAGCCGTCACCGTAATAGCGGCGGATGTCGGTGGTGACATTGCGGATATAGACGTCGTCGACGCGCAGGCCGATCAGCGCGGGTTGGCCCTTCTCGCCCCAGCCCTGCAGCACATGCTTGATCTTCGGATCAGGATACAGTGTGTAATGTGTCGAGTGCGCCCGGTTCATGGTGACGACGTCGGGCAGCCGGCCGGTCTGGTAGTAGCCGTTGAAATCGGTCCCGATCCGCACACCGCCGGGCGTGTCGATATAATACGTCGAGTGCCCGACATAGGTGATCGCGACCTCTTCCGCCTTGGCCGCCGTGCGGCGAAGGCTGACCGGTGTCGCGCGCGGTGGCGCGCTGGCCATCGCCAGGCATTCGCTGCGGAGCTGTGATTGCGCGGCCGCCGAAGCGATCAGCGAACCGAGGAAGGCAGTGGCAAGCGCAAGCGATCGCAGCATGGGATGACCCGTTTGCGGCGACGGCCGCTGGCATACTGTATCGCCGAATTTGGCGCCCGTCATGATGGCAATCGCGCACAGCTCCTGTGCCGCATTTGCTTCGCCGGCGTTAGGCGATAGCGTATGACCGGATGCCACAACGGAGTGACACCTTGACCGATCAAGCTTCCACGCCAGTCCAGCGCGCGCCGTCGTCGAAACGGCTGGAACCGCTGCGCAACATCAATGCCGGCGTACTCAATATCGCTTATTACGAGGCGGGTCCGGCGGATGGACCGGTCGTGATGCTGATGCACGGCTTCCCCTACGACATACATGCCTATGTGGACGTTGCGCCCCAGCTTGCCGCCGAGGGATGCCGCGTCATCGTTCCCTATCTGCGCGGTTACGGGCCGACCCGGTTTCGCGACAGAGTGACGCGGCGTTCGGGCGAGCAGGCCGCAATGGGTGCGGATTTGATGGCGCTGATGGATGCGCTCGACATCAAGCGCGCCGTGTTCGCGGGCTATGATTGGGGCGGCCGGGCCGCGTGTGTCGGCGCGGCATTGTGGCCGGAGCGGTGCATCGGCCTGGTGTCGGTCAACAGCTACAACATCCAGGATATCGCCAAGGCGATGGTGCCGGCGAAGCCGGACCGCGAGGTGCCGCTCTGGTACCAGTATTATTTCCAGCTCGAACGCGGTCGCGCCGGCCTTGCCGCCAACCGGCGCGGCATAGCCAAGATATTGTGGCAGCAATGGTCGCCGAACTGGCAGTTCGACGACGCCTGCTTCGAGCGGACGGCGGCAGCATACGACAATCCTGATTATGTCGACGTGGTGATCCACAGCTACCGCCATCGTTTCGGCCTGGCCGAGGGCGATCCGCAATATGCCGATCTGCAGCGCAAGCTGGCGGCGCAGCCCGCCATTACTGTGCCGACGATTACGCTGGATGGCGACGGGGATGGCGTGAGCCCGGCCACCGACGGCAGCCGGAGCGCGCCGAAATTGACCGGCCGCCGGGTGCATCGCGTCGTGCCCCGCGCGGGACACAATCTGCCGCAGGAAGAGCCCGAGGCGTTTGCGGCGGCGGTGCTGGAACTGATCAAGGCGTAGGCAAGCACGATGTCTGATTCTGTCGACCGCCGGCGCCGGCTCCTTCTCGGCGCGGCGCTATCGGGAGTGGCGGCCAAGGCGTTTGCGCAAGGCGAGCCGCCTGCGCGTCCCGTGCGCGCGCCGTCATCAAAGCGGCTGGAGCCACTGCGCCAGATCGACGCTGGGGTCCTCAAGATCGCCTATTATGAGGAAGGGCCCGCCGATGGTCCCGTCGCGATCCTCCTGCACGGCTTTCCCTACGACATTCACAGCTATGTCGATGTCGCGCCGCAACTCGCCGCGCAAGGCTGCCGCGTCATCGTTCCCTATTTGCGAGGCTTCGGCACCACGCACTTTCGCGAGCCTGCGACCTTGCGCTCGGGCGAGCAGGCGGCGATCGGCGCCGATGTCCTTGCGCTGATGAATGCGCTCGGGATCAAGCGCGCGGTCTTCGCCGGCCATAATTGGGGTGGGCGCGCGGCCAGCGTCGCCGCCGTGCTATGGCCGGAGCGTTGCGCGGGTCTCGTGACGGTGAACTCCTATCTGATCCAGGATCTCTCCCGCGCCATGGTGCCGGTCAGCCCACAATATGAAGTAGCACTCTGGTACGAATATTATTTCCAGCTCGAACGTGGGCGCGCCGGGCTTGCCGCCAACCGGCGCGAGATCGCAAGGATCCTGTGGGACCAGTGGTCGCCGGATTGGAATTTCGACGACGCCGTTTTCGAGCGCACGGCGCGGGCCCACGATAACCCTGATTATGTCGACGTCGTCATTCACAGCTACCGGCATCGCTTCGGTCTTGCGGCCGGCGATCCCAGATACACCGACCTGCAGCGCCGGCTGGCGTCGATGCCGCCGATCACGGTGCCGTCGATTACGCTCGACGGCGATGCGGATGGCGTCTTGCCCGCCAGCGACGGCCGCGCCAGTGCCGCCAAATTCAGCGGCCGCCGCGTGCATCGCGTCGTGCCGGGCGCGGGCCATAATCTGCCGCAGGAGGCGCCGGAAGCCTTTGCCGCCGCTGTGATGGAGCTGGTCAAGGCGTAGGCCGAGATGATCCCGTTCATTGAACAGGAGATCAAACACTGGGGCGACGTGATCGAACGGGCGAAGCTGGAGAAGCAGTAGGGCGTCCGGTTGATCCCGGTCAGAATAGCAGCCGAGCGGACTGACCTTGTGCTTCCAATAGCTTGACGGCTTTCTTATCGAACGAGACAAAGGTGTCAGCCCCGAGCCAATTTCCTTCATAGGCGATGACGCCGTCGGCAAAATCACCGCCCATATCCAACAAAGCCAGTCCGGCTTCCGCTGCAGGACGGTTTACCGCGACATTGGCAGCATTGATCAGTCGTCGGATTGCTTCCGCAATGTCGCCTGAAGAAATCTTGTAGCCTTGTGCGAGTACCCAAACCAACTCGCAAAGCGTGGGTATTGAAATTGCCAACACCTCAGCTTTTTTCAGAGTTGCCTGAGCAGCCCTGCTTTGTTGTTCGTCGTCCTCAGTAATGGCACGAACCAACACGTTGGTATCGGCGGTGACCTTCATCGTTTGCCGGCCCAACCACGGGCTGCAATCTTATTCATCTGTTCGATCGACAGGCGCGGGCCGCTAGTCCGCTTCAGGAAGCCGAAAGCATCCGAAATCTTTCCAGTCGGCCGTGCCGCCTTCACTTCAATCCTGCCGTCAGGAAGCTTGTTCACTGTGATCTTCTCACCGGGATGCACGCCCAAGTGCTCAAGCACGTCCTTGCGTAACGTGACTTGGCCTTTAGCGGTGACGGTGAGTGTGCTCATGGCAAACCTCAGGTTCGATGTCCGAAATGTAAGGCATAATAGCCTTACAATCAAGGTGGAACCATGGGGATTGGTCAGGCCGGCGTGACCTCAATTATTCTCTTTGCGGGCTGATCTTCCAGGTTGCGGCCAGCATCAATGCGGTCATGGCGCCGCTGATGACGGCGGCAATCGGGATCGTGACGGCGAGGATCGCGGTCGCGGCCCAGCCGATCGAGCAGAACGCTTCGGCAAACGTCGCAATGCGCGATGAGGTCTGGCGGCGGCGGAACTGGCTGCGTTTGGCCTGGACGCGGAACCAGAGCTGGATCGCGGCGGCCGACACCGTGGCGATGATGACGAAGATGGCGGTGACCATGGCCTGGATCGGTGAGGCAATCGCCAGCGCGGCGATCAAAGGCGCGAAGATCGCGGTGATGGCGATCATGACAACCTCGACCTTGGCGCGGATCACGCTGCCCGGCGGCATCGGGGCGGTCGCGACCAAATCGGCGGCGTCCTCGCCGGAAATCGTCAGCCATGCGAGACCGCCGGCGAGCTGGCCGGCCGCCATCACGATGACAGGCGTAATCAGCACGGTCGCGGCCGAACTGTCGGAGAAGCTGCGCCACAACATCAGAGCCGGCGGCACCAGATAGAGCAGTTGCATCAGGCTCTGCGACACCAGCCAGGGATCGCGCCGCAGCAGCAAAAGCTCCTTCCAGCGCAGCGCTGACTGTCGCGAGCCGCGGCGAAACGAGGTGGTGCGCGAACCGCGACGGGTCGTCGTTGCCGTCGCCGAGGCGCTGACGACGGTGCCGGCAAATTTCGGCGAGAAGATCGCCATCACGCCGCCGAGCAGCACGAGGCTTCCCGCCAGCAGAAGCGACAGCATTTCGCCATCGCCGATCGCGGCGCGCGCCGGCCACCACAATGGGCTGTCGAAATCGGGGGCATAGGCCGCCGCGGCGTCGGAGGTCAGCACCGCGAACCGCGACAGCGTGCCGTAGGAAAGGATCGCGGCGACCTGGAGCGCGATGACGAAACCGGCGCCGATGATGGCGGCGATGATTTGCGCGGCGAGCCGCGTCCGGCTCGGGCCGATCAGGCGAAACAGCAATACCGTGATCGCGATTGCGACCGCCGCGGCCGACAGGCCAATGGCGATGACGACGCCGAACGCGGAAAGCCACCTGATGCCGCCCGCGATCATGAGAACGTCGACGAAGGGGCTGGATAGCAGCAGCGCCATTGCCGTGACCGACAGCGCGATCGCCGCGATCCGGACCGAGAAGATGTTGTTGAGCCTGACCGGCGAGGACATGATCAGATCGAGATCGGCACGCGCGTAAAATACCCGCGTCACCGATTCGATCGCCTGCGACAGCATCAACGCCCACGCCAGGAAGATGGTTGCGGTGACGACGATCAGCGCCGATTTATCGAGCGGGGCCTGCAAATCCGCGAAGCGGCCGATCACGGCATAGGCCGGCAGGTGCAGGATCGCGGCGAGCAGCAACAGGCCGATTACGGCACGCGTTCGCTTTTTCCGCGCGCCGGTCATCATGGCCAGCCATTCGCGCCACGCCAGCCGGATCTCGTGCCGGGCAAACCAGGTGATCGCTGTCGCCGAACTCATGCGGCTGCGGCCTCGGTGTCGACCAGCGCGATGAACATGTCTTCGAGGCTGGTGTCGTTGCGGCCGTTCTGCAGGCGCAGCTCGGTGAGCGTGCCTTCGGCGACCAGCCGGCCTTTGGCGATTACGCCGATCCGGTCGGCCATCCGTTCGGCGACTTCCAGAATATGCGTTGTCATGATCACGGTGCAGCCGGCCTGGACGCGCGCCTGCAGCAATCCCTTGACGTGACGCGCCGACAGCGCGTCGAGCCCGGTCAGGGGTTCGTCGAGGATGATCAGGCGGGGGTCGTGGACCAGCGCGCCCGCCAGCGCCACCTTCTGGCGCATGCCCTTGGAAAATCCTTCGCAGCGCTCATGCAGATGCGGCTCGAGTCCGAGCGACACCAGCAGGTCCTGTGCCGAGGATTCGGCAATTTTGGCATCGATGCCCCAGAGGCCGGCGACGAATTCGAGATATTCCAGCGGGGTCAGCTTGTCATAAATCATCGGCTCGTCCGACACCCATGCCATGATCTGCTTGGCGGCGACGGGATCGGCGAGCGCATCGATGCCTAATATAGAGACAGTGCCGGCGTCGGGCCGTAGCAGGCCGGCCACCATGCGCAGCGTCGTGGTCTTGCCGGCGCCGTTGGGGCCGAGCAGGGCGTAGAATTCGCCTGACCAAACGGTGAGATCGAGCGCATCGACCGCGGGACGGTCAAAACGCTTCGTTAACCCTCGCACCTGCAGTGCTGATACATTGGGAGGCATGATTTCGGGAGGTTCCGGGTTCGCGTTCGGCCCGCAACCATGGACCCAAGAACTTTCGGTGCGGTGAATCGAAGGCCCCAAATCGTGCCGATATGAGCCGACTTCCAAGGCGACTTCCAAGGCGACTTCCAAGGTAACTTCCAAGGCGACTTTCAAGGCGACTTCCGCCCTGCGGCATTTCTGCGCAATTGTTGCCAGGCGCCGCAACCAGCGCTCAGTTGACAGCCGTCGGCGCTTTGGTCTCAATGGGACAGGACATAGGCGGCCTTCAGCGCTTCGACACAAGAGCGCGAAGGCAGGATGCGATAGGGTGATCAGTAGAATCGCCGGGCATCCAGGGGGAGGGAAATGATGCTGGACTTCGTTCAGCAACTGGTGAGTGGCATCGCGCTTGGCTGCGTTTACGGCCTTATCGCGCTGGGATTCGTGCTGGTCTACAAGGCCACCGAAGTCGTCAATTTCGCCCAGGGCGATTTGATGATGCTGGGCGGGTTCTTCGCCTTCACGTTCATCGGTATGCTCGGTCTCAATTACTGGCTCGGTTTCGCCGGCGCCGTCATCTGCATGGCGCTGTTCGGCATGCTCGCCGAGCGCGTGGTGGTGCGCCCGATCCTCGGCTATCCGCAATTTTCCATCATCATGGCAACGATCGGGCTCGGCTATTTCCTGCGCTCCATTGCCGGCATGATCTGGGGCACCGACGACTTGAAGATCGAGACGCCGTTCAGCCAGGGCGTGTTGCGGATCGGCTCGCTGGTGCTGGCCTATGACAAGCTCTCGGTGATTGCTGCGACCGTCATCCTTTGCGGCCTGCTGTATTTGTTCTTCAACCGCACCACGCTCGGCACCGCGATGCGCGCCAGCTCCGAGAACATGCTGGCTGCCTACTACATGGGCATTCCGGTCAAGCGCGTGGTGTCGATCGTCTGGGCGATCAGTGCGGCGGTCGCGACCGCCGCCGGCGTATTGCTGGCGCCGATCACCTTCATTCATTCCAATGTCGGTCTGGTGCTCGGATTGAAGGCGTTTCCCGCCGCCGTGCTTGGCGGCTTCGGCTCGATTCCGGGTGCGGTGGTCGGTGGCGTCCTGATCGGCGTGATCGAAAGCATGGCCGGCTTCTATCTGCCGCAAGGCTGGAAGGACGTCGCGCCCTATGTCGTTCTCCTCGTGGTGTTGCTGCTCAAGCCGGAAGGCTTGTTCGGCGTGCACACGCGCAAGAAGGTTTAGGGGCAGCGATGCGGTTTCTCTTCAAGACTGATTACGAAGACGACATCAGGCTGTTCCCGCACTCGGGATACATCGTTACCTACGGTGTGCTGCTGGTGGTTCTGGCGATCGCGCCGTTCGTGCTGTCGAGCTATATCGTCAGCCAGCTGGTTTTCGTCTGCATCTATGCCACCGTCGGCGTCGGCCTGATGATCCTCACCGGCTTCACCGGCCAGGCCTCGCTGGGGCACGCCGCCTTCCTCGCGATCGGCGCCTACACCGCAGCCTTTCTGCAGCAATACAACGTGCCCTTTCCGGTGTATTTCCTCGCCGCGGGCCTGCTCACCGGCGCGATCGGCGCGATGGTCGGATTTCCGGCATTGCGGCTGCAGGGCATCTATCTCGTCATCGCGACGATTTCCTTTGCCTTCATCGTCGAGGAGATCCTGGCGCGCTGGGAAAGCGTGACCCATGGCAACGAGGGCATGCGGGTCAAAACGATACAACTGCTCGGCACCGCGGTGTCGCGCGACGGCCCAAGCTTTTATTTCCTCTGTCTCGGCGTGCTGATCCTGACCATTCTCGGCACGCTCAATCTGCTGCGCTCGCCGACCGGCCGCGCCTTCGTCGCGATCCGCGACAGCGAGACGGCGGCAAGGAGCATGGGCGTCAACGTTTCGCTCTATAAGGTGAAGTCGTTTGCGATCAGTGCGGCGATCACCGGATTTGCGGGGGTTCTGTTCGCCCACAAGCTGTCGTTCATCAGCCCGGAAATGTTCACGCTGCAGCTCTCGATCGAGTTCATCATCGTGATCCTGATCGGCGGCACGTTCAGCCTGCACGGCGCGGTGCTGGGCGCGATCTTCCTGGTCATGATCGATCCGTTCCTGACTTATTTGAAGGACGACCTGCCCGGCATGATCGCGGGCGTCGCCGCAACGTTTGGCGCCGGCAAGGAAGCCGTGGCGCATATCAAGGACAATGCGGCGGCGGTCGCCTCCGCCAATGGCCTGAAGGGCGCGATCTACGGCTTGATCATCGTGCTGTTCGTGCTGTTCGAGCCGCTCGGGCTCTACGGGCGCTGGCTGAAGATCAAGCTCTTCTTCCAGCTGTTCCCGCTTTACAAGCGCGCCACCTTCAAGCGGCAGAAAATCTATGTGAAGTCGGAGCGGAACCGATGAGCTACTTCCGTGCTGAAGACCTGTCGCTGCACTTCGGTGGCCTCAAGGCCGTCGATTCCGTCAGCTTCGCGGTGGAGAAGGGCGAGATCCTCTCGATTATCGGCCCCAACGGCGCCGGCAAGAGTTCGATCTTCAATCTGATCTCGCGCATCTATCCGCCGACCTCGGGCAAGATCTTCTTCGAGGATCAGGACATCACGCAGCAGCCGCCCTACGAAATCGCAGGCCTCGGCATCGCCCGCACCTTCCAGAACATCGAGCTGTTCGAGAATGCGACCATGCTGAGCAACCTGCTGGTCGGCCGGCATCGTCACTCCACCACGCAGCTATGGCAGGAATTGCTGTTCCTGCCGAGCGTGCGCGCTCACGAAAAAGCCCATCGCCGCCGCGTCGAGCAGGTGATCGAGTTCCTCGACCTCGAAGTCTATCGCGACAAGCTGATCTCGGGGCTGCCTTATGGCGTCCGCAAGGTGATCGAGCTCGCGCGCGCGCTGTGCTCGGAGCCGAAACTGATCCTGCTCGACGAGCCGTCGTCCGGTCTGAACGTCGAGGAGACTGGCGACATGTCGTTCTGGATCCGCGACCTGAAGACCGACCTCGGCGTCACCGTGCTGATGGTCGAGCACGACATGTCGCTGGTGAACCGGGTTTCGGATCGGGTGATCGCGCTGAACTACGGCAAGGTGATCGCGATGGGATCGCCCAGCGAAGTGCAGCGCCATCCCGACGTCGTCGCAGCCTATCTCGGCGCATGAGGATGATGCCATGAGCGCTTCCGACATCATCCTGAAGCTCAGCAATATCGAGAGTTATTACGGGCCGATTCAGGCCATCCGCGGTATTAGCCTCGAAGTGCCGCGCGGCCAGATCGTCACGCTGCTCGGCGCCAACGGCGCCGGCAAGACCACCGTGCTCAAAACCATTTCCGGCATTCTCGATCCGCAAAAAGGCTCGATCGAATTTTTGGGTAAGTCGATCTCGCGCATGGAAGCCGACAAGATCGTGCGGCTTGGCCTCAGCCATGTGCCGGAGGGACGTGAGGTGTTTCCGTTCCTGTCGGTGCGCGAAAACCTGATGATGGGGGCCTATCCGCGCAAGGACCGCGACGGCGTCGCGGAGGATCTCGAGCGGGTCTACGGCTATTTCCCGCGGCTGAAGGAGCGCATCAATCAACCTGCCGGGCAGCTTTCCGGCGGCGAACAGCAGATGCTGGCGATCGGGCGCGCGCTGATGAACCGGCCGACGCTGTTGCTGCTGGATGAGCCCTCGCTAGGCCTGTCGCCGATCCTGGTGAAGGAGATTTTCACCATCATCAAGCGCGTCAACGAGGAGCAGGGCATGTCGATCCTGCTGGTCGAGCAGAATGCCAAGGTGGCGCTGGAGACGGCGCATTACGGCTATGTGCTGGAAATCGGCCGGGTGGTCATGAACGACACCTGCGAGCGGCTGATGCATTCAAAGGACATCCAGGAATTCTATCTCGGCGCCAAGGAAGAAGGCGCCCGCGGCGAACGGCGCTGGAAAAAGAAGAAAACCTGGCGCTGAAGAACGTGGCTTTAAGGGTGAGTTGAGGCTAAATTCCAGCCCTGCTTCGGAAAAGCAAGACCGGCTAACGGCATCCAGGCGGGCGAAAGAGGGAGAAAACGAGTATGGCCAGACCGGCAGTACTGACGGTCGCCGACACCATCGCGAAGAGCTTCTTGCTGTCCGTGGAAACCCGCGGCGACCGGCCGGCGATCCGTGAAAAGACGTTCGGCATCTGGCAGCCGACCAGTTGGCGGCAGTGGCTGCAGATATCGAAGGATGTCGCCTACGCCCTGCATGCCACCGGCTTCAAGTCCGGCGACGTTGCTTCGATCATCGCGAACGCGGTTCCCGAGTGGGTGTATGCCGATATGGGCATCCTCTGCGCCGGCGGCGTCTCGTCCGGGATATATCCGACCGACTCGTCGGTCCAGGTCGAATATCTCATCAACGATTCTTCGACGCGGGTGATCTTTGCCGAGGACGAGGAGCAGCTCGACAAGATCCTGTCGTGCCGCGCGCGCTGCCCGACCTTGCAGAAGATCGTCGTGTTCGACATGGAGGGCCTCTCCGGCTTCAGCGACCCGATGGTGATGTCGCTGGCCGAATTCACCGCGCTCGGGCGCAACTACAGCCACGACAATCCGGCGCTGTGGGACGCGATGATCGGAAGCCGCGGCGCTGGTGATCTCGCCATCCTCGTCTACACGTCAGGCACGACAGGCCCGCCAAAGGGCGCGATGCATTCCAATCGCAGCGTCACGCACCAGATGCGTCACGCCAACGACCTGTTCCCCTCCACCGATGTCGAGGAGCGGCTGGTGTTCCTGCCGCTCTGCCACGTCGCCGAGCGGATCGGCGGCTATTATTTGTCGCTGGCGCTGGGCTCGGTGATGAATTTCGCCGAAAGCCCGGAAACCGTGCCGGACAATCTGCGCGAGGTGCAGCCGACCGCGTTTCTGGCGGTGCCGCGGATCTGGGAAAAATTCTATTCCGGGATCACGATTGCGCTAAAGGATGCGACGCCGTTCCAGAACTGGATGTACCGCAAGGCGCTGGCGATCGGTCATCGCGTGACCGAAAGCAAGCTCGAGGGCGAAACGCCGCCGCTGCCATTGCGGTTTGCCAATCAGGTCGCCTATTGGCTGGTGTTCCGCAACATCCGCCGCATGCTCGGGCTCGATCGTTGCCGGCTCGCCTTCACCGGGGCGGCGCCGATCGCTCCGGACCTGATCCGCTGGTACCTCGCGCTCGGCCTCGATATGCGTGAGGTCTATGGCCAGACCGAGAATTGCGGCGTCGCCACCGTGATGCCGCCGGACCGCATCAAGCTCGGCTCGGTCGGCAAGGCCGCGCCCTGGGGCGAGGTGGCGATTTCCCCGCAAGGCGAAATCCTGATCAAGGGCGACTTCCTGTTCATGGGGTACCTCAACCAGCCGGAGAAGACCGCCGAGACCATCGACGCCAAGGGATGGCTGCATACCGGCGACGTCGGCTCGATCGACAATGAAGGCTTCGTCAAAATCACCGACCGGATGAAGGACATCATCATCACCTCGGGCGGCAAGAACATCACGCCGTCCGAAATCGAGAACCAGTTGAAGTTCTCGCCCTATGTCTCGGATGCCGTGGTGATCGGCGACAAGCGGCCATACCTCACTTGTCTCGTCATGATCGACCAGGAGAATGTCGAGAAGTTCGCGCAGGACCACGACATTCCCTTCACCAACTATGCGAGCCTGTGCCGCGCAGCCGAGATCCAGGACCTGATCCAGCGCGAGATCGAGGCGGTCAACGTCAATTTCGCGCGGGTCGAAACCATCAAGAAATTCTTCCTGATCGAGCGTCAGCTGACGCCCGAGGATGAGGAATTGACGCCGACCATGAAGCTGAAGCGCAGTTTCGTGAACAAGCGTTACGCGGCCGAGATCGACGCCATGTATGGCGAACGAGCGGTGGCGTAGCGGACGATTTTTGAACCAAAAATTGTAGCAACGGCGAAGGATAACAAGGCCCCACCCTTCGCTTAACACGGGCCAACCAAGAGGAGACTGCAATGTCGAAATCGTTCAAGGCGCTGGGCCTTGCGGTGAGCGCCCTTGCGCTGACCCACCTGCCGGCCTCAGCCCAAACCAAGATTACCAATGAAGGCATCTCGGCGACCGAGATCGTCCTCGGTACCCATCAGGATCTGTCCGGCCCGATCAAGGGTTGGGGCGTTCCGGTTTCCAACGGCATGAAGATGGCGGTCGAGGAAATAAACGCCGCCGGCGGTGTCCAGGGCCGCAAGATCAAGCTGGTCATCGAGGACTCGGGCTACGATCCGAAGAAGGCGGTGCTGGCGTCGCAGAAAATGGTCGAGCGCGACAAGATCTTTGCGATGGTTGGTCCGATGGGCTCGCCGACCGTACTCGCCGCGCAGGACATTTTGCTCGAAGCCGGGGTAATGCAACTGTTTCCGCTGACGGCGGCAGAATTCACCTTCAAGTTCGATCCGGCCAAGCCGCAGGAACGGCTGAAATTCAACAACCTGCTGCCCTACGTCGAGAGCACGCGCGCGGCGCTCAAATACATGATGGAGGCAAAGAATTTCAAGAAGCCGTGCATCATGTATCAGGACGACGAGTACGGCAAAAACGTGCTTGATGGTTTCAACCAGCAGCTCGCCGCGATGAAGGTCACGCCGGCCTCGATCACCAGCTACAAGCGCGGTGCATCCGACTTCAGCGCGCAGGTCGCCAAGATGAAATCCGACGGCTGCGATATGGTGTTGCTCGGGGCGGTACTCCGCGAGCCGATCGGCACGATGGGCGAAGCCAAGAAGCTCGGATGGGACGTCACCTTCCTCGGCGCCACGCCCGTTAACGTGCTCGAAGTGCCGGCGCTCGGCAAGGAAGTGGTCGAAGGCTTGTATGCCGCTTCAGGCTTCGAAATTCCCTACGAAGACACCGCGAAGGGAAAAGTGAAGGACTGGCTCGTCAACTACAAGAAGATGTTCAGCGCCGACGCCAACACCCAGGCGATCATCGGCTATAATGCAGTGATGACGTTCGCGCATTATGCCAACAAGGCCGGCAAGGATCTCACCGGCCAGAAGATGCTCGACGCGCTGGAGTCCGGCGACAAGTTCCAGGATATTTTCTCGTCGCCGCCGACCGTGTTCTCGAAGACCAACCATCTCGCCACCACCATCACGCAGGTCCAGCAGGTCAAGAACGGCCGCTGGGTGCTGGTGAAGGAAGGCCTGATGTTCTGATGGTATAGTCTCGCTTCAACAACAAAGGGCTGCGCGAATCTCTCGCGCAGCCCTTTTGCTTGTCTCACCGTCATTGCCTGCAACAAGCGCGAAGCGCGTGTGCAAGGGAGCGTTAGCGACGAAGTAATCCATACTTCCTTTTCGGCCCGATGGATTGCTTCGCTTCGCTCGCAATGACGCCTGTTATTACTGCTTCGCCTGTCCCGTGGATTCGGCCGGCTTCGGCCGGATCGCATCCGCCGTGCCCTGGATGAAGGCCTGGATCTTCACCACGTCTTCGTCCTTCAGCTTGCCGGTGAAGTCAGGCATGCCGCGATCCCTGAACGGTCCCTTGAAGACGATGTCCTTGAGGTTGGAAATGGTCTCGGTCGAGCTGTAGCCGAGATTTCTGACATTGCCGCCTTTGTTGATGCCGGGGACACCATGGCAGGTAGCGCAAGCCTCAACGTAAATCGAGGTTCCGTCAGGGACATCCTTGGGATCGTATTTCACTCCCGCAAGCAAGCTGCCGAGTTGATGCTTGGCGAGCGCGGGCAACGGTGCCTTGCCGCCAACCGCGAAAGTGTAGACGGTGCCGGGCGCGTCCTGTTCGGCGACACGCTCGATTACCCCGAACGCGCCGCCCCAGCCGACCGCGATCGAGACATACTGCACGCCGTCGATCGTGTAGGTCGCAGGTGCTGCGACCACGCCGGTGCCTACCGGTATTTCCCAGAGCTTCTCGCCCGTGGTTGCGTTATAGGCGATGAAGCGGCCATCTGCCGACCCTTGAAACACCAGATTGCCGGCGGTGGTCAGCGTGCCGCCATTCCACGGCGCAATATATTCCGCACGCCATGCCTCCTTCTGCTTGACCGGATCCCAGGCGATCAGGCGTCCGAACGGCAAGCTCTTGGGTGGGACCGCGTTCAGCGTGAACCCGACGTTCCAGCCTGTGGTGGCTCCGTATTTGAAAGGTCCGGATGCATTCTGGGTGAAGTTCTTTTCGCCGGTCATGTTCAACGGTATGCCCTGCGCCGGCAGATACACGAGGCCGGTTTGGGGATTGTAAGACATCGGATGCCAGTTATGCGCACCGTAGGCGCCAGGGATGGCGTCGTAGGAAGCGTCCATCCGTGCCTGCGGTATCTCAATTGGCCGTCCGTTGGCATCAAAGCCGGTAGCCCAATTTACATCGACGAAGTTTTTCGCCGAGATGAACTTGCCGTTGGTGCGGTCAACGACGAAGAAGAAGCCGTTCTTGGGTGCATGCAGGATGACTTTCCGCGGTGCGCCTTCGACGTTGATGTCGGCCAGGATCATCGGTTGGGTCGAGGTGTAATCCCAATGATCGCCGGGCGTTTCCTGATAGTGCCAGACATACTTTCCGGTGTCGGCGTTCAGCGCCACCAGCGAGCCGAGATAGAGATTGTCGCCACCGGATGGGCTGCGGATGTTCCGGTTCCAGGGCGAGCCGTTGCCGGTCCCGATGTAGACCATGTTCAGTTCGGGGTCGAAGGTGATGGTATCCCATGCGGTTCCACCGCCGCCGTTGATCCACCATTTGCCGGCCGGATCCCAGGTCTTGGCTGCTGCCTCCATCGATGGATCTTCGAACGGTTTTGAGGGATCGCCAGGCACGGTGAACCAGCGCCAGGCCTGGTTGCCGGTTTCAGCATCGTAAGCGGTAACGTAACCGCGCACACCGTATTCGGCACCGCCATTGCCGATCACCACTTTGCCGTTGAACACGCGGGGCGCACCGGTGATGGTATATGAATGGCTGTGGTCGGTAATGGTGTCCTTCTCCCACACCTTCTTGCCGGTCACGGCGTCGAGCGCGATCAAGCGTCCGTCGTAGGCGCCGACAAAAACCTTGCCCTTCCAGAGCGCGACACCGCGATTGACGACATCGCAGCAGCCTCGGTAGCCCTTCTCGCGGTCGACGCCAGGGTCAAAACTCCAGATTTTCTTGCCGGTGCGGGCGTCAACGGCATGCACCACACTCCACGACGCGGTTACGTACATGATGCCGTCGACAACCAGGGGTGTCGCCTCGACGCCACGCATCGATTCCAGATTATAGGCCCAGGTCAGTCCAAGGTTTTTGACGTTGTCGGTCGTGATCTGGTTGAGTTTGCTGAAACGTGTCTCGGCATAATCGAGACCATAGGTCGGCCAGTCGTTCGATGTCGCGGTGTTGGCCTTGATCGAGGTGCCGTCGACCGCCGTGGTCACGGCCTTGATGTGATCGGGCGATCCCTTGGCGGGAGTTTGCGCGAGCGACGCCGTGCAGGAAATCGCCAGTCCAAACCCGATCGCGAGCGCAAGGCGAGCCGGCCGGTGCAAATTGGAAGAGGTGTCGGGAAAGAAACGGCAAGCAGAATCAACGCGCGGTGAACGTGTCATTCCAGTCCTCCCAAATGATCTCTAGCGGATCTGTTGAGATGGTAGGCTGGCGAGAATGACGGCGTCAATCAAAGGCAGATCGTGAAAATAAAAAGAGAAAATTTGTATCGTCACACTTTCGCCGAATGGAACGCGACACACGCTCCGGCTGCACCGCAGCATGGCATGATGACTCGCATCGAATCGACCGCGCGACGAAATTGCCGAAGGCCTTGTATTCGATATCCCAGGGGTGGCCGCATATGGCGGTCGGCCGCAACGCCAGTCGTGTAGCGTGCGGTTGTTCAATCGTCGTGGCCGAATGAAATGGCTGGCCGGATTGTTATCAATCGGCTTTCGCCGGAGCCTGATTGGCGGGCGTGACGAGGCTGGGCGCTGCCAGCGAGCTCATGACGACCGGCGCATCGGTGTATCGCATGACATTGTGCTGATCGAACACATAGGTCGGCCGGTAATTCCGGATGTCGGAATCCTCAACCATCGCCATGCGGCGGTTGTCCAGCGTTAGCCAGCGTCCGTCCAGCCGTGCGGCGGCAACCGCATGATCCTCGCCGCGGATGGTGTCGCGCATGATCACGATCCGCAAATCGTCGGGCGCGATGCCGGCCCGGCGCAGCGCCACGAATTTCGCAATCGCGTAATCCTCGCAGTCGCCACCCCGCGTCAGCGTCGCGAGCGGCGAGGCCCAGACGTCGAGCTCGCCATATTGCGCGAGGTCGCTCACCGACCTGACGGCGAGGTTGATGGCGCGGTTGATTTCGCCGAGCCGGGCGCGGCCCTCGCGAAGCCTGGCCGCATCGACAATGGCGAGGAATTGCAGTGCGGCCGGGGAGACGCAGCCTTCAGGGTCGCCCTCGCACAGCGCGATTTGTACCATTTCGTCGTCGATGCGGCGCTGCACGCGCTGCCATTTCTCGTGCAATCCGCCGTCGAGGAGCATCGCGGTGGATTGCCCGAACGGCTCGACGGATTTCTTGATCAGGACCGCCGTGCCGGGTGAAAGCAGCGTTCCGGCGGCCGCCGGTCCGGACCAGGCCAGGCCAGACGCCAAGAAGCCGCATACGAGCAAGACCGTGCGCAATGCACGCGAATTAACGGATATCGCCATCTGACGCCCCCTGTCCGGGCATTCTTGGCGGGCCCGTTAGCCTGCTCGTGACCGGATCGTTTCAACGGGGTGACGATGGGCGCCGGGGGCTTTTAATCTGCTTAAAGCCGGCAATATCGGGCCGGAAAGCGCGAAACAGCTTAAAATTAGTCTCGCCGAGTTCTCGAAAATTTTATTGAACCTTATTGGCCGGCTGGCAGCCCTATCCGTGGGATACTGCTTAACCGCGCCTTATCGTTAATTCTGGGTTAATATGGCTCATGCGGTCAGATTCGTGTGAGTTGTAAGCCAAGCCACAGTTTTGACTTGGAAATTGTCGTTATATGCCGCAGTTGAAATCGGAGAAAGAAGTGACAAGTAAAGAATTCAAAATTTATACATCGAATACGTGAAATAGCCTTCCTCTAGTCTCAGATCTACGAGAGCTATTCTTTTGATGGCATCAAGAATGCTTTCAGCATTTGAGATATCTAAAGAAAATCGCTTCATAGGCCTCACGAACTTAGCGACTTGCACAAGCAATGGATGGGTTCCGCGAAGGCCCTTCCGGTGGTATGCAAGATTAGACCTTTGAATATTGTATTTGTATTAACCTTAGCCGCGGCGGGGCCCCTTTGACTTTGGCCGGTAAATTTACCGACGTGCTGCCTGACGGCCAGGGTGCTCACCTGGGTGGACACGTCCACGTCGATACTATTTCGACGCATGCACCAGCCGGGGCCATTATCGTTCCGGACGCGCATCTGCTCTTCACCGGCGATTTCAAGCGCTCGGGCGTCGACCTCATTCTGTCAGGCGATAACCGTGAGCTGGTTCTGCATGACTACTTCAAGGGCGAGAAGCGCGCGGCCCTGGCGTCCTCCGATGGCGCCCATCTTACCGGCGACCTCGTCAACGCGCTGACCGGGCACACCCAGTTCGCGCAGGCCGACGGCAGTCCGAGCGTGGCCCAGGTCATCGGCCATGTGACCAAGCTGGTCGGCACCGCGACCGCGATCCGCAACGGCGTTTCGATCATTCTGAACAGCGGCGACAACGTCAACAAAGGCGACGTGGTCCAGTCCGGCTCCGATTCGACGCTCGGCATCACCTTCATCGACGGCAGCGTGTTCGGCCTCGCGTCGAACGCCAGGATGGTGCTGAACGAAATGATCTACGACCCCAACGGGTCGAACAATTCGTCGCTGATCAGCCTGGTGCAGGGCACGATCTCGTTCGTCGCCGGCGCGACCGCCAAGAAGGGCGACATGAAGGTCGACACGCCGGTCGCCACCATGGGCATCCGCGGCACCGCGGTGCTGGTCGAAATCGATTTCGAGGTGCCGGGCCAGGGCGGCGCGCCGCCGGCGAAATTCCAGGTGCTGGTCGAGCCCGACGGCACCACCGGCTCTTACATCCTGTTCGACAAGACCACGCTGACCCCGATCGCGACGGTCAATCAGGCCGGCACGCAGACCATCGTCAACGGCCAGGGCTCGGTCAACTTCCTGTCGTCCGTGCAGCTGTCGCCCGATGCGCAGAAGATCATCTCCGACGTCTTTGCGCTGAAGTTCACCGATCTGCTGAACCCGCAGACGAACCAGAAGTTCACCAATACGATCGTCCCGGAAACGGTGTTCGTCAAATTGACAGACGGGACGACTGTCCCCGTGACGGTGACGGTGACCCAGGTTGCCGACAATTCCGGGCCTTCGACCACGCTCACGTCCATCAAATCAGGCGATCACATCCCGGGAGTGCCGCTGATCGCCACCTTCGACGCCGCCTCCTCCGAGCGTGCAGGCGTTACCGGCAGTTCCCAACCCGATACGGTGTCCGGGCAGATCAGTTTTGCAGATGTTAACCTCGGCGACAGGCCGACGGTCTCGGCGACGTTCGACTCGTTCTCCTATCAGAACGCGCAGCATGGCGACGTCACCGCCTCGCTGACGGCGGAGCAGATCGCCGCGATCAAGGCGGTCGAAGCGCCGCTCGCCGTGGTGCAGGATCCCGGTAACACGAACAAGGGCATGGCGACCTGGACTTATACCGTCCCCGACGGCGCCTTCGACTTCCTGGCCGCCGGCGAGACCCTGACGCTGACCTATATGGCGCGGGTCGACAACAATTACACGCCGCACAACGAGACCGCGTTCAAGACCTTCACCATCACGATAACGGGCACCAATGACAAGCCGACGGTTGCCACCGGCGGCGGTACCGTCATCGAGCGGATCGGCACCGGCAATACCGCGATCGATACGATATCGGGCACCGTCAACTTCACCGACGCCGATTTGACCGACCGCCCGGTCGTGAGTGCCAATATTTCGGAGTCCGAGCCGTTCCGCTATCTCGATGCGGAGGGCAACGATGTCACCGGGACGCTGACGGCGGCGCAGAAGGCGGCGATCGACGCCGTCAAGATACCCTTGAGCGTGGTGCAGGGTGGCGGCAATGGCCATAACGGTTCGGCGACCTGGACCTACAGCATCGCCGACCATGCCTTCGACTTCATCGCCAAGGGCGAGACGCTGATCCTCAATTACGTCATCAAGGTCGACGACGGCCATGGCGGCGTGGTGTCCACGCCGGTCAGCATCTCCATCAACGGCGCCGACGTCACCATCGTCGGCACCGACGACGTCCCCACCATTGCGACGACGGACGACGCGTTCGCCGAATTGACCAATCCAGCTCAGCCGAACCCGACGGGATCGACGACATCAGATACGGCATCGGGCACGATCACTTTTACCGACGTCGACCTGACCGACCGCCCGGTCGTGAGCACCGCCTACACGTCCTACACCTACAGCAGCGCGGCGGATAACCCGTTGTCGCTGACGCCGGAGCAATTGGCCGATGTGGCCGTGGCGCTCGGCGTGACGCAGACGCCTGGCAACATCAACAATGGCTCGGCGAGCTGGACCTACAATGTCGCCGACGGCAAGTTCGATTTCCTCGCGGTCGGCGAGGTCCTGACGCTGACCTATACCGCGACCATCGATGACGGCCATGGCGGGGTGATCACAAAACCCTTCACCATCACCGTCACCGGCACCAACGATACCGCGACCATCGCGACGACGAGCGATGCGTTCATTGAACTGACCAATCCGGCTCAGCCGAACCCGACGGGATCGACGACGGCGGACACCGCGTCAGGCACGATCAGCTTCGCCGACGTCGATCTGTCTGACCGCCCGGTCGTGAGCACCGCCTACACGTCCTACACCTACAGCAGCGCGGCGGATAACCCGTTGTCGCTGACGCCGGAGCAATTGGCCGATGTGGCCGTGGCGCTCGGCGTGACGCAGACGCCTGGCAACATCAATAATGGCTCGGCGAGCTGGACCTACAATGTCGCCGACGGCAAGTTCGATTTCCTCGCGGTCGGCGAGGTCCTGACGCTGACCTATACCGCGACCATCGATGAAGGTCATGG
>Ga0307517_10002813_pt1 | contig 27650 bp, 32 predicted proteins | sample 23_EM_MG_FD_194515 | JGI IMG/M metagenome (GOLD analysis project Ga0307517, IMG submission 194515) | Populus trichocarpa ectomycorrhiza microbial communities from riparian zone in the Pacific Northwest, United States - 23_EM | ecosystem: Host-associated > Plants > Roots > Unclassified | place... | reverse complement strand
TATATTCAGGACCGTGCGGGCCGATCCGACTCGATCATGCAAGCCAAATCGCTCCACCAAAACACGCGCGCGCCGATGCTAGCGCAGTGAGCTCATTACCTTTACGCCAAAACATTCAATGGACTCGAGTATCCACCGAATGTAGTAGAAATTTGGCGGCATTGAGTCTGAAGCGCACAAATTGAAGACTGGGGTGCCCCAGATTCAAATTTGAACAACACCGACCTACCGATGTCCCAAGATCTAGCATCCGAAACATCAGGACATGTTTTGTCGGTGGTCCCTTCTTGGATCTCGTGAACACTGCGATTGACCTGTTATCGGTTTTCACTGAAGCTGTCCGCGCACTTGTTGCCATCTCCTTGTTTACTGTCGCATCTTTTCGCATCGCATTCACATTTAGAACTTGGTTATGATTCACGGTCTCTTCCCGCTATCACGCATCGGCAATACTAGAGGTTCCAGAACTTGGTTTGGATGATAGAAAGCACGGGGCTCGAAATTTTACGATAGGGAAAGTACGTATACCTCGACGCCACACTATGTACTGTCCCGGGCCCGCCGGGTTCCATTTTCTATAGGGTAGGGCCACAGGTTGATGAGAAATTTGTGACGCAAAGCCAGCTCTGAAACACTCTATTATTTCCAGTCCGACTGCTGTAACTACAATAACATAATATCGTCCAAAAGAAACAGAAGTTACACACTTCACGTGGAAGCGGGAGGATTGAAGGAGGACCGGCCGACCCTCGGTAAGTCGCCTGGGTTTACACACCCTTGCTTTCGAGACTCAAGGGTGTTCGTGAGGGTGCTATTTGGCTCGCCCGTATACACATCTTGTTGAACCTTAACCTGGGTGAAGGAGACGGCAATTCGCTCGGGATCCAGCGTCCGCGGGGCTGAGGCGCGAACGGATAGGGGCCAAGTTTCGTCCCGGGCTTCTGGGAGGACGTTACTGAACCGAACGATGATAAGGCAGAATGAGATTCCGACTGTTGGACAGGTCTGTGGAGGATTCGATGGGGTGAGTGCGTGAGCGCGGACGCGGATGTACGTGAGGACAGAGGGGTAGGTGTCGATGAGTTGGTGGGGTGATGTTAGGAGGGGGTAATAGAACTAATCGACGTACCGTCAAGACGAATATGCTCAGAAGGTCGCTCTTTGCGAGAAAAGCGAAGAAATTCATCGTGACGAAAGCTCTAAAGAGACGTCTGTAAACTTCATCTGGGTTTATGAGCTAGATGCGTGACTTACGTGCACAGCGCAGCGCTTTCTACCAGTACCTTCATAGCTCGCTAGCAGCAGCAGGTTTGTTAGAATCTATCGAGGGCAATAAATAAGGGGGACGGGGCATTTTGCATACCAAGATGATCGAATCCCCCACGCGTATAGTTGCCTTGGCAGTTTCCCGGTGTACAGACCATAGCCTGAAGCTAATTGCGCCTGTGTTTGTTAAATCAATAGAGGGTCAGATTGAGGGGTTACACCTTCATCAGCGCCACACACTTACCTGTCAGGAAAACACTGTTACTGAATTGAGGAATTTTCGGGTGAGCATTTCTTCCCCAACACCGGCGAGTTACACGGGTGCTTACAACAATGCGAGGCCGAAGCCAGCTGAAGACCAGTTCACCAGTGTCTTCTGATCGGTTGATGTCGCATGTTGAAGTGCGTTCGTCAGACCACAACTGACACCTGGGAAATCGCGATTGAGTGTCGATGGAAGGCGAACGGGAGGACACAAGAGGGAAAAGAACTCACCGAATAAAGCCACGGTGCTTATTGAGGGGATGATACACAGGAGATGGTTCCGATCGTAAATATGATACATTCGATAAATCTGCCGACGTGCATGGTCAGTTATCACGAGCGGTGACGTAGACTTCAGCTAGTGGAATCACCATTATGATGTCCGCAACCACAACCTGCAATTGAAGTATCGTCCACCGAACGACCTCCTCAGGGGCGTACGATGGACCTAGGGATTGATAAACCGTCATTCCTGCAGAAGTGTAAAAAACCGCTTGTATGACTCGATAGACTGAGAGAGTCCAATGCTACAGGGGAGGGGGAGGGTTACTGGGTGAGTTCTTGGTGTGGGGTTCTGGGGCGGTGGTTCTCACTCACGGTGGTGGTCGTGATCCCAAAGAACACGGTGGCGGACACCATAACGCGGTTTATCCCTTGGCCCTGCGAAAACTTCTCCCATTGAACGTAGCAGGCGGCGACAAAGAGGCATATAAAGATGCCTAACCAACCAATCAGATATTAGCCCGAGTGTTTCCGCGACCAAAGAGACAGAAACGGGTACTCACCGTACGTCAGGCACTCCAAGAACGTCCCGATGATAACTGAAAGCGCGTAAGTGGCTGTTGACATTCAGAACGACCCAGAAGACGTTTGCGATGCAGTGGAAGGAGGAAAACGAGGGCAGGGGGCAAGAGGGGGGTCGAAACCATCGGTGGGAGTTTGCATCCGTGAAATAGTAGAACCAATTGTGTTGGTAGTCCTTAGGACGGAGTCCACCATTCGGGGAAGCGTGGGCAGAGGGACATTCATTCGGCAGAGACCGAGGCGGCAGAGGCATTAGCCTTGCCCACCGCCCCGCCCTGGCGCGCTGGAACGGGTCGCGGATTGATGTTCAGCGCGCTTCCGCTTGCACCATTCATCCTCTTATTCAGGGGGTGGGGTGGAACTATTCGCTCACTTCCTCCTTGTACATAATGTGAAACAATTGACTTTGGCTTGAATGCCCAGCTTGAAGGGAAGGCGCATCTGCGCGCCCGTGAGTTCGTCGACACATCCCTTGGGAACGTTCACTTATCAAAAGCGGGTCACCCGGACGACGAGAATGCGGCCGGGTGGAGGGGTGACGGGAGGTGATTCATCTCCGACGTCCTCCCTCACTTTAAGATAATCGCCCCGAGCTCGGAGTGTCCATTCAGCTCGGCCCAACGGTGCTCATACCGACCGGTAAGTACAACCGACGCGCAGGCATTCGCACGCTCACCCGCCGCCTCGGAGTGATTCCACTCATGGACATGTATCTTTTCACGCATGAATGCACACCCTCGGGGTTCCGTGTGGCGTATCTTCGAGTGAATTGGTACGTACTCCAAGTGCGAGCGTTGTTCAATCCATCTAAATCCGCAGAACAAGTCAGGTGGAAAAAAAAACTCGGTCGCGATGGAAGAAACTACCAAGATCACAAGCACATCGAAAGACTATAAGCCGTATACACATGCAAAAGACTGACAAAGAACTTGTATGAAAGAGCCGGATACTGCGAAACCATTCATTGCAGGTGCCTATTATGTAGGAATGGGGGGACCACGGATGGGAGTGTCGTCAACAGAGAGACCACGTGCAGGGGAATACATTGCACTCGCGCTGAGCGCTGAGCCACGAGGCCAATCACTCACTATCGCACCACCATCTGCTCCGATCAGACGCCTGACATGGACGACGTTCACGCTTCACTCTCTAAAACGAAGAAGAAATTCAAGCACCTACTAACGATGAAAAAACGCAAGTCGGAAGGAACGGGGACTGACCCTGGCGGGGAGAGGGCTGACCGAACGAGTTTGCTGCCGCATCCAGAGCCCCACGTCGTAGTTGGCGGGAGTAATAACTCAGAAGGGGATATAGCCAACGCAGCTGGAGAGCGAGTTTCTTCGACAAGTCAACTTCCTCAGCCAGATGGGCCAAAATCTGTGCCAGCGCGCGGAAAAGATGGCGGTCAAGAAGGAGGAGAGGCATACATCGATGGAGGGGAAGTCAGCCAGAGAAATTCGCACCTACACCCAGATGCCGAGGTTGTGGTGGGAAGTGGATCTAGTGGAGAACTTGAGGGTGTCTATCCCTCTCCGTCCACTCCTTTGATCTCGCTTGGTGGAAAGCTCGATAGTGCGTGAATGCGGTTGTTTTGGTTGCTGCCTCTGATTGTTCCTTCTGACAATGTAGATACCTCTGCCCTTCCAAATTATGGGCCGGAGGTTGTTCGTCCCGACCAGACCCTCGAACCGAGCGTTTCCGTGGATGAGAAGAAATTGAACTGCAAATTCACTACAGCGACCGAATTGCTCCGTGGTGTGAGAGACTCCGCTGGTGCCTTTGGTCCGCTCAAATCTATCGCGAGATCTCTCTACTTTATTCTCGGCAACTGCGAGGTATGGCTTCCTTCTCGCACACTCAATTCTCAATGCTTACAGTCGTTCTAGCCAACGGAGGTGAATGAACACGCCGTAGAATCATTGGTGCCCAGGGTCAAAACACTTTCTAAAACACTCTCTGAACCTATCTCTCCGAGCGACGTCAACGAGGAGGAGAGAACAAGGAAGCTAGAACGGTGAGTCTGCATTCTTCAAAATTGAGGGCTGAGTCTGACGCACGAGGGTTGTCAGGAAACTGGAAGAGATTGGACATGCTATGGACTCGATGACAACCCAGAAAGATCTCGCGGATTTCCTCAAGACCCCCCGGAATGCACAGAAGGTTAACGATCTGGTGGAAGATATCCGTTATGCCCTGATGAACTACCAGGTTCGCATTCCCAAAATGCTCACTTGGACATATCTAATATTCGCCACAGACGTCGTTACAGCTGGACATCTACGACGAGGGCTGTCAGCAGATCGTGAGTTTCACTCCCTCACAGTCGCACCTTTTGTAGTAACTTGTAAATAGGGGGATGCAGATCGCCGTCTTCTGGAAAACATGTGTCACACCGACGAGGCGGGGTATAAATCCGGTGACAGACAGGGGTGTCTGAGGGGAACTAGGGCGGATGTTCTCCTACAACTCGAACGTTGGCTGAAGGACGAACAGGACCACCGCGTGTTCTGGCTGAATGGCCTTGCGGGGACCGGAAAGTCGACCATTGCCCAGACATTTGCCGAGATCAGCTTCGCGGATGGAAGGCTCGGCGCGAGCTTCTTTTGCTCGCGGGATTTCGAGGATAGAAACAACCTCAAAGCAATCTTTCCAACTCTCGCCTTTCAGCTTGCCTACAAGTACCTCCCATTTCGAGAGAAGCTGCTCCGAGTCCTGAGGGCCAACCCTGGTGTCGGACGGGAGTCTCTTTGTTCCCAAATGGAGAGGATAATTGTTGGCCCATTAAAAGCCACCCGCATCCGGACCCTTATCATCATCGACGCCCTCGACGAATGCAAGGATGAAGAACCTGCCTCTACCCTTCTTTCTGTGCTCTCCCGCTATGTGGACGAGATCCCCAGTGTCAAGTTCTTTATTACTGGTCGTCCGGAGCCTCGGATTCGCTCAGGGTTTCGCCTCAAGCCACTCCGACCCATCACAGAAGTGCTAAGGCTGCATGATGTCAAACGTTCCTCAGTGGATGGTGATATCAAGCTGTTCTTTAGCACTCGGTTGACCGAGATTGCAAATACTCGAAGTGACTGTGACTTCACACAAGATTGGCTGAGCCCATCAGACATTAGCATTCTCTGCAAAAAGGCAGCAGGATTCTTCATCTATGCTTCAACAGTTGTAAAATTTGTCTCATTAAAGAACCGCACACCCACTGAACAGCTGGACCGGATCATCTCTCTCCCTCAAGATACCACTCATGAAGGAAGGTCTGGGATTGACCCCCTTTACACCCAGGCCCTTGAGCAAGCAATTGATGACATGGATGCAGATGCCAAGGAAATCTATTCTCGTTTTAGGACTGTGGTTGGGGCAGTGTTACTTGTGCTTAACCCCCTTTCAATCATGGCACTTTCAGACCTACTGAGAGTGTCTAACATCTCTACCACTCTCCGCTCCCTCCATTCTCTCCTCCTTATCCCTGAGAACACAGATGACCCCATTCGAGTCTTCCACAAGTCATTCCCTGACTTCCTCATGGATCCAGTCCGGTGCAAAGATGAACGGTTTTTTGTAGAGCCTGCAGTTCATCATGCAGAAATTCTACTCTCATGCCTCAACCTGATGGGGGAAAGGCTGAAGAGGAATATCTGCAACCTGGATGGCTATATTGTTCTCAGTGAGGTCAAGGATCTTACTACTCATCAAAAGGACCATATTGGAGATGCTCTGAAATATGCATGTCACTTTTGGACAAAGCACCTCCTGGAGATTCCTAGCAATAGCTCTTATATCAGTAAAGTGCAGAAAGCAATTGAAGAGTTCTTCAGAAGGCACCTGCTGTATTGGATTGAGGTTCTTATACTCACAGGGAATCTGGGTATTGGGGTTCATGCCATGAATGACATTGAGCAATGGTATACTTTGGTAAGTGTTGTGCAAGTTGTTTGTTGAAATTTGTATTTATTTTTCCTATTCAGGCAGGTGCTTCATGCATATGGGCAAATGACAGCCACCGATTCCTTTTGGAGAATTTTGATGCAATCCATGACTCTCCTTCCTACCTATATCATTCTGCCCTCCCATTTTCCCCTTCCTCATCTTGGCTTCATGAGTGTTACAGCTCAGAGCTCTCACAGGAGATCAAGGTGGTCAAGGGTCTCTCAGAAAAATGGGGGATGTGTTCCCGCACAGCTCAGTTGGATGGTCATCCGTGGTCACTCTCATGCTGGAAAAATACTATTGCAGTTGGATCTACAAATAAGGTCATCCTTATCCTTGATACAATCACAGGCAGCCAGATAGCCATCCTCTCTGGACATACAAGTGTGGTGGAATCTCTTGCCTTTTCATCAGATGGGGTATCACTTGTATCTGGAGGTTATGACACAACTGTTAAGCTCTGGGATGTGCAGACTGGTGGTGTTGTCAAGACATTCTATGGCCACACTGCCTGGGTTTGCTCTGTTTCAATCTCAGCAAATCACACTATAATTGCTTCAGGAGCTGAGGACAAAACAATTCGTTTGTGGCACATTCAGATGGGGAGGTGTTATAGGATCATAAAGCAACAGGAAAATGTATCCTGTGTCAGGTTCTCCCCCACAGACCCTCAGCATCTCATGTCTGCATCTGGTGGGATTGTTCAAAAGTGGAACACTGGTGGTCATGCAGTTGGGCCTGCATATATTGGTCATCAATTTGCTTTCTCTTCAGATGGCACCCAGTTGATGTTACGCGGAGGAGATGATGTTACAATTCAAAGGATTGGTTTGGTTGCAATGAAATTTGATATGGCCAAAAGCCATTTCAACCCCTGCTGTTTCTCCCCCAATGGAAAGCTTGTGGCTGTTGCTGTTGCTTATAATGCCTACGTTTGGGACATTGCTGGCTCATGTCCTCACCTTGTTGAAACCTTTATTGGCCATAATAGTCATATCACTTCCCTTGCATTCTCTTCCCCCTCCACCCTTATCTCAGCAGCTCAAGACAAATTGGTCAAGTTCTGGCAGATTGGTATCTCATCAATAAACTCAGTTGTGACTGATCCCAAGTCCACACCCTTTACCCCAGCCCCAACCAAGGCAAAAAATGGTCCCATTATCCCAAGTGATTTACCAGATGGGGTGTTAAAGACCTGGGGTATCTCAACTGGCCTCTACAGAGAATCCTTCCAAATCTCAGCTGAAGATTCCTACCAGAGCAACATTCAGCTTGTTGACAATAGATGGATCTTTGTTTGGTATGCAGATGAGGAGATCAACATTTGGGATACTGAGAAAGGGGAACTCCTCCATACAATAAATATACCTGGAGGTGGTATTAAGGACCTCAGGGTATCAGGGGATGGGTCTAAGCTTTTCTGCCTGTATGAGAAATTCATTCAAGCCTGGGATATCTGGACAAGAGAGGTTGTGGGTGAGGTGGGGCCCTGGGATAACAAAATGGAAATCCTTTCAGTAGATGGATCAAAAATATGGGTCCATTTCCTTCCTGTTGGAATGCTAGGGTGGGACTTTGGGAATCCAGGCTCACCCCCTGTTGTGTTGTACAACAACCCCCCAGTTATACTCCACCTTAATGATACCAAGCTGTGGGAAACCAACACATCCAGGATGAAGGATACAGTCACTGGGAAGGTAGTTTTTCAGCTACCTAAGAGTTTTAGAAAGCCAGTTTATGTACTGTGGAGTGGCCAATATCTACTTGCCCATCTTTTGTCAGGAGAGGCATTGATTCTTGACTTTAGCCATATGTTTCCCCAGTAGAGATCCATAGGACATGTATTCTCCCTACTTATGCCTCAAGTTCTATATACTTCAGCTTTTTCACTGTTGCACCCTTCATTTCCTCATCCTAAACAAGGTTGCAGGAGGCAACAAACAGGCTGAAGAGCTAGTCAAAGGGCTTTCTGATACTAGGTGACCTCATTAGCCCAATAGTGTAAGTAATCTTGCAGATTTCATCAATGGATGGCAACTTCTGTGGAGGTGTAGGCTCCAGCATCACCCCCAGCCTTACATAGGTTTTGTCCATCACTGTTCCCAGCTCCCAACTGTACATGGGTACAACAAGTTGACTTGCTGAGATATGGGAGGGTAAGAACAAGATGCATTGGTCATCCTGGTGCATTATTAGTTCCAACTGGTGGTAGACCATGAACAAGCAATCTGTTACAATGGTCTAAGAAGGGTCATGTTCAGGATTGAATGTGTTCCTCTAGATCTTGAGGTGGGTGAGTGCTCTATCCTTGAAGCTTCAAATCAAGACTCTTGGCATTTTTGTAAAGTCAATGATATGGACCCGTAGAACTTGTCCACAGAGGGAAGGTTCTCAACACCGCTGTGCCAGACTATGAATTGCAAAACGGCAGTGACAATCTCCACGTCGGTGGAGATGCATAATACGAGTGTGATCCGAAGCATGGCGGGGAGAACTTACACCGTGATATTGAAACACCACACTGCCGCTCCGGTCGAAGACACTTGGGTCGCCCTGTTCAGCTCAGGTGTAGAAATATATTTGATACCGATTGTACATGTGTGTAGCCGGCTTCACGATGGATAGCGTATGTGGTACCGAAGAATGTTAGGGTCTGTTCGGAGCCCTCTAAGTAGGAAAACGGGGGGAGGTGTATGAATTCATATACTGGGTTCCTAACCCTGGCGATGGCGGGGAGAGGGAACTGGGCCAAGTCCTGGGATCTGCACTTTGTCGGTGTGTGTATCCACAGGATAGCCCTGACAAAGTAGTGTGCCGAATCTTCATCCCAGGATACAGCCTGTATCCTGGGATGATCCCAGGTGGCACCTTGGAATCAAGACATGACTCGAAGATTGAAACAATTATATCGTACGGTGGTTCGACGTCGATCCCTTCCTCAAACCACCGAATTGTGCCAGCAAGCCGGGCGGCGGTATCGAGCGGTTCCGGATCGGTGTTGTTTCTGAGGATCCACGAAACACACTGGACGTCGTTTGAGTTGTTCGTCCGAAATACGGCGAGATCTTTCGGCGCCAACCACGGGTCAATTTCCTGGGAGACGGCGGAATCCTGTGTGGTTGGTAAAGATGGTCTGCGGGAATGGTTGTGGAGATTTAATTTTAAGGCAAAGGGGAAGCGGGGGGCTACGTGAAGGATCTTTGACTGAACTCTCTTCCATAGTTTGGATAGAGACCTGACCTTCTCCCATAGATCTCGGAAACGGGTAAATGCTGGTGTCTGGAACGGACATTCGTACGAAGACGTGCCAGAAATGGCAATCCCGAGATAGAATAGGATTCCGAGTCCAGTGAGGGCGACGAGGACGCCAAAGATAGGAGTGTTGATGGATACCATATGTCGGCAGAGTCCACAGGCGAGAAGGAGGAGGGCGATCTAAAGCATCACTGGTAAACTCTCGACAAAGGTATCAAGCGGTCTCCTTTTGAGCCCTTCCGGTTTGCGTTGACGATCTCCGCACCGCTCAATCATCGATCCGCAGGCTCGCGTATATGAGACGCAATGCGATGACCAGCTCGCCAGGTGGGTCTTCGTTGAAGGGAGGAACGGTGGGAGATTCGTCTGGGAGCACGGTTTTGTTGAGGGTGATGGGAATTGCGCGGGGAAGCACCACCGATTGATCATTCGGGTCGGGTTCAGGTTTCGGTTGCATGGCAGCGATGAACGTCGTACTGACGGCAGAGAACGGACCCGCCTACGATGATGAGTAAGATATGTGGCAAGAGTGAGCATCGACCGACGTACGAAAATCAGCGTAGTGCTGGGGTCGTCATCGTACTTCTTGACGTAGCTGGTATCATATTCTGCTGACTCCTTCTGACTCTGTACACAGCGTAGAAATCGAGGCGGGCGTCGTCGTTCTTTATGGGTTGCAGGAAGGCCCTGAGAGCGTCCTGGATGCTATGTCTGACATTCAGCAATCGGCCCAGGAGGTGTAGCACGTCCAGCGCACCATTTTGGATCTATTCCGACTCTCAACAGGGGGGACTCCATTTCAGGGGCCTCGTCCATTGTTGTGGGGCGAGCAAGTGGGCGAAGCTGGCGGGCGGTGGGCTACGGCGCCCTGCATACATATCTTTGTGAACATGCGGGTACGAGGATAACCTGTTTGTTCGTGTTTACCGTGACCACCATGCCTGACCTCGGACTCGCAAACGCCTCTCAGAGAAAGCTATAAATAGCCCTGCAAAAGTCATCGGTTGCCGGCGCCTCCAATGGCTTTTCAGCAACTGCCGTTATCGCTTTGGTCCCGCGATGGGACAGTATATAGCGTCATGATCAACCACCTCCGGCCAATTCGCACGATGAGGGAAAACAACGAAAGGCGAAAGGCCCAAGCGGCTCATGTGGGAACGTTGGCAAGACCGCCGTAAACCCCAAAGACCCACCTTACCGTGCCTCGACCAGCTCGATGGATAATGGCAGTGATAATCGCCCGTTAGAGTGAGATCCCCGATGACAGTCATCATTGTTCACTGTCGTGAAATGCTTTGTCGAATATTTCCACGGATGTATGACATGTGTGGCCGATCTGAAAGTCCGAAATCACCACCGACACTCTGCTTTTGACTTTCGAGCACTCGGAAACAAACAATCGACCCTCCACCGCTGACCACTGCAACCGTTGAGTGTTGCCTCCGAATCTGGATGCTGACCATCTCAGCGCGTGTCGCCACGATCCTCTGCCGTGAATAGTGGTGTTACAGAGAGGGATTCTCATTATTATCAAGGCGTTACCGTACATCGTGAGGTATACAGCCAACAGTAGGGAAACTTCCCTCTTTCCGAACATCGCGGTGTTGCGCAAGTCGTTCCCCATTTGGTCCGGTCAAGTTCAACACGATGGCGCTCACCAGTGCGTGATATTCCGGTAACCTTAAAGTGGCGTGGGTCTTTGCAAGGGAAAAAAATCTTGTACCTGTGGGGTTCGTGGGCGGTTGAATACTGTGCTATGTACGGGCTCGAGTTAGCATCCGAGCGTGGATGTGCGGTGACAGTTGGCTCACGAGCCTGCCAGAACTGGCCGTTAGGCTGCAGAGACCGTACGGCCGGGGGTTCTGGGTGAACTGTTGCTCCGCATGGGCAGCGGCTTGAGCATCCCGCTCATCGAGGTCCCAGAGAACGAGGACAGCGACCTTTTGATAGATAATAATCTTGTCGTCTTCGCCATCAACGTCGATGCAGAACTCCTGAATAAATGCAGGCGCGTCGCGCGGTTGTGTACGATGCCGGAAGTGGGTGAAAATTGCTTACGGTAACGTCGTCGGACCCCAACCCGAACAGTTTCTTTTCCAACCGAGGGAGGTGGCGTGGTACTCTCTAGTATTGCAATCGCAAGGGAATTGAGCGATCCGCCGTCCCTTTCTGTGAATTCTAACACCACGAACAAGCCACGCTTGAACGTTGGTAGATCCATTTCCGGAGACTTTGCGTTTCCAACAAACACCCAAAGAAACCACGCGTCCCCATTAAACACATATGCACCTTCAACTCGTGAACGGTCTCGGCGAGAGACCCGAAACACACGTCAAGCGACGCATTGTCAAATTTGGGGAACGGAACGACGGTGAGGGGAGGGACTTGTGGTGGGTGAACACGGAGGGATGGGATTGTTTTGTGAGCCCAGAGAGTATTCCAGAACGAAGTGGCGTAAAAAGAAAGCCAGTAGAATCCGTAGGACGAAAACAGTGGTGGGGAGCGGGAGTGGTTGTTGGCGGTTGTTGCCTGAGCTCGTCGTTGACGTCACAATGATCCCACACCAAACTGGCAAAGTCTTGTCGAGCTCTGAAAAGAGGTGTTTGAGTTCTGCGGACCCTGGCCCCGGGGGTCGAAGAACGAGCCGCAACGGTTCGTCTTTCTCCAGAACAGAGGAATCTCCCCCATTGAGATCTCCGATCGGATGGATACCGGCAGAACCGAGCCTGCCGCTCAAACCTTGCGATCTTGCGACTCGGTGGAAAGAGGGGTACCGAGAACTTTCATACAACATTGGACTATGGAATGTAGAGAAACATCGGTACAGTAAAAAGCGGGACAACAGTAAGACGCTCAGAACGTGTCGTGTCCAGCGAAGTGTAACGGAACAGCAAGCGCCATCGAACGAACAGGTTCTCCGGATCTTCCATCGGCAGGGGGAACGGGTCCAAGACAGAGCGTAAGTTTCCACGGAGCCAGTCGGAGGAGATTACCAAAAGAAACTTACAGTGTATCCCCACCTATTGCACTAAGATTCGCCCGTGGGCACATCTGTCGAAACGCTTCAAGTTCCGGCTGACCAAGCCTCTCCATCCATCCCTCTACCTTCTCATAGGCACCGGGTTGGCTACGGAAAAACGATAGTGCCACGGATTTCAGGTCCGCCTCTTTTGAGTGTGGTTTATTTGGACCCCATGAAGCCCAGACGGCGCAAAACCAACACCGTAACTTCCCCCACTCCTTAGCTTCTTCGAGGGACTTCATAACGTGTTGATCGTAGAACCCGGTGATCCGCAATAATCTCGGAGATGAAATGGTAAGCTCCGCTAGCAATTCCCAGTATTCGTCAGGTAAACGGTGGAGTCCCTTCGTGGATCTGATGGCGGCTGAAAGGAGTTTCCCCCATCGAAACTCGTCATCCACATCCCCGATACGAATGTGTAGGTGATCCAACAGTTCAAAAAATCCCTCGCCCTCAATCCGCTCGAATTTTGGGTAACCGATGTGCTGGATGGCGCGTATGAGAAGGTGTCGTAACCTTGGGGAGAATGGCTGCAGACGTTGGAGATCAACGAGGTAGCGTGCGCAGGTGTCAAGTAGACTGTAGGGAAACTTTTCTGACATCCAAGCATGGAGGAGATCTGCAACCACCTCGCCATCCCCATTCTTGAAAACGACGTCAGCCATCTCCTGGTGGTACTCCGTGTGAGTGAGTCGACCGCCTCCCACTTTCTTGTCCTGGTAATCAAGATGGCGGAATCCAATTTCCAGAGAGAGAAACAGAAGGGCTTCGTTAATATCCGGGGATTGTTCACATATGAGAGAACAGCAGTCGTAGGCCAGCTCCGTAAAAAGGATTGGACGGGATTTCCACATACTTATGGAACGCAGAATGTCCGGGAGGATGTGATAATCGTGAGTGCTGCGTAGTATGGGATCACTGATGGCTGCGGCGATCGCTTTAAACAGTTGAGCTGACATGGGTTCCAGATGATCACTAGTGAACGATGGCATGAGTGACTTGAAAGAATGAATGGGAGATTACGAACGACTTGTCTTGAATTCTCAGCACTTCTTCTTCAACGCGGGAGCTGAGGAATATACACCAAACCATGAAACGGTTGAGGGTTGCATCCAAAGGGATGGTGTCCAAGTCGTTGTACCGGTATCCCGTCTCGACGAATTGGTCGAACCAGTAAAAGACACTCGGGTCACCCCGTTCAGTCCAGGCCAGGTGTAGAAGTATATTTGACATCCATTGTGCATGCTCGTTGCTGGCTCCATGAGGGACAGTATATATGGTGCTGAAGGTGCTGGGGCAGGATTGCAAGGTGTTCAAGTGGAAACACACAGAGAGGAGGTGTGTGAGGTCATCTGTTGGGGTTTCGACCTCGGCGACGACAGGGAGAGGGTACCTTCGAACCGATTCCGGGAATTTACACTTTACCAGTGCGTATATCCACAGGACAGCCCTGAGGGAGTAGTATGCTCGCTCTCTCATCCCGGGGTACACTTTCTTGGTGGAGTCGAGAGACGAATTGAAGATGGAAACGATTATATCGTATGACGGTTTGACATCGATCCCTTCCTCAAACCATCGGATTGTGCCAGCAAGCCGGACGGCGGCGTCAAGCGCTTCTGGATCGGTGATTTCTATGAGGATCCAGGAAACGCACCGGGCGTCATTCTTGCTATTCATCCGGGGAGTTGCAGGGCCTTCCGGTGTCGGCTGTGGGATCACTTCTAGGGGAACGGCAGAACCCACGGTGGTTGGTAGAGGTAGACGATGGGAACGGCCGCTGAGATCTAATCTTGAGGCGAAGGAGAAGCGAAGGGCTGGACGAAGGATCTTTGACCAAATGTTCTTCCACAGTTCGGATAGAGCCGCGAATGGAGTAGGCGAGTTTTCTCCTATGCCTTGTGGGTGTGGACGGCGAAAACAGTGCCAGGCGCCCAAATCCAATGGTAAATGAAGCATATTGCGGAGAATTTGGCATAAAAGTATCTCCCATAAACCTCGCAGAGCGCTGATTATCGAGGAGGCCACAACGGTGGTTCGAGGTCCGACCTTCTTCCATAAACCTCGCAGATTGGTCGATGCTGGTGTCTGGAACGGACATTCGCGCGAATATGTCCCGGAAATGACGATGCCGATATAGAACAGAACCCCGAGTGCAGTGAGGGCGAGGAGGACACCAAAGATAGGAGTGTTGATGGTAATCATATGTCGACAGAGTCCACAAGCGAGAAAGAGAAGGGCGATTTGAAGCATCACCGGTAAACTCTCGACAAAAGTGTCGAGTGGCCACTTTCTGAGCCCCTCTAGTTTGCGTTGGCGGTCTCCACAGCGCTCAACCATCGATCTTCCTGTCTTCCGTACATAGCGGTTGAGCCACTGCTTGCTTAACATCGCGACAAACGCCGCCAGCAGTGACATCAACAGGCTCGCATATATGAGGCACAACGTGATGACGAGTTCGCCGGGTGGGCTTTCGTCCGGAGGAATGGTGGGAGTTTCGTCTGGGAGTATGGATGGATTGAGGGTGATGAGGATCGCGCGGAGGAGCACAGCCGATTGATCGTTCGGATCAGGTTCGAGACCCGGTTGTATGGCGGTGATGAACGTTGTACTGACAGCAGAGAACAGACCCGCCTATGATGACGGGTAAGATAAACGGCGAGAACCAGTATCGGCCGACGTACGAAGATCAGTGTGGTATTGAGGTCGTCATCGTAGTTCTTGACGTATTCCGTGTCGTAGTCTGCCGATTCCTTCTCGTACACAGCGTAGAAATCGAGGCGGGCGTCGTCGTTCTTTATGGGTTGTAGAAAGGCCTTAAGAGCGTCCTGTATGCTGTTTGACATTCAGCGATCAACCCAGGAGGTGTAGCACGCCCAGCGCACCATTTTGGATCTATTTCGACTCTCAACGGGGAAGACTCCATTTCTGGGGTCCCGTCCATCATTGTGGGGCAAGCAAGCAAGCAAACAAAGTTGGCGGGCGACGGGGGGCGATGTGTCGCAGTGCCTTGCACATCGTGCGTGTAAGCGCGAAAACGGCCTGTTTGTTCGTGTTTACAGTCATCACTAGTCACAACTCGTTCACATAACTATGTGCTGCCAGCTTGACCTCTAATGTCCAATAGTGAGGCGGCAGGACTCGCAAACGCTCCCCAGCTAGCAATCTATCGATGCCCCTGCGCCCAAAGTCATCGGCTATCATCAGGTTTACCACGCGCTTGTTGCCCTAGTCCTCGACGATCATGTGAACAGGACTTCTGCAAACTCCTCCAGAGCTCGCTCGAAGTCGACACAGGTAAAGCGTCGTCGTTTTCCATTACGCGCTTGCAAGAGATTAAGGGTCTTGGACCCTTGGACCCGAGCGGTTAGATGCCCCGGGCGATCGATGTTTGCCTTCGCCTGTTTTCGCAATTGGCGCTAAACAGAACTTGACCGCAACCTGAACCCCTCTACCCTTTAACCTCATGTACGCAGCGGTACTCGATTCAGTTGAGCTCCCTGTAGAGATCATGGAGCATGTGTTTCTACACCTCTCTGGCCTGGATGGAAGTGGTGCGGGGGTTGTTGTTGACTTTTTACTGCACGATCCAGGTCAGCCAACACTTCCGGGCTCTCATCCACGATCCCCCTCCAGTACCGACGCGGGCTCTTTGCCCCTGGTCCGATCGACAATCCCTTCAATCCTTGCAATTTGGTTGAACGTCGAAAGCTATGTGAAGGGTATGCACACAAGTGGTCCGATACAGCGACCGTTGTGAGGATAACCCACAAGTTTTCATCCAACCGACCTATATCCTGGCGTCATTCTGTTGCCAAGAACGCGGTACTCTCGTGTTCCAGACTGAATAGCGGCCTCGATTTTCTGTACATCCCACCGGTGACGAGCAGAAAGCCGCTTAATGGGTGGAACACCCCTCCACCCCCTTTCGATCCGTTGGGTGCTTGCACGTATCTTCCAGAAAATGTGCTCGGTGTTGTTGAGTCCCAAGAGGAGTGAGTGGTGACCCATCCTTGACCAATGGGTGGCGTTCGGTTGCTGATTACGTATGGCGTGCTTCGTATCCACCTTTTCAACCTTCAGGATGGTTCTCCATACTGCGCCCCCCCCTCCAAGGCCATGACATGGGCCGTCCCGCGGGGCATGCCCTGGGTAAAACGCTGGAAGTTGACTATCACGGGCTCCAGAGTCGTGTTATGTCTCTCCCACCCCTTGTACGCCCTGTCACTCCGGGCAGTGTGGACGGTGCTCGTTTGGGACCGAAAAACTGGGGATCTGGTAAGGACGCCGTGGCCAGAGAGTAATATTTTCTTGGCCTCACCACAGGTACTCGACCTTTTCCCCACAAACTGGAATCGACTCGTCAGTTCCGGGGTCGTTTTCCTCAACGAGTTTCCAATCGTAATTCCAGCCCGCTACGTTGATACCAACCCCCCAGGCTGATCATATTCAACGTTACAGACGTTCGTTCCACAGGGCTGCCCGAGGAGCTCATGACAATTCAGCCTCCCACCACAGTACGACAGTGAATACTACTCTGTCGTACACGTCGACCAGGATACAGCCCCTCATCACCGATCTAACCCAAGCCATCCTCATCGTAGAAGGTTCAAGGCCCATACACAAAAGCGTGTAGATCCATTTCCGGGGATATTGTGTTTCCAATAGGCACCGGGAGAAACCACGCGTCCCCATTGAACACGTAGGCGACTTCAACTTGTGAACGGTCTCGACAAGGAAACGCACGTCATGGGACGCATTGTCAAATTTGGGGAACGGAGCGGCGATGAGGGTGAACGCGGAGAGATGAGATTTGGTTGGGAGGAACTCTGTGGTTCCAAGATCATTTTGTGAGTTCAGAGAGTATTCCAGAACGAAGTGGCACAGAAAGAAAACCAGTAGAATCCGTAGGACGAAAACAGTGATGGATATTGGGGATGTGGTTGTTGTCTGAGCTTGTCATTGACGTCACAATGATCCTACGCCAGACGGGCAAAGTCTTGTCAAGCTCCGAAAAGAGGCGTTTAAGTTCTGTGGACCCTGGCCCCGGAGGTCGAACGTCGAAAAACGAGCCGTAGCAGTTCGCCTTTTCTCCAGAACAGAGGAATCTCCCCCACTGTCATTATTCCGATCGGATGGATATCGACAGAACCGAGCCTGCCGCTCGAACCTTGAGATCTTGAGACTTGGCTGAAAGATGGGTACCGAGAACCTTCATAGAACATTGGAATATGGAATGTAAAGAAACATCGGTACAGTAAAGAGTAGGGCAACAGTAAGGCACTCAGAACGTGTCGTCTCCAGAGAAGTGTAACGGAACAGCAAGCGCCATCGAACGAACAGGTTCTCCGGATCTTCCATCGGCGGGGGGAACGGGTCTAAGACAGAGCATGAGTTTTCACGGGGCCAGTCGAAGGAGATCACCAAAGGAAACTTACAGTGTATCCCCGCCTATCATGCCGGGATTCGCCTGTTCGCACATCTGTCGAAACGCTTCGAGTTCTGACTGACCAAGCCTCTCCATCCATCCCTCGACCTTCCGATAAGCACCAGGTTGGCTGCGGAAAAGCGATGGTACCACGGATTTCAGGTCCTCCTCTTTTGAATGTGGTTTATTTGGACCCCATGAAGCCCAGACGGCGAAAAACCAACACCGCAACTTCCCCCACTCCTTAGCTTCTTCGAGGGATTTCGTAACGTGTTGATCATAGAACCCGGTGGTCCGCAATAATCTCGGAGACGAGATAACGAGCTCCGCTAGCAACTCCCAGTATTCCTGGGGTAAACAGCGGAGTCCCTTCGTGGATCTGATGGCGGCTGAAAGGAGTTTCCCCCATTGAATATTGTCATCTATGTCCTCAATGCGAATGCGTAGGTGATCCAACAGTTCAAACAATCCCTCGCCCTCAATCTGCTCGAACCTTGGGTAACCGATGCACTGGATGGAGCGTATGAGAAGGTGTCGTAACCTCGGGGAGAATGACTGCAGATGTCGGAGATCGACGATGTAGCTTGCGCAGGTGTCAAGTAGATCGGTGGGAGACTTTTCTGACATCCAAGCATGAAGGAGATCTGCAACCACCTCGCCGTCCCCCTGCTTGAAAACAACGTCCGCCATCTTCCGGTGGTGCTCCGTGTGAGTGAGTCCGCTGCCTCCCACTTTTTTGTCCCGGAAATCATGACGGAATCCAATTTCCAGAGAGAGGAACAACAGTGTCTTACTCCTTTCCTCGTTTATGTCTGGAGATTGTTTGCATATAACAGAACAGCATTTGTAGGCCAGCTCCGTGAAGAGGATTGGACGGGATTTCCACATACTTATGGAACGTAGAATGTCCGGGAGGAGGTGAGTGTCGTGAGTGTTGCGTAGTATGGGATCATTGATGGCTCTAGCAATTGCTTGAAACAGTTGTTCTGACATAGGTTCCAGACGATCACTAGTGGACGGTGGGATGAGTGACTTGAAAGAATGAATGGGAGATTACGAACGACTTGTCTTGAATTCTCAACACTTCTTCTTCAACGGGGGAGCCGAGGAATATACACCAAACCATGAAACGGTTCAGAGTTGCATCCAAGGGAATGGTGTCCAAGTCATTGTACTGGTATCCTGTCTTGACGAATTGGTCGAACCAGTAAAAGACACTCGGGTCATCTCGTTCGGTCCAGGCCAGGTGTAGAAGTAGATTTGACATCCATTGTGCATGTTCGTTGCTGGTTCCATGGGGGATAGCGTATATGGTGCTGAAGGTACGGGGGCAGGATTGCAAGGTGTTTAAGTGGAAACACACGGATAGGAGGTGTGTGAGGCCATCCGTTGGGGTTTCGACCTCGCTGACGTCGGGGAGAGGGAACAGGGCCAAGTCCTGGGATCTGCACTTTGCCAGTGCGTATATCCATAGGACAGTCCTGAGGGAGTAGTATGCCCGTCTTCTCATCCCGGGGTACACTTTCTTGGTGGAGTCGAGACAGGAATTGAAGAAGGGAACAATTGCATCGTATGACGGTTTGGCATCGATCCCTTCCTCAAACCATCGGATTGTGCCAGCAAGCCGGACGGCGGCGTCAAGCGCTTCCGGATCGGTGATTTCTATGAGGATCCAGGAAACGCACCGGGCGTCCTTCGTGCTGTTCGTCCGGGGGGTGGCAGGGCCTTCCGGTATCGGTTGTGGAGTCACTTCTGGGGGAATGACTTCTCGGGGAATGGCAGGACCCTCGGTGACTGGCGGAGGCAGATGGTGTGAATGGTTATGTAAACGAAGCATAATGCGGGGAATTTGGCGTAGGATCTCCCATAGGCTCCACGGTGCACCAATTATGGGGGAGACCATGATGATGGTTCGAGGCCCGACCTTCTTCCATAACCTTCGCAGATTGGTGGACGCTGGTGTCTGGAACGGACATTCGTATGAAGACGTGCCGAAAGTGACGATGCCGATGTAGAAAAGGACCCCGAGTCCAGTGAGGGCGATGAGGACGCCAAAGATGGGAGTGTTGATGATTATCATATGTCGGCAAAGTCCACAGGCAAGAAGGAGGAGAGCGATCTGAAGCATCACCGGTAAACTCTCGACAAATGTGTCGAATGGCCACCTTCCGAGCCCCTCTAGTTTGCGTTGACGGTCTTGGCACCATTCAGCCGTCGATCTTCCTGTGTTCTGCAAATAGCGGTTGAGCCACTGCTTGCCTAACATTGCCATAAACGCCGCCAGCAGTGACATCAACAGGCTCGCATATATGAGACACAACGCGGTGACAAGTCCGCCGGGTGGGCTTTCGCCGGAAGGAACGGTGGGAGTTTCGTCTGGGAGCACGGACGGATTAATGGTGAGGAGAATCGCGCGTAGGAGCACCACTGATTGATCGTTCGAATCAGGTTTGAGATTCGATTGCATGGCGGTGACAAACGTTGTACTGACAGCAGAGAACAGACCCGCCTATGATGATGGGTGAGATGAGTGGCGAGAGCCAGTATTGGCCGACATACGAAAATCAGTGTAGTACTGAGGTCATCATCGCACTTCTTGACGTACTCCTTATCGTAGTCTATCGATTCCTTCTTGTACACAGCGTAGAAATCGAGGTGGGCGTCGTCGGTTCCTATGGGTCGCATGAAGGCGCTGAGAGCATCCTGTATACTGTTTGTCATTCAGCGATCAGCCCAGGAGGCGCAACACGTCCAGCGCACCATTTTGGATCTATCTCCATCCTCGATGGGGGGGACTCCATTTCAGCGGTCTTGTCCATTGTTGTGGGGCAAGCAAGTAAACGAAGTTGGCGGGCGATGGGGGACGATGGATCGCAGTGTCTTGCACACTCGTGTGAACGTGCAGGTGCGGAAACGACCTGTTTGTTCGTGTTTACGGTGATCACCATGCGCTTACCATGCGCTGCAAGCCTTACCTCTAACGACCGAGAGTGTGGCAGCAAGACTCGCAAACGCCTCTCGTACCGCGCCATCAATAGCCCTGTCGAAGTCATCGGCCATCACCAGGTTCACCATATGCTTGTTGATTTAGTCCTCGACAGTCATGTGAATAAGACTCCAGCCGATCCCCCCAGAGCTTGCCCGAAGTCGAGATGGGAGAGGTGTCGTCCCCCATTACACACGTTTTCAAGAGGTTAAGGATCTTGGACCCGAGCAGTTAGATGCCCTGGGCGATCAATCGATCAGTGTTTGCCTTTCTTCGCCCGTTCTCGCTATTGGCGCTAAACTGCACCGAGCCTGCCTGCCCCTGGGCCTGATGTAGTGCCCGCGGCGGTACTCGATTTAGTTGAGTTCCCTGCAGAGATCTTCGGGCGTACGTTTCTATGCCTGACCACTCCAAGTGGTTTATTTACACCCGTTTCTTGTCTGGATCATCCGATGGACATACTTCCGTGATCCGCATGGAGCCTGATCAATCCTGGCCCGGTCGAAAGGAACGTGAGGCTACCACATTGAAATATGAGATGCAGAGGAACATCGGTACAGTGAAAAGTAGTAAACCGGTGGTGCTCAGAACGTATCGTCTCCGATGAACGATAACGGAACAATGAGCTCTATCGAACGAGCAGGTTCTCCGGATCCTCCATCTGCGAAGGGAACGGGTCTAAGATAAATGATAAGTTTTCACGGAACCAGCTGGAGATCGCCAAAGGAAACTCACGGTGTACGCCCCCCTACCACACCAATGTTCACGCGCTCGCACATCTGTCGAAACGCTTCGAGTTCTGGCTGACCAAGCCTCTCCATCCATCCCTCGACCTTCTGATAAGCACCGGGTTGGTTACGAAACAGTGACATCGCCATGGACTCCAGGTCCGCCACTTTCGGACGCCAGGTATTTGGACCCCACGAGGCCCAGACGACGCAAAACCAACGCTGTAACTTGCCCCACTCCTTAGCTTCCTCGAGGAATTTCATAACATGTTGATCATAGAGTCCAGTGGCCCGCAATAATTTCGGAGACGAGATAGAGAGTTCCGCCAGCAACTCCCAGTATTCATAGGGTAAGCATCGAAGGCCCTTGGGGGATTTGATGGCGGCTGGAAGGAATTGCCCCCATCGAAACTTGTCATCCACGTCCTCAATGCGGATGTGTAGATGATCTAACAGTTCAAAAAATCCCTCGCCCTCAATCTGCTCGAATTTTGGGTAACCGATGTGCCTGATGGAACGTACGAGAAGTTGTCGTAACCTCGGGGAGAATGACTGCAGATGTCGGAGATCGGCGAGGTAGCCTGCGCAGGTGTGGAGTGGATCGTATGGGCAACTTTCCGACGTCCAAGCGTGGAGGAGGTCTGCGATCACCTCGCCATCCCCACTCTTGAAAACAACGTCAGCCATCTTCTGGTGATGCGGTGTGTGAGTGAGTCGACTGCCTCCCACTCTTTGATCCCGGAAATCAAGATGGCGGAATCCGGTTTCCAGACAGAGGAACAAAAGTGTCCTATTCCTTTCCTCGTTAATGTCCGTGGATCGTTCGCATATTACAGAACACCAGTCATAGGCCATTCCCGAGAAGAGGATGGGACGGGATTTCCACATATGTATAGAATGCAGAATGTCTGGGATGATTGTTCGATCATGAGGGGTGCGTATAGGAACAAGGACGGCTACACTGATCGCTCGGGATAGTTGAGCTGACATGCGTTCCAGACGATCACTAGCGAACAGTGGGATGAGTGACTTGAAAGAAAGAAAGCGAGATTACGAACGACTTGTCTTGAATTCTCAGCACTTCTTCTTCAACGCGGGAGCCAAGGAATATGCACCAAACCATGAAACGGTTGAGAGTCGCGTCCAAAGGAATGGTATCCAGGTCGTCGTACCGATACCCTGTCTTGACAAATTGACTGAACCAGTAAAAGACACTCGGGTCACCCCGCTCGGTCCAGGTCAGGTGTAGAAGTAGATTTGACGTCCATTGTGCATGCGCATTGTTGGCTCCATGGGGGATAGTGTATAAGGTACTGAAAATACGGGTGCGGAGTTCCGAGATGTTCAGGTAGAAACACGTGGAGAGGAGGTGTGTGAGGTCATCTGTTGGGTTTTTGACCTCGCCGACGGCGGGGAGAGGGTACCTTCGAGCTAATTCCGGGGATTTGCACTTTGCCAGTGCGTATATCCACAGGATAGCCCTGATAGAGTAGTATGCCCGCTCTTTCATCCCAGGGTACACCTTCTTGGTGGAGTCGAGACACGATTCGAAGACCGAGACGATTATATCGTATGGCGGTTCGACGTCAATTCCTTCCTCAAACCATCGAATTGTGCCAGCAAGCCGGACAGCAGCATCAAGTGATTCCGGGTCGGTAATGTTTATGAGGATCCATGAAACGCATCGGATGTCGTTCGTGTTGTTCATCAGAAACGCGGCGAGATCTTTCGGCGTCGACCACGGGACCACTTCTAGAGAAACAGGAGGACCCTGGGTGATTGGTAGAGGTGGGCGCTGGAAACGGTCGTGGAGGTTTAGGTGAGGGATCTTCGACTGAATGTTCTTCCACAGTTTGGAAGGAGCTGCCAGCCACGGAGTAGGCGAAATTTCCCCTGCATTTGGCGGACGCGAACGGCGAAAGTAGCGCCAGACGTCCAACCTCAACGGTAAACGAAGGATAATACGGAGGATTTGGCATAAAATGATCCCCCATAGACCTCGCAGAGCGCTGATTATCGGGGAGGCCACAACGGTGGTCCGAGGTCCGACTTTCTCCCATAAACTTCGCAGATTGGTGGACGCTGGTGTCTGGAACGGACACTCATACGAGGATGTGCCGAAAATGACGATGCCGATATAGAACAGGAGTCCGAGTACAGTGAGGATGATGAGGACGTCGAAGATGGGAGTGTTGATGGTTATCATATGTCGGCAAAGTCCGCAGGCGAGAAGGAGGAGGGCGATCTGAAGCATCACCGGTAAACTCCCGACAAAGGTGTCGAGCGGCCACCTTTTGAGCCCCTCTAGTTTGCGTTGACGGTCTCCGCACCGCTCAATCGTCGATCCCCCCGCGTTCCGCAAATAGCGGTTGAGCCACTGCTTGCCCAACATCGCGACAAATGCCGCCAGTAGCGATATCAACAGGCTCGCATATATGAGACACAACGCGATGACAACATCGCCAGGTGGGCCTTCGACAGGAGGAACGGTGGGAGTTTCATCTGGGAGTACGGATGGATTGAGGGTAATGAGGACCGCGCGAAGGAGCGCTGCTGATTGATCATTCGGGTCGGGTTCGAGCCTCGATTGGAGGTCGGTGATGAACGTTGTGCTGACGGCAGAGAACAGACCCGCCTACGAGGATGTGTGAGATGCGTGACGAGAGCGAGTATCGACAGACGCACAAAAATCAAAGTAGTGTTGAGATCCTCATCATACTTCTTGACATAGTCGGTATCATAGTCTGTCGATTCCTTCTTGTACACCGTGTAGAAGTCGAGGCGAGCGTCGTCGTTCTTTATGGGTTGCAGAAAAGCCCTAAGAGCATCCTGTATGCTATGTTTGCCGTTTAGCGATCAGGGTAGGGGCGTAACAGATCCAGCGTACCATTTCGGATCTATCTTCAACGGCGGGGGCTCCATTTCAGGAGGCTCGTCCGTCGTCGTGGGGCAAGCAAGTAAGCGAGGTTGGCGGTAATGGGTCAGGCGTGCCTTGCATCATGACTTGTGTCAACGTGCAAGCGCGAAAATAACCTGTTTGTTCGTGTTTACCGGTCATGATTCGCGTGTCTTCACAATTTGTATCCCAGGCACTGTGAGCTTGACCTCTAACGTTCAAAAACAGGCGATGGGACTCCTCAAAGCAAGTTTATAAACAGCTTTACAAAATCGGTGACTATCGCCGGGTCTACCCAACATCCTCGCGATCAGCCACCACCGGATCTACCGGCGCGATAGGATCCTAGGCCTGTCCGTCATCGCCAGGTCTACCGGATGCTGCTTATCACTTTTCGACGATTGCCGTTACCCCTTCTGCTGTGCGAGTGTAAACAACGGAAGATGAACGGCCCAAACGGCCCACGTAGGGAGGTTGTCAAGACCCTCAAATACCCGTTCAATACCACAGGTTGCGAAGGGTCACCTAGTTGTATCTCAACAAGTTCTGTCGGGTTTTGCCTCAGCAAGCGGCCGAGCAGCCAACTCGACGGCCCCGTCAATGATATTGTTCGATACGCGTTGTGGGCCCGAGGTTTCTCAGAGCGGAACGTTGTCCTAGGCAGGTAACGAGCACCCACCAAGCAACACGGGACTCTCGCCTTCTCCCTGTCTTCACCCATGATGAAGGCACAGAAAGTCACGACAATTCTCACAGTGTCACAGAGAACCCATCCAATAGTGTACGTTGGCCTCAAATACTGTGTCTCAGTCTCGACGCAACGCTTTAAAAAAACTGTTCCTCTCAGACGTGCGGTCCGTACTACAGACGAGGTACAGGCACGACCACGAAACTATAACAACAGATACATCAAAATCCCACAAGTACCTGTAAGATCACCGACAGAAAAACCCTGACCCTCGCGAACAACCTAACCTACCCTCGCACATTTTCCGTGAAAACCATGCAAAAACACGACACCGTCCATCACCAGGCAGGTTGAGTTGGCCCTTGCAGATACAGCATGGGACCCCACAGTCGAGGGCTATATTCAAATGCTCCGGCAATATCCAAGATCACCACAGCCGACACGCACGTCAATCAGTTATTCGCGAACATACTTACCGGAGACATCACGACAGGAACTAGCAAACGACACAGGAGTCCCGGTGCGAACGCGCCGGTGACCCTCAGAACCGGGGGAAGATCTGTGATCGGGTAGCCAAGTTAACCAACACTCACTCCGCGGCAAACACTCCTGTAAAGTTGTAGTGGCGCTGCGGCAGGGGGCGATGCGAAACAACCTCGAGAGGAGGGAGAAAATCTTTGCGATCAATCATGGGTGCATGCGGACGAACACCACCGGATGAATCGATTCACCTTAGGATCATGAATCGATGACGCGACGAGGATCCGAACCCGAGCATTATGTATCCAAGGACCACAGAGAACAGAACCGAGGCCTACCTGATGAATCTAGCAAGTTACATGCGGACGTACCGAAGGTCTTGTAGTTCTGGGATCAATGGGCCGCTTTGGGTACCTGCTTAATTCCTTGCTGGACTGACACAGGCGTCCATGGATTTGATTTCATTTGAGTCATGGTACAAGTGATCCCAAGGAGTCAGAGCCCAGTAGAATCCACAATGCTCAAGGTCCAGTCGAGGAGGGCCGAAAGTAAGCATCAAGTGAGGGAGGGGGTATCGCATTCGGGTCGTGTCATGACATCGTAGAGTGGAAGAGGGAAAACAACAGAAGAATACGCGCGCATCGAGATACAAAGGAGAACACCACGATCCGCGGAGCCAAGGGGTAGGGCCAGATCCCCCCAAAGCACGGGGGGGTCGGGGAGTCGCGAAGCAGGGTTGCAACGATCGAGATCGACATGTTCAGAAGAAAGCCAGTTTGAGAACGTTGGAATGGAGGATGTGAAGCAAAACCCCGTAATCGATCAATAGGACTTTCCTGAAAGCAAATGCAGCGCAATGAGGAGGGTGGATGACATGAACAAAAGGTTGATTGGATCCGGCAAACCAGGGGGTACAAGCAAGAAAGAAAAATCAGACAGGAAAAAATACTTTCGAAAACGCCCCAAAAAGGTGTTCCAACTTCATCGAGAACAAGAGAGAGAGAGAGAAAGAGAAAAGAAAAGCAGGGGAGCAGGAGGGGAAATGAGACCCAAACATCCTTCTAAAGCACAAACCAGCATTATCACGAAAGTTAAAGCACAGCAGTGTGAAGAAAAGAAGAGATTCGTAGGATGGGGACATCGAGAGGAAGGGAGATGATTGATTTAGATATACGCTTGTGAGAGGAACCGGGAGACCAGCAACGGAACAAATGCAGAGCGGCAAAATGGAAAGGATGCAGCAGAAATGATAGAGTGGTGGAAGGAAATGCGAATTGGGCGTTGAATGTTGAATCGTGGGTGGCGTCGTGACAGATTGATATAATGAAGCATGAGGGAAGACAGTTATTGGCCCATAATTGAAAGGCGGAGGGTGCGAGAGGGAGAGGTGAATGATTAACCTGGGTCGAAACATTGAAGAGGAGCATAAATGCATAAACACGACCTTGGAGAGGTTGGGTCGTAGGTGGTGGTGAATGGCTGTATGCGCCGGCCATCGTCCCCGGGGGGCTCAACCGACCATCTGATCTCTCCTCTTAGCCATATACGTCGCCCTCGCACGCTCCATCGACGCTTTCACCTCCTCGCTCTGCCAATCCCCATCGGTCTCCCTTATCCAACCCGCCGTCGTGGTAGAAGTCGAAGCAGAAAGGCTGGGAGACCCAGGGAACGTCGAAGTCATAGGCGACCCGTATGCAGGTGGTCTCGAAGGCGAGAATTCACCCAAACTTCCAGGAATGATAGGGTGAGAAAGGCTCGGCCGAGCGCGCTTCCTCCTCGGAGATGAAAGACTCCTCCTTCCATGCCTCGACGATGTGGAAGATCCCAAATTCCCTCCGTCCGAATCCTCCCAGAGTCCCGACCCGTCATCGACTTCGTCTTCCTTAGAATCACTCATGACGAC
>Ga0307517_10002812_pt1 | contig 27656 bp, 20 predicted proteins | sample 23_EM_MG_FD_194515 | JGI IMG/M metagenome (GOLD analysis project Ga0307517, IMG submission 194515) | Populus trichocarpa ectomycorrhiza microbial communities from riparian zone in the Pacific Northwest, United States - 23_EM | ecosystem: Host-associated > Plants > Roots > Unclassified | place... | reverse complement strand
GCGTCAGGTTGCGTCAGATGTGTGGTGTGGTAGGGTGGTTGCGTCCTGGTTCGCGATTTGCGTTCCAGCGTCAGGTGCGTCAGATGCACAGAACGCACAGAACGCAAGGTATTATTTTTGCTGATGGAGGTTGTGTAGCAAAACCCTCAAGTTCTGGGAGTGGAGTGGTGGGGTGTGTGATCGGAGTAGTGGTTGTTTTCTTCTGTCGTCGTGGTTTTTTAGGGCGGCTATCCAGCTCTTCACGTGCCTTTCGTAAGGCCATAAGCTCATTACCCGTAAGTACACGAGCTTTAGAGAGATGTTTTCGGTCTGGGCGAGTAGTGTAGGACTTTTTCTTCCTCAGACCCTCGCATACTTTTTCTCTAATCTCTTTCTCTGCCATAGAAAAAAGTGCCACATGACTAAAGGTCTTCAGAATACCCTTGATCTTTTTAATAGAGGCCCCTTTATCGATCAGGTTGTTAGCAGCATGTAGTTGGCTGCGTATATCTCGACTGGTTTTTGGTGTGCGAAATATCTGCAGGGATTGTGAAGTTGAAGGGAGAGGGTTACGATTATCGGTTTGGGGTTTTAACTTGGAGTAGACTCGGCGTGGATTTAGCGGCACAATACCGGTAGTTGCAAAAGCTTGTTCAATATTGCACCTCGTAATCCTATCCAATCTTGCCTTATGGAGAAGGGGAATGAAGACCGACTTCTTAATACCCTCTTCTGTATCGCGACTGTAGTCATCCACTTGGCGTCCATAAATATTCTGCAAAGGACCAAATATTCCCACATCCAATGGCTGGAGCAGATGTGTGGAGTGCGATGGAAGACAAAAGAGAATAATATTTCTCTGTTTGCAGAACCTTGCAAATTCCCAAGTAATATGTGATCCATGGCGGTCGAGGATTAGAAGTCGTGGAAGTGGACCAACTGAGGAAGCCGTGCAAGGATCAAACTTGAACAATTCAGTAACCCATTTCAGAGCTACCGCATCGTCAGTCCAACCATTCGGAGAAAATGAAAAGCGGTAATAAGCCATCGTAGAGGTTAAATTGGTGTACCAGCCCTTGTACTGTGCTCTGCCCTTATTAATAACCATGGGCGGAAGGGCAAAACCGGCGGCACAAATAGTTTCGACAACGGTGACCATTTCTCGTGTACCTTCATGAGTAACACGGGGGTTTTTACGCCCCCGGCGACACAGGACCTTTGCTCTTGATGCTATTCCCATTAAGAACCCCTTTTCATCCATGTTAAAGATCTGAAATGGCTTTAGGTTATGCTGACATATGATGGAGGAGAGTTTAGAAAAGTAATCCTTTAAAAGGCGGGGACAACTGGCATGAGCACGCTGCCGGTCTAATTTTGTGCTAAACTTCGTGGCCAAGTCTGGATGACGATCAAGGAATCTTGTGATCCAGTTCTTTCCCACTCTTATTCTCTTATTTCCAGTTCTCTTTTCATAAAGGTAAAGCGCCATGTCTTTTACCATATCTAACCTCGGAGGAAATCCTCGATCATCCTGCTCCTTGCACCAGGCAACTATAGCCTTCTCCTCCATTACCGTAATCAACTGATTATCAACCTGCGCGAGTTGATGACTCGTCCTCTCCCCAGTGTACCGGTAGTATAGGGTGGACTTTGGAACGTCAAATGCCTCAGCTGCGGATCGAATACTCTCTTGTTTTCCTTCGTTCAGGGACTTAATCGCAGCCGAAATCCGTATTTCACGACCCGTATCATTGCGCTTCTTCACTCTCGGCATGGTGGCGGCAGTGGTTTGGTGATCTGGTTGTCTCTAAGTGGACCCCAAGCGGGGCAATTACCTTAGCGCCTTGGCTCACTTTACTAAAATTGCGCCATTCCGTTTCCCCGTGATGTCCCGGATCCACGTGATTTACGTTAGCCCACTATTCACTACCTAAAAATTGTCACCTAGAAAACCAGATGAGATAGAAGGGTGGGAGGGAGGGAGGGAAAAAGGAGCAGAAACGAATTTAGCAGATATCTCGGACTTCATTGAAAATACGGAAGAAAGTTTCCAGCTGGATCTCAAAATTGCTATGAGCTCGGCGCTATCGGTTAAAGATCTCATACCAAATACAAAAGGAGCAAGTCGTTTCCGGCATCGTCAAGGTGTCAAGGGGACTCGCTATATGCTGCATTGCGTAGTAGGCTGAGTTGGATTAGGTCCCTTTCTGTCATGCACGGCCGGCATCATAGGTGGCTATTAATTTTAGCTGATCTCGATAGTTTGCGCCTGGAACGCTTTCGGTCCGGCGAGGAATAAGTATTATGCGGGATTCCAACTGTGGTGTAGTATAAGCCATATCAGGATTTGTAAAGCTCACCAAAGTTAATTCTAATAAGAGATTGACTTTAAAAAGAAAGGAAAAAAAAAAGATGGGTAGAAAACTGCCGCGCGGTAGAACGTGATTTCCCCCTCTCCTCTCCCAGGATATGAAGGATGTAGAAAAGGGACCAGAAGGGCAGGTGGGGGGTGGGGAATAATGATTAACGTTAAATTAGCGCTCGATGGGCTGATATCGCTGTAAGGTGAGGAAGCCACCTTCCTCCTCTTATGAATCCTATTCTCATGGAACATCAGATATAACGAAATAGGAGCAAGAATGTGCTTATTGAAGAAGAGAGGAGGAGAAAGAAGGGCAGAGGGAAAACAAAGTTATTGAGTTCTGAGCAAGAGCGAGAGATGTATGGATCTAATATGTACTATACGTCGGATCTAAATGTTCTATCTCAAAATACGATCCAATCCTATACCACAATGCTTACTTGCTTGCTGGGAGTGAACCCTCCCCGCCCGGCAGAAATGAGGCATCCCTAGAAAGCGGAGCGGAAATCAAGGGAGGAAGAAAGAAAAGACAAAGAAAAGAAAGGAAACCTCCACAAAACACTAGAACGAGCAGAGAACTATAGTGACATAACACACATGGGAGCAAGTAGGGAGGCTCGAGGTCTCGAGTGGGGCTTTGGTGGCCGTGTCATACCAGAGGAACAAGCGCACAAAGCACCGATTCTGTTTCAAACCACTGGGGATCTCTCATTAGACACCTAAGGAGTAAAAAACACCTCCCTTGAAATCTAGCAGCGGCTCGGGAAGAGACACTAAAATCCCGAAATCAGGCTTCCAGTAGGATAAATATTAGTTCCCAGGTTTTCATTTCATGAAATACCTAGCTGGCGCAGTGGTTAACACTCCTGCGCAATTAGCGGGAGCTCAGGAGTTCAATCCATGCTGACAATCAGTTATTATTGAACGATCCGTCATGTAGGGCAGGAGAATTAAAAAATCCTGGCCTATGGGAACTGGGAGATTGAAGAACTTGGCCTTCATCAATAGGGCTGTGGGGTTTAACAATCCTGCTACGAGGTGGTAGAATCCGACTCTAGACCTTAAAGGTTGGCGATCGGCGGGTAGCAGAAGCGAATAGGAGGGGGGCTGGCAAAGAAAGAAATACGAAAAAAATGAAAAAAAAAATGAAAAATAGAAAATAGAAAAAAAAGTAAGAATAAAAAAAAAAAAGTTTTTTTTACCTTGGGAGGGCAGCTGTTCCCCCCCCTCTCCGTATTTATTGCCTTGTATGCATAGCTTTTTTCCTTAGTAGAATGAGGTAGTACTAGTACTATACTGTACTGCCCTTAACGTAAGTGAAGGAAATAATATGATACATTGGTACGGTAAGAACTGGAATAATTGAACCTCGCTCTAGGACGTTGGGGTTGCTTTTGCTGGTAAGGTCTGGCTGGTTTTCTTTTTTTCCTGTCTTAAACTCGGGCCGAAGGGGTTAGTTTTCGCCATGCGCTCGCCCCTTATCCAGGAGAGGGAATTTCGGACGTCTTAGCGCGAAGTTCTATTATTCCTGTGCTTACGGTAGGTAGATAGCCAGGATGGGAAAGGGTAAACGAGCGGGAAAACCAAAAGGAGGGCTAGAAAGGGGGAGCTGAGGGAAAAGTTTAGGAGTGCAACTGCGCAATGCTGCAAATTAGGGGAGTCCTTGGGCGAGGGGCCTTTGTCTTGAATGTTAAGACTTCCGGGCCCGTTCGGAGGGGCGCTGAGATGGCTTGGTGGGATCGGTTGGGAACAGGCCCATTGAGATATTGCTACGCTCCAGCGAGGGAGCAGAACCCGAATTTTCCAATCGCCGCTTTAGAGCTTCCCATGTTGCCTCTCAGTAGACCGGGAAAGCGCTGCTTGGCTAGTGAGGTCTGGCATCACGATGTCCGGGCTGACTCTGCAACGTTCGAAAGCATTTCCATTACTCACGTATGTCCGCGTTCAACATCCTATGAGAGGGGTGTTTTACAGTTTTCATCGGCAGTATCGGGGGCTGCATCCCTCCGTCCCAGGAGCGCTCTCACAGTGCCTTCATACACCTTCCTAGCTGCCCACGGAAGAGGTGTTCGACCGTGTTCATCGGCAGTGTTAGGAGAGACATCCTCCCGTTCAAGAAGCATCTTCGCAACGCCCACATTCCCATTCCTAGCTGCCTACAAGAGAGGTGCTCTACTGCCTTCGCCCAGAGCGTTGGGAGCGACATTATCTGGTTCCAAAGCATCTTCACAATGACCTCGCGCCCATTTCTAGCTGCCCACGAGGGAAATGTTTGGCTTCAGTTATTTGCACTGTCGGGGGTGGCATCCTCCCGTTCTAGAAGTGCCTTCACGATGCCCCCATGCCCGTATTTAGTTTTCTACGAGAGAGATATTCGAACCCGTTTGTCTGCGGTGTCGGGAGTGGAATCTCCCTGTGCTAAAAGCATCTCTACAATAGCCTCATGTCCTTTTCTAGCGGCCCACGAGATTGCTGTATTACACGTAATGTCGTCGCGCTAAAATCGTATTTCCTCGTATCTAAAAGAGCAACCGCTATCTCGACAATCTCAAAGTATGCAGTGCAATGGAGCCTGGTGAAACCCTTTGAGTTATGCCAAAAGAGCTCGTCTAAATTATCACTGCCTAAGGATCAGGGTACCCTAGAGGAAATATTCTTATCGAATCCATCGAGAAGTTTTAGTGCGAGTGTGCTCACACTTTTCGTGGCTTCCCTTTCTGCACGTGTTCCCCAGTAATAAGAAGCATATTCTGATGGAGTAACCCCATCGTGGTATATTAGGTTAGGGCACACTTGTAGGTGTGAGCAGGGCTATTGACCAGACCGCGCGGCGGTGACTGGTGTTGTGTGGTAGGAGCCCACTGTGCGGGCCACCACAAACTGTGTCTAGTCTGAGCTGCGTTCCTTTCTCTGTATCATCACTTCTTTGCATCACCTTACACTCCTTTGCGAACACACTTGTCATATACATCGAATATCGAACACCTCTCAGTTTTCTTATCAGCGACTGACCCGGGTCTTTTTCGTGACGACAGTTCGGCTCATAGCTATGTCCTTGCGGTGCTTGTACGACGGCATATTTCCCTGCGCATAAACCAGACCTCCATCATATTCAAGCAACGGTGGCCCAGGGCGGGACCAATCATCCATATATGTGAAAGGTCCCCAAGGCACTGAAAGTTGAGTACGTTAAACAAGCATCGGCAATCATCGCGTGAGGGCTGTAGAGAGGATCGATATTCCCGGATAGATACTCTTGAAGGGTATAGTGGACGGGACGGACGGCGCAGGTAGACGCTTCAGCTATTACGAGCAAATAAAGAGTATCCAAGCAATGTTTCCATGGCAGGAATGTTTCGGGAATTCAGATCTGTGGGCCCTACCTCTACCCCCATGTTATGGCATAACTCGTTGGTATTTAATGGTCGCACCGAATGTGATAGCCACATTAGCGCGTCCATGCCGGTTCTCGATTTGCTCTTTGCCCCTTTATTCCTGCTAGGGTTATCGAGTATGCATTTTGGAGGCCATTCCCTTGGATCGTCTTGTCGAGCCTTTTCTTTCTCTGGTGGGTTATAGCCACCTCCAGGACTGGGTCGATATTCAGGGAGATAAGAAGAAATCTATATTTTATTGTTAACCAATGTCCAACCAGGACTGGGTCGTCCCTACCCACATTTGCGAATTTTTCTCGGAATCACTCCCATAATCTCAGCCCTCAAGGCATCTTCTATGGCACTGGGTGTGCTATCTCGGCCTGATCTCGCTTCCAGATATCTCTCGATATTCCCAATGGTAGGGATGATGGCTGTCATGATCGCCTTGGTGAAATATCTCCCAATTTCGTCCCGGGTGTGAGGTCTCCAGCTAAGGAAGACCCACGGGGTCGGCGGGGCATCTACAATTTCTTGAAGTGACTCCAAAAAACTCTTGTCGATTCTTCGGAAGGCATTCATCTAAACCATCAGTACAGATGAACACTTCCGGCAGGGATTTGATCTTCTTATTTAGTATCTTCACCGGGTCCGAAAGTCGCACGGCCTGTCGGCCAAACCTCCTTTTCCCTTCGCGAAACACCTGCCGCACGGGATCCGGGGTTCCATATCTCTCTAAAAACTTCTTGAGGCTAGCACCCAACATGTTCGTGGTGGACTGCAGCTCCTGGGCAAGGTAATCGCAGAAAAGGCCCGCAAAAGCGGTATCTATTAGGGACCTGATCGAACAACCAGTCAATGACTAAGGAGCTTGTATCGTTAGTCATCACCGATATACACTTGTTCAGAGAGCTCCCCCGCTCACCTGATATGTGCCTTCCCTACACCTGGACGGCCGTAGCAGAATGAAACAGTCTGCTCCGCTACTGCTTGGCTCCCACCTCACATCCGAAACCCTTCCTTCCATCGAAGCCAACCCCCCACACCATCCACCCGGTGGGCTTGCATACTTTGATGTCAGCATTGAGGCCCTAGTGGCGGGTGCCACTGCTTAATTTGGTTGTCTTCGTCGTCTATTTTGTTCACAGTGATAGTCTTGTTGTAGCCAATTTTTCCAAAGCCAAACCAGTAAATTGAAAGAGTAGCCAATACGAAAGATAGTGAAAACCCATAAATACATAGAAGTCAGAAAACCCAAAGCAATCCTACCTATCCAACCTTACATAAATTTTCATGCATGAGTCCGCTGTTGGAGGCATTGGTGGAGGTGCCGCTGCCCTTGTTTCTTGAGATCGTTGCCACCGATATATCCTTATATGACAATGAGGGCGCAATCGGAAAATTAGGGGTGGTGGGCGGGACAACAAAGAATGAGAGCTGTAGGGAGCTTCGGTATCTCCACTGGCACTCCCGGGAACTTGCTGGGACTATATGTGCTGGTTGTTCCCGGGCCCGTGTGCAGTGAGCTACGATATGACTCCCGGGAGTGCAAGCGACCGGTTAACCCTTTTTCCCCCAACCCCCGAGAAAACGCTTGTCCTACCATTTATTCGTGTTCCCATAATCGACATTACCGGAACCAAATGATTGCATATTTGTTATTCGTTCCATGGTGCGTTTTGTGGATGCTTCGTCTCTCTATAGATGTGGTATGATACCGGGAGAATTCATGGGGCTAAATGGGTTTATGAGCTTTTCAGGGCCCAAGAAAGGTGGGGCCATTTGGCTTGTATTTTTTGGTAGTGTCCTCCAATCCCTTCAATGCAGAGGAGACACCGCAACGGAGAAGGCACCTAGGGAGTTGACAAACCGATATGGGGCATCACAAATCGTAGGACAATGCTATGTAAGATACCGTATTATGCCTCTATCAATTCTGCATATTCATTTTAAGTCGGAAGAAGCAACTCCAACCCTCACTCCATACCGACACAGGAACCGGTATCTCCAGAGTCCTATCATAAATCATCTTCAGACTACTAGCAGCCTAGCACCTAACTTTCGAGATAGCGGCGCCAAGGTAGGATATTGTAGGATATTTGAAGACTGAATTGTATTGTCCCTGGACGAAATTAACCGCCCGCCAAGGAACAGGAAAAACTTCGATCATGAGAACGGCACTCACCCACCAACCCCACTATTATGAAAAGCAAAGAGAAAATAAAAAAGCAAATATATAGCAGAATACATAGTACAAAATTGAACTGGAGAAAATTGTTCAGGTGGTGTTTGAAGTGTTGAAATTTTGCTGCTCACAACATTCAGATCCCTCGACGGAAAACTACTACTACGAGGATGACATCTTATCGAAAGGTTACTAGAACGAACTAGTTCCAGACTACTATTGTTTGATACCGACCGCACCACTGTTAGCTTCATACAGATCACACAACCCTGCATACCTAGTTCCTCACAGATCAACAACCACGAAACACCTTAAGTGAAAGGTGCGACAACACCCAAACAGACTATCATCACGACAACCAGCACAACGCCTGTGATGTCAACCAAACACAACATCCCTCGGTCTATCATGATACCGATAGCAAAGTGCCTTCCCGACCCTCGGTAAACTAGATTTCACCTCAGTTATGAGTCGGAGGAGATTCGGCAAAGATGGGTAGTGGAGGAAATGCGTGGAGAGAATCGGCATACGCAGGTCGTACGTCTGAAAGGGAGCTTGTACTTTGAGGAGGATAGAAGGACTCCTGTTTTCCCTTTGTTCGTTGTTTTGACCATCCATCAGACATTCGCTTTTCTCTTCGCTCTATCTTCTGTACACAGAGTATCAGTCTCTCGTTTCTTTATTCTTTATTGGATTTGTTCTCTTGTCACCTTACTTGTTCATATTGATAAAAGTCTTTGGTTCTCCAACGGTCAGTGATCGAATCTGCTGTGCACCAAACTATTTTGTTCAAAATGAAGTACGCGTGGATAATGAGTCTATGTTGCCATCATTAGTTAATTCTGTCCACGAACTGTATCAAGAAGCTATCACATTTGTGTGTGTTTTTGGAAGCTGAAATTATGATAGCCCACTTCCTATTATTCCAGTATCAAACAATCTAACGCCGTGTGTCGAACAAATGAAAATTTTCATTCTATCCTCCTGTGTTCCTCCTTGTTCGGAGGTGGGGTGCGGCGGTTAGCAGCGCACTCGCCACATGTTCGGCACTCGGGTGTCGAGGGTGAGCGAGCAGCAACCCATTAAATTACTGCGCGCTAGAGCTACAGCTGTCGGTAATTCGTTTAAGATGTTAGGGGCGACAGCTTGGTTTATGAGCACCTGCTCAAGCTAGAAGTCAACCGAGCAGTCCATATTCTACTCCCCCCTACACCTTTCCTGTTCATTCTAGGTGAGATCTCGCACACAATGGACTGGTCCAAGCCCCCCTAGGCGAGGTCTCTGTACATCGAGTTTTAAATATTCAGGATGTTGAAAATGGGGCTTGTCATACTCTCACGATACTTCCTTTGTTCAGATAGCTTCCGGGAGCACGCTTGTTTGTGGCTTTGGGTGTGCGCTGAGGATCCGATAGAATATGGCTCCAGCATCAGGCATAGGTTTGTCTTCGGAGACTCGCTTTAGCTTCGGGTATACGGTTCGTCTTTGGGCGCTTGATTTGTACGTTCAGGAAAGCATTGCGAATGCAGGAATGCGCGATAGGTTTAGGATAGTGCAGCTTTCGGGAAAGCTAGGAGAATAGCGGAAGTACTATAAGATCAGCTGGAAAGAGCTGGAAGCCCGGAGGTGGGAAAGCGCTTGTTTTCCTTTTACTTAGCCGGGGGTGCTCATGGGGGAAGGAGAGACTCACATGGAATAGTGTGGTGCCTTATGGATGGATATGAACTCTTTGTGGATATATTTTGGATTTTGGATCGACGGCAACAACGAAACGAAACGATAAACGCCAAGGAACTCACACCTAAAACGATCGCACTCAGGGGCCGGGAAAACTCTTCACTAACTTAACAACAGCCATAGTCTCTCGCTCAAGGCGATTAGGGACTGTACTCCTTGGAACGTACTGCTGTTAGGTCGTGCAAGCTCGGATAGGTAGTCGCTCCTGTAACTTAGTTATGGATGAAATTATTGAATCGCTCAACGAACCTCCTTCAACCACAGCTGACTAAGGTAAAGACAGGAGTATATATCATTACAAACTCCTCGTATCCTATCAGGAACTACCGCACAGTTCCTTTAGACAGTTTGCTCCATTCCCATCTTTTCCCATCTTTTCCGAACTCTCATGCTAATAAAATGAAAGAACAATCATCACTTTCCCTTCGGGTGTAAACCCTTTTACAACCTTTTCGCTTTCCTTCCGGCATTTCTTACAGCCTTTTAGCTTCCGTTCCGATCGCTGCATTCCTGTTTAGGAAATTCTTTCCCGAACGTCCAAACACACGCCCGAACCCGAACCCATATGCCCGAAGGCAAAGCACTTCCCCGGAAGCTATCTAAAGAACAAAGGAGATATCGAGAGAGTCTGGCGAACAGCATTTCCAATAATATTATACTCCTGTGATCGCACTTAGTTAGAGAGAGCATCGGGCATCAAGTATTAAGAGGTGTAGCTGAGTGTGAGCCTGAGGTTGTTAGTGAAAAGGTTTTCCCCACTTGTGAGTGTGCGATCGTTTTTCGTTGTGAGTTGTTTGGCGTTTCGTTTCGTTTCGCCACTCGTTTTCGTCGTGTATCGTTTTCGCCTTCGAAGTCTAAAGCAGGATGGGTTGAGTTCATATTTTACCAAGATTTTTCTTGGTAATTCCAAAAAGCTTAGTTTTCCTAGAGTTTGTATAATAAAGTTACTGGGGATGTCCGGAGGATTCTGTGCCCAGTGGGTACCCACACGGTCTAGTGTCCGTATTCCGGTGATTACATACGGGTACAAGTCCCCCCATGAGGTACCGTAAAATCTCGTGAAATCCACCATCTCCGGTCTGTCACGTATACAGTCTCTCATGGGGTCTTGACGAATATCAGGAGGTGACGAACAGGGGTACTACTGATCCCTGTTCGTCACCTCCTGATATTCGTCACGACCCCATGAAAGACTGTACTTGTAGGAGTACGGTACTTGTCACAGGCAAGAAGTACCCCAACATTGAGGTGATCGGACGCCCATTTTCGGCAATTCTCACCAATATTACACCTGTTAACTGTGTACAGGTGCCATGGAGAATGTTTTCATATACAAGTATCCAGCAAGAAGTACCTGACAGGGATTAAAATTTGTATGGGTCATTGTGTGTGCGGGTTCAGGTCATCATACAAAATTCTGGCCCACAGACGATCTTCCATACAATTTTTTAATCCCTGTGTTCAGGTACCGTACTCGAGTACCGTAAAATCTCGTGAATTCCACCATCTCCGGCAGCCCCTAATCTCTGGGGTTTGAGTCAAAAGTTCTCAAGAAGGATTAGTGCTTTCCTGACACGGGATAGCCTGAGTCATTTGGCTGTGTTGGATCTTGTTAATCCGACAAGCTAAACCTATCTTGGGCTGATGTCGCCATTTGCTGGGGTGCCGGTACCGTACTCGAGTACTTGTATCTCGAGTAGGTTGGGGGGGCAGGCCTAGCCCGGCTAATGACAGCACTGCTCGGACAATGTGAACGCCCTGTCTCAAACCTCTTCTGCTGGTAACACAGGACGCAGCGCGTCCACTCTATTACAGTGTTGCAAAGAAGGCCTCTAATGATCGAATCCGGGGGGTTGGAAGGGGAGGGGTTTGAATCGGGGCTTCTGAAAATAGGGGTTGAATGGGGGGGTTCTTTAATTTCTTAGTAAGCAAAAATAACAGGAACTCTCATGCGAATTTCTACCTTTAGCCCAGATATGTGAGTATTTATTGCTCCGAAGCCGGGGAAGTGGAGTACCGGTGCTAGTTTATTTGCCTTTTCTACTACATTTTGCCGCCTTTTCTTACCATTTCATTCGTTTCTTTGATTCCAACTGCCTTCAGATATCATTGTTTACCGATTTGCTAGAAGGGGTTCTATCTTATAACCCCCCGGTTTGAAAAAGCGCGTTCCTAGCCTTCGATCATTTTTTGATCGAACCCCCCCTTCATTGCAACATTGCTCTATTATCCTACGGACCTTAAAGGATAAAAAAACCTCCCCGTCCATCGCACACTGTTCTTAACTTTACCTTTCTATTGCCCCTTAAATCAGGTCACCAAAACTGCAAATTCCGGCCCATCATAACAGGACGGGAGAATTGCTTCTAATTGCTTGGCACACATACTTTATATCCTTCCTCTTCGCAGATCCTACCCGGCTTCCAACCGCGCCCACCTTCATCATTCCCCCACCCGCTGCGATGCCGCCTACAGAGAGTGAGACTGTGGTGGCGAGCGGACCAAATTGGACAGGAATGGTCAGGGAGCAAACTTCCTCCTCACCCTCCGATAGCTCCTCGTCGGGATCCCTAAGTTCGGGAGAGATCTTTCGTGCGGGCGACAGGACGGGAAATAGGGCCCAGCAAGCCCTGGCGCAGGCTCATGAACGACCACTGGACTTTCTTCACTTGTTCTCGCTTGTACGTAGGGTATGGCCAAGGAACGACGAGTTTCAGGTCATTAGTAACGTATCGATAGGAGAGATCGACAATTTGGGTGGGGGGTTGTCCTTTAAGGTTTCGCTACATCGAATTCCAGAGGCTACTCGGGACTTTATGAACGGGAGTGCTGGGTACGATGTGGGCGATAAGTATGTAGTGAAGGGATTGAAGTTTGTTGATGATTATAACAATAATACCGCTAAGAAGAGCTTGTATCATGCTTCGCTAAGGGAGATCCGAGCCCTCACGCATCCGCCACTACGATCTCATCCGAATATTATCACGCTTTTGGGGGTTGGGTGGGAGCCAGACCTTAATCACCATGACGTCGCCTGGCCTCTACTTATGCTGGAATACTCCGAAGAAGGTACACTAAGGGACTATCAGAGGGAAAGGCCAGGGATGAAGTTTTTGGAGAAAATGCAATTCTGTGAAGACGTTGGAAGGGCATTATTGGCTATTCACGGAAGTGGTATAGTTCATGGGGATATCAAGAGTGAGAATATACTCGTTTTCTGGTTAGCTGAGAAAAGACGGATGGTTGGAAAGATTGGGGACTTTGGATCTTCTGTTTTGGATTTCAGGGAGGACGAACAAAGGGGTTTACCAGCGCACACGATTCCCTGGAACGCGCCCGAATATGACGAGGATATCCCAAGGGAGCACCTAAAATTTACGGATATCTATAGTTTTGGGATGTTAATATTCCGTGTCATGCTTGGCGGCATCAATCCATTCAAGATTGCTCCATTCAAGTCCGATGTGGTAGATATTGAGCCACGATCACAAGAACTTAAAAAAGACACCGAATTTCTATCGCTGGTGGCAATAATGTTATGCGAACGCTGTGACGCTTCTGAAGCGGCGGCGGTTTGCGAGGTGCTGGGATTCACTCTTCAATACCTACCAACTCAGCGGAATCTTGAGAGAGCCGTGATGAAGCTTTGCGAGCTTACAGGGGGTACAGATGATATCCCTCCAGCCACCCTGTTAGAAGAATTTGATTACGAAGATGTCAGTCTTATCTGTGCCCCATCAACCTGTAGTACGCTGACCTTACTAGGTTTTTTTTGACGCTCACTGCATTAAAGAGGATAGTTTTTGCGTGCGAGCTTCTATCATTCATGGTTTAGAGGCAGTTGCTTCTAGTAACTCCGTGCACGCGCATCAAGCCAGCTTCCAGATATTTCAATTAATTGTCAGTCGTTATGGCACAGGAATCGCTGGCGCCTCGGATATGGCTCTAAGATGGCTAGCGCGCTACCTGGATGGTGGGGGATACCATAAGATTGGGCACTTTGTTGGTAGGATTTTTGATGCCTGGGGTATTCAGCTTTATGAGGAGATTCCGTTCGAAGCCTTACTACGACAAGGGGCGCTAAAAGGATCACATACGGCATTTGAAGACCTAAGAAAGTACTACCCCGACGCTTACGATGAGACCCTTGCGCTGTTCCGTAAATGTGGAGGGGCTAGGGGCATGTCACAGCGGTCTACGATGTTCCCATGGGTAGATGTAAGCAGTCTGGAAGGAATAGGGAAGGCAATTGAGGACTCCCCTGGTGTTGAGCTGTGCGATATTTATGTCACAGGAGACGGGGACACATTGTTGCATTGCGCTGCTCGGTCTGGCTATCTAGAAATTGTCAAAGATCTCATAAACTTGGGTATAGGAGTCAATGTTATCAACCGCCTGGGGGAGACACCTCTGCTTGAAGCTAGCAGGGCAGGGCATTATGAAGTTTCTATGTGTCTCACGGAAGCAGGAGCCAAGGCGGACAAAACGAATATTTTCGGAGAAGGCCCTATCCATTTCCTTCCATTTTTTGATGAACAACACATCGACACCATTTCTGAGTTGATGGTTAGCAACGGCGCAGATGTAAACCAATGTGCATCGAAAAATCCACGAGAGGACGTGTACGGATTTTGGGGCCACTCTCCGTTAGATTATGCAGTCGCGAGAAATCACATAGCTAGTATTAGAGCCCTTCTCCGTCTGGGCGCTGACCCATATGCCGAAGGCGAGGGCGAGGGCGGGTCGGCTATCCGTCTTGCATGCGCATTTGGCCGTGCCGAAGCGCTAGATATGATGGTAGCAGCATCGAGTCGTGGAATTTCCTCGGAAGACTCCTTTCCCGTGTCACTGGAAGTGGCAGTCCTTGGCCCTCTGCACCGTCTACAAAAGATTCAGGAACATGGGGGAAGCTATGAGAATGCCAAGATAGCCACACTTGAAGTTCTGCATAAACACAAAGCTATCAATTATCGCAATGCAGGATGTGGCGGACAAAATACAGTGCTCCACTATGCTGCTCTGGCAGGCTACCCAAGCGTAGTGAAGTACCTTTTGAGCCACACACCCTCGAAACAGTATCTAGATACCTACCGTGGTAACAGAACCCCACTACTCGGCGTGATCAACAGGGGATATAGGGACGTGTTCGAAGTCCTTCTCGATCATGGAGCGGACATACACCTAACATTTCCGACTCGGGCCAATATAAACTACCTCCACATCTGTGTGTTTGCAGGTCATCGTGATTTGTTCTTTCCAGAACAATTGTTGAAGCGTGGAGTGCAGGTGGATCGGGTATGTGAGAATGGACGAACACCGTTTTGCTTAGCCGTCGCTCACGGCAACTACCCAGTCGCCGATCTCCTCCTTCAATACGGTGCGGATCGGGACTACATTTTTAAGGGCAATACTATCTTGGCTCAGTGCTTGGAGATTCCTCTGCCACTAAAGGGTATAAAATATTTGATGACATGCAAGTCAAACCCGGAAAAGCCGCCTCCCTCATTCATTTGCTCCCCGGGCACCGGCGAGAACGTTTTCCATGCCATTGCTGCAGCGGGTGTAGACGGGGAAAACGCCCCAGTTGAAACGAGGAGTATCTTTCAATATTTTCAAGAACTGTGGCCAGGGAAAGATCACATAAATGCCTGTTCTAGAATGGGCAACTCCCCATTGTTTACTGCAGTGAAATACCCTAAGGTAGATCTTATCAATATGATGATTGCAGCAGGCGCAGACCCAAATTTAAGCCCACTGCCGCCCCTCTATATTGCGTCTTTGAAGCAAAATTGGGCCAATGAACAAATCAGAAAGGTCGGCGGAAGGTGGATGACTAGACGAATTAAGAAGATAGCTGATGCCGTTGTCATGATTCTTGAGAGGGAAGGTGCAAGGGTAGATCTAAATCCGCGTACCGGTAGTCCTAGGGGGTTCGACAGGCGCAGAGTGTTGGCGAGAATGACAACTAAGGTATGTCGCTGCTTGTAAAGAGTGACCATTCAACTCACTGTTTGATAGGATTTAGAGGAGAGATGCAGAATAATTTCAGCTGGGCTTAGAGATATTCAAGCTGGAGTGACTGAAAGATACGGCGCCGGCGCGGATGTACGTATTTTCTGGGAGTCTCTTCTCTCAAGGTCTGGGGCTAGTGTAATGAGAGCAACTCTTCCACCCCTCCAAAGAGGGTCGGGTAGCCAGCTCCACGATATGGTAATCATAGCGATTAAGCCTCAGGTTGGAATTATGCTAAATTAATCCAGGCTCCGTTGGACCAAACTGCTGAGGCTTCGGGCGGAAACCAGCCCCAAAGCCAGCCACCGAGCACCGAGGGGAACGTGCCACTAAACTGGGGAGGAAGGGGTGAGAGATGGAAGGGGCAGTTGGAAGAGGTTTCAGGAACGCCAGTGGGAGGCATCACCCGCGTACAGCTACCGAAGGCCGGATCCGAGGGGTCCTCATCAGGAGGCTCAGTGATGCCCGTCGATCCTGGACGGGGTATATCTCAATTATCTTCATCGAGCACCGGCTCGCACCCACCAGCTTGCGGACCACACCAAAGAGAGCCAGAGGTGTCTACTAATACGCGGAGGGGTATATCACCATTGTCTCCTTCAGGGTTCTCCTCTTCGGGGGGGACTTATAGACCTCGTAGTTCACAGCATGATATACCACGACCATCCCCTTCGAATACAGACTCAGCGGGGTCATCTAATAGGCCACCACCTAGACACTCAAATGATCCCGCACGTAGATCACCGCCTCCTTCACTACTTGATACCCCTGTACCAGGTTTACATTCCCCAGGCTCCCTGGATATCCTCTTATCTGCCCATGTGGTTACCTCCCAGTTGTCACAATCAACAAATTCCCCCCCACTAGGGAATTATCGCCCACCGCCCCCTCCGAATACAACCTCAATGGGGCCCTCTTACCGGCTACCACCCGGACACTCATATGGTCCCGCGCTCAGATCACCACCTCCCTCCCTACTTGATGCTCCTGTACCAAGTTCACTTTCTCCAAGGTCCCTGGACATCCCCTTGCCCACCCATGGGGATACCCCCCCGTTGTCACAATTAACAGATTCCCTCACACTAGGGAGTTATGGCTTGCCACCCCCACAGCCCGTCCCAGCGCCGCGGTACTCTCCGAGTGAAGCCCCCTCTTCATCCTCTGAGCCCAGAGGCATGGCCACGCCTACTCTTACCCGCGAGACACAACTTCCCTTTGCAACCCCCGCACCTCAAGCTTCATCCCAATCCCTCCAACCATCACCCCCTCCTCGAGGCATATTCCAACTCTCACCATCCCTCCAGCCAACCCCACGCGCTCCCTACCGAAACACTTCTTTCCCATTCCCCGGGCACATCCCCTGGGCTATCCCCCACCAAATGTCTCCTCACGAAATCCTTGACTCCCTCCACCCCGTTGTCCTCCCATTGATTACCGCCTTAGTAGATTCCCGCCGCAGTCATGTCATTCCACTACACAATTTAAGTATTTGCCTAGAGAACCACCTTTGCGTTCCTAACCTCATCGACCTTAGGTGGGATCCCGTGGCCCCATTGGGTAGCAGTTCAGTCAAAGAGTTGCAATCAGGAGTCAATAAGATGTTCAAGGGGTTTTCTATTGTTATAAATTTGAAACTCAGAGTGGAGATGGGTAGGGAGCGGGGAACGAGGACCATTCTCAGGGTTCTGATGAATGAAGATGAAGAAAGTTTAGGTGGTGATGGATGGTTGGCAACCGAGGGGGCGGGATGGGAGGACTTGGAAAGGATTGAGGTAGGTATAATGTTTCCTCAGGAGACTCAAGCAGGTTAACGGAGGCGATTTGATTTGGGTGGAATGGAGGGAAATTGGTGGATAGCGATGAGTAAATTTAGTTAGGATAAGGGTAGATTGGATTGTCGTGCTTGGTTTTGGGTGCCAACTTTACTCCAGTGCTGGTCATGAATTGGAGATACTTTTGCTTATTTACTGCTCCTTTTTTCCCTTTTACTTCGCGTGATAGTTTACTAATATCCACCCATGTGCTTACCATGGGTTAGGCTAGGTGGTTCCGCTTTGGGGCTGCTTATATGGCCAGTAGGCCTTCATCCTGTTTCGTGCCCTAAGAGGGAAAAAACCAATTGATATTAGCGTAGGGTTAAGGCTTTTGTTAAAGAATGATCATCATCACAATGTCATTGTCTCGTAATAATAATATTATAAGTGAATTATGAAAATTCTGAATTCACAACGGTTGACTATTACATTGTCTACTTATTCACTGTTTATTGCGTCAAGTCTAAGTCCAACGTTAGTAAGCGTCTAGGGCGGCCGGGCTTGAGATCCAGGCAGGCAGTCCTGAGATTTAATCGGCGGTGGCCGGACCATGCTTGATATTCCAGCTTTCGAGGCCTATCTGAGCGTTCATAGCCAGACTGCGGATATTTTCAGGCTTTCGAGTGATAATGTGTGATTAGGGTTGAAAAGCCGCCTCTTTCCACCCTAGTGTTAGTACACAGAATGCCATTTCTGCGTGTTAATGCTAGGGATAAAGCACCGGAAGCCAGTGGGTAACCAAGTCCGGGTGTGGCTTTGCTGCTGGAAGGACTTGTTTAACCCTAACCAAATGTGCAGAAAGGGTGTTAATATTTTAGATGAATGTAAGGGGAATATATGTGAAGGGTAGTCTATTCTATATTCATCGAGGAAACAAATTGGGTGATGGGGGAAAACCGGAAACTACTCTGTCTCACTCAACCCCGATATTGGAGACGTGTCATAACTTTCTTTATTTCTCTTGCGGCCCCGGTTTGGATAAGAAGCCGGTATTGGCCGGTATCTTCAAATATCCATTGGTATCTTCATATATCTGCTGGCGTCGGGGCGTCGCGGCGGTCTGTGGGCGCGGGGTTTACTAACCTGGTCCCATGATCCGTAAGCCTGGCGGTGCCGCGGGGCATTCCCGTGGCTTACAGGCCTCCCAAAAGCCTAGTCTGCAAAGTCTAGGTGAGACTCACTTTGACCTAGTCGGGCCGGACTGTTCATCTGCCGGCTATATGCTGACCGGCCTGGTCGCTTGTGAACGCTGTCCAAGTCTGACATGTTGTCTGGGGGCTTTTTTATTAATTTAAATATAATAGATAAGTAGGGTGGCGAAACTATCTATATAGGTTCATTGGAACTAGCCTATCCAATTGCTGATATTATGATATTATTATACACTGTTAGGATTTGGAGTTTCGGCTCAAAAGTTTTGGTCAACTACCATTCGTTAGTCATAGTCATGATTTTGCCAGTGCTCTGGCCCTTGTGCCAGGCCAGTATATGATATATAGTACATCAAAGCCCCTCACACCGCATCCATTCTGTTTCCCTTTCTCCTTCACAGTCCCTTCACCCCAATGCCCGGTCACTCCTCCTCGGAACAGCGATTGGTCCCTTCATAATTATTTCCTCCTTGATTGTTCTCTTCTATTTTCTCGCTGTTGATAGACAATGGCCACTAGATATTTAATTACTATCGTTTTATAGGTGATTGTTGTATTGGGCATGCGGGGTGGGGGTGGGAGTTAGCGCGGGGAGTCCTTCTGTGGTGTATCATTGATTGTTATTCTTGTCCTTGTCAACTTTTTCTTCAATCCCGCCCCCCTTCTGGAATTGCCACACAGCTTATGTCCTTTCATTGAATGGCTCACCGGTTCTGTATCCCAACTTATCAACTCAAGGGATATATTTTTTCCCCTTCCGTCTAACCTCTCAACCTAGGAATAGTGAGACATCCATAGCAAACCGGGCGTAATGAAAGGGTGAAATAGGGAGAAAGAAGAAAAAGAGCAAAAACCCATCAACAGATATCTCGGACTTCATTGACAGCATAAAAGAACGCTTCTTTCCGGATCTCAACATTTCTAGGGGCTGGATGCTGCCGCCTAAAGATCTCATTCCAGATACGAAAGAAGCAAATAATTTCTGGCTTCATCAAGGTCTCAAGGAACCTTACTATATGCTGCATTGTGTAGTAGGCTGAGTTGAATTGGTCGCTTTCTGTCATACACTACCCGTATTGTCGGTGGTTATTAAGTTTAGCCAGTCTTGATGGTTTGCGCCTGGGAAAATTTCGGTCGGGCGAGGAATAAATATTATGCGGGATTCTAACGACGGTGTAGTATAAGCCATATCAGGATTTGCAAAGCCAAACAAATACATTGAGATAATAACCAATATGAGAGAATGAAAATCTGATGAGTACAAAGAAGTAAGAGAACCGAAACCATCTAAGCGATCTGTTCCATCAATAAACCTTCTTCCATGTGTCCACTGTCGGAGGCGGTGGGGGAGAGGTCGCTGCCCTTGTCTCTTGAGATCGTTGGCACCGATAGATCCCAAGGTGACAATGAGGGCGCAGTGAGAGAGTTAGGGGTGGTTGGTGGGTAACAAAAAACGCGAGCTGTAGCGAGCATCGAGGTTCTCAAAACCTGGGAGTCGATGGTTCCATATATGCTAGTGGCTCTCCGGTCCGTGCATAGTGAGCTATGACCTCCGAGAAACCGGGCGAACCTTCCACCAAGGACCTCCACGCAGTTCCCCGCGCTTTGCCCAATTAGCAATGGGTTGTTCCAACCCGGCATCCAAAGTTAATTCTAATAAGAGATTGATTTCAAAAAGAAAGGAAAGAAAAAAAAGACGGGTAGAAAACTCCCGCGCTGTGAAGTATAATTTCCCCCTCTCCTCTCCCGGAATATGAAGGATGTAGAAAGGGGACCAGAAGTGGAGGTGGGGGGCGGGGAATAATGATTAAGGTTAAATTAACACTCGGTGAACCGATATCGTTGTAAGGTGAGGAGGCTAACTTACCTACTTCCTCTTGCGAATCCTATTCTCATGGAATATCAGATATAACGAAAGGGGAGCAGGAATGTGCTCATTGAAGATAAGGAGAAAGAAGGAGAGAGGGAAAACAAAGTTATTGAGCGCTGAGCAGGAGTTGGAGGTGTATGGATCTAATATGCACTGTACGTCGTATCTAAATGTTTTATCTCAAAATACGATCTAATTTATACCACAATGCTTACTTGCTTGGTGGGAGTGAACCCTCCCGGCCCGGTAGAAATGAGGCATCCTTAGAAAGCGGGGCGGAATGCAAGAAGGAAAGAAAGAAAGAAAGAAAGAGAAGAAAAAGAAAAGAAGAGAAAAAAAAACCTCCACAAAACACTAGAACGCGCAGAAGACTATAATGAGATAACACACATGGGAGCAAGTAGGGAGGCTCGAGGTCTTAAATGGGGCTTTGGTAGCCGTATCGTACCAGAGTAACAAGTGCGCAAAGCACTGATTCTGTTTTAAACTACTCAGAACCTCTTACTAAACACCTAAGTAGTAAAAAACACCTCCCTTGAAATATACCAGCAACTCGGGAAGAGACACACTAAAATTCCGAAATCGGGCTTCCAGTAGGATAAATATTAGTTCCCAGGTTTTCATTTCATGAAATACCTAGCTGGCGCAGTGGTTAACACTCCTGCGCAATTAGCGGGAGCTCAGGAGTTCAATCCATGCTGACAATCAGTTATTATTGAACGATCCGTCATGTAGGGCAGGAGAATTAAAAAATCTTGGCCTATGGGAACTGGGAGATTGAAGAACTTAGCCCTCATCAATAGGGCTGTGGGGTTTAACAATCCTGCTACGAGGTGGTAGAATCCGACTCTAAACCTTAAAGGTTGGCGATCGGCGGGTAGCAGAAGCGAATGGGAGGGGGGCTGACAAAGAAGGAAATATATAAAAAAAGAAAAAAAAAAGTAAGAATAGAAAAGATTTTTTTTTTCTTTTACCTTGGGAGGGTAGCTGTTCCCCCTCTCCGTATTTATTGCCTTGTATGCATAGCTTTTTTTCTTAGTAAAGCGAGGTAGTACTAGTACAATACTGTACTGCCCTTAAAGTAAGCGAAGGAAATAATATGATACATTGGTACGGTAAGAACTGGAATAATTGAACTTCACTCTAGGGCCTTGGAGTTTCCTTTGCTGGTAAGGTCTGGCTGTTTTTTTTCTTCTCCTGTCTTAAACTCGGGTAGCGGGGGTCAGTTTTCGCTGTGCGCTTGCCCCCCTATCCCGGAGATGGGAATTTTAGACGCCTTAGCGCGAGGTTCAATTATTCTAGTTCTTACGATAGGTAGTAAGCCAGGGTTGGAAGGGGTAAACATAGAGGAAAACCAAAAGGAGGGCTAGAAGGGGGGAGTTGAGGGCAAAGTTTAGGAGCGCAACTGTGAAATCCTGCAAGTTAGGGGAGTCCTTGGGCGGGGTGCCTTTGTTTTGAATGATAAGACCTCTAGGCCCATTTGGAAGGGCGCTGATATGGCTCGGTGGGATGGGTTGGGAACAGGCCCATTGAGATATTGTTACGCTCCGGCAAGGGAGCAGAACCCGAATTTTCCAATCGCCGGGTTAGAGCTTACCCATATTGCCTCTCGGAAGACCGGGAAAGCGCTGCTTGGCCAGTGAAGTCTGGCATCGCGATGTCCGGTCTGACGCGGCATCGTTCGAGAAGAATTTCCACTGCTCTCGTGTGTCCGCGTTTCACATCCCATGAGTGGGGCGTTTGATAGTTTTCATTGGCAGTATCGGGGGATTCAGCCCTCCGACCCAAGAGCGCTCTCACAATCTTCTCATACCCCTTCTTAGCTGCCCACGAGAGAGGTGTTTGACCATGTTTATCGGCAGTGTTAGGAGTGACATCCTCCCGTTCCAGTAGCATCTTCACAACGCCCGCATGACCATTTCCAGCTCCCCACAAGAGAGGTGTTCGGCTGTCTTCATCCAGAGCGTTGGGAGCGACATTATCTAGTTCCAAAAGCGTCTTCAAAATGCCCTCGTGCCCATTTCTAGCTGCCCACGATAGAGGTGTTTAGCTCCAGTTATCTGCGCTGTCGGGGGTGACATCCTCCCGTTCTGGAAGTGCCTTCATGATGTCCCCATACCAGTTTTCGGCTGCGCACGAGAGATATGTTCGGCCCCATTTATCTGCGATGCCGGGAGTGGCATTCCCCTGTGCTAAAAGTATCTCTACAATAGCCCCATGCCCATTGCTAGCTGCCCACGAGATTGCTGTATTACCCGCAATATCAATCGTGCTTGGAGTCAATGTCTTTCGTCTCTGGTAAAGCAACTGCTATCTTAACAATCCTAAATATTGTTGAAGAACACCGGCGATCACTCCATGCTGAGGTATTTTCCTTTATACCAGTTCGCATATTATTTCTTGTTTGTTGTTAGTTTCCTTTGTCACTCATTATCAATCAAGAGGAGGAGCGGATATACCTTGATGGTACCGTAGAATCTCGAATAATTGAACAATGTGCTATGTCGTTGGAGTTGCCTTCTCTGGTAAGGTCTGGTGTTTTTTTGTTTTTTTATGACTCCCAGAGGGGCTGAGCAGCTCTTTTTTGCCGCAATTTTCACCCCTTCTCCGAGGTAGGGAATTCTCGACTACATAGCACATTGTTCAATTATTCGAGATTCTACGGTATACAAACGGATGATTCGGATGGATGGCCGGTAATGACCGGACAAGGAACCAGAGACACAAACCGGAGTGGAAGGCGGAGGAGAAACCGGACAGGAAACCGGTGAATAGGCCAGAATGCCTGACGGCAAAGGGACCGGAACTGTATTTGCCCTGGGTATCTCCACATGGATTTCCGGGAGAGAGCATGGTAGAAACATCCCTTTCTATGGTCTATATAAACCCTAAACTTCACCATTGTTAGACAAGAAAGCAAGACAGCCACGCCTCCGATCAATATACTCACGCTTCTCTCTTGACTTCTTTGTACTTCTTCATCTTGCAAGCGCTTTCTTCTCCCATCCAGAACTCATAATAATAAATATTGTAGTGCAATTCGGTCCGGTAAACCCCTTGGGGTTATGTCGAAAAGGCTCTTCCAAATTATCATCGCGGTAGGATAAGAGTATCCTAGAGGATCCATGTTTATCGGATCCATCGGGAAGTTGCAGTGCGAGTGTGCTCACACTTTCCGTGGTTTCCCTTGCAGTATTGAAAACGAAAAACCCGGGCAATGTATCTACTCTTCAAAGCGCAAGAGGCACAGGCAAACAATTGTCACTATGAAGAAATCCCTTCTAGAAACAAAAACCACACAAGTCACCATCGATTCAAGTCCGCTAAGCTAGCTCAACAAACCTCTTACCCAAAGCCAACTCAGAGAACCGCAAAGAAGAGAAAGGAATCCAACCAAAAGAAAGCCCAATCTTACCGGTTGTCCGACTATCTAGGTACAGGAGATACTCCTCTTGTTATCCACTATCACAAACTTTCCTTCTGCAGTTGACAGTCCAAACGGTTCCTCCGTTGTGCCATGGTGCCGTCCTCGTCGTGGTGGGGGAAAGCACGAGAGAAGTGAAAGATCGTAACTTTATCATACATGGAGTCCCCTCTGTCTGCCAAGTCTGGGCAACAGCCACCCCTGCAGAAAACGTGACCCCTTCCCAAGCAAAGATCATGATTGTTTCTACCCACATTTGCGAAATTTTCTCGGAATCGCTCTCATAATCTCAGCCCTCAAATCGTTGTCCGTGGCGCCGGGTGCGGTATCTCTGTCTAATCTCATCTCCAGATATCTCTCGGTATCCCCAATGGTAGGAGTGATGGCTATCATCGCCTTGGTGAAATATCTTCCAATCTCGCCCCGAATGTGAGGTCTCCCACTAAGGACCACCCGCACGATCGGCGAAGCACTTACAATTTCTTGAAGTAACTCTAGGTGCTCTTGTCGATCCTTCGGAAGGCATTCACGGTTCACCTAACTATCAATACTCGTACAGATGAAAACTTCCGGCAGGGATGCGACCGTCGCATTTAGTATGATATCTCCACCAAGTCCGAAAGTCTCACAGCCCAGTTGCCAAGCCCCCATTTCCCCTCGCGAAAAGCCTGGGGCACAGGATCGGGGATTCCATCTCTCTCAAAGCTATTATACTTGAGGATCGCACCCCAACATGTTCGTTGTGGACTGCTGCTCCTATGCAAGGTAATCGCAATACAGGCCCTCAAGAGTGACACCCCTATTAGGGACTTGGTCGCACAACCAGTCAAGAACTAAGGAGCTAATATTGCTAGCTATCAGCGATACCCAACCCACTTGTTCAAGAGAGCTCCCCCGCTGACATGATGTGTCTTCTCTGCACCCCGATGGCCGTAGCAGAAAAAAGTAGTCTGCTCTGCTACCCCTTGGCTCCCACTCCAGATCCGAAACCACCCGCCCGGTTGGTTTGCACACTTTGATGTCTATATTGAGGCTCTAGCAGGGAGAGCTACTGCTTAATCTAGTTGTCTTCGTCCTCGGTTAACAGTGTCTCGCTGTAGCTATTCCTGACGTTTCCACAATCGACATTACCGGAACGAAATAATTACGTATTTGCTATTCGTTCAATGGTGCGTTTTGTGTATGCTTCGTTTTGCTGTGGATGCTGTTCTGCAATAATTAATGGGGCTAAATGGGTCTATGAGCTTTCTAGGGCTCAAGAAATGCGGGGTCATTTAACTTGCTTTTTTCGGTAGCGCCGTCCAATCCTTTCGGTGCCGGGAAGACACCGTAACGGAGAAGGCACCCGGGGAGTTGGAAAATGGGTAGGAGGTAAAATGATTGCTCGGAAAATGCGAACGCCCTGTCTCAGACCTCTTCTGTTCGTAACACAGGGCGCGGTGGGCCCCCTCCTGCTCTATTATCCTACGAACCCTAAAGGATAAAAAAGCCCCTCCGTTTATGACATTGTTTCTAGGTTTACTTTTCTATCGCGCCTTAAATTAGGTTACCAAAACTGCAAATTCCGGCCCATCCGATAACAGGGCCGGGGAATTGCTTCTAATCGCTTTGAACACATACTTTGTATCTTTCATCTTCTCAGATCTTACCCCACTTCCAGCTGCGCCTACCGGAATTACCCCTACGCCCGCTGCGATGTCGAGGCCCACAGAGAGCGAGACCGCGGAGGCGAGCGGACCAAATTGGACAGGAATGGTCAGGGAGCAAACTTCCTCTTCACACTCGGATAGCTCTTCGTCGGAATCCCTAAGTTCGGGAAAGATCTTTCGTGCGGGCGACAGGACGGGAAATACGGCCCCGCAAGCGCCAGCGCAGGCTTATGAACGACCACTCGACTTCCTTCACTTGTTCTCGCTTGTACGCAGGGTATGGCCAAGAAACGACGAGTTTCAGGTTGTTGGTAACATGTTGATAGCAGGAATCGACAATTTGGGTGCGGGGTTGTCGTTTAAGGTTTCGCTACATCGAATTCCAGAGAATTTTCGGGACTTTGTTAATGGGAGTGCTGGGTACGATGTGGGCGATAAGTTTGTAATAAAGGGGTTGAAGTTTGTTGATGACTATAACAATAATATTGCGAAGAAGAGCTTGTATAATGCTTCCCTAAGGGAGATCCGAGCCCTCACGCATGCGCCACTACGATCTCATCCGAACATTATCACGCTTTTGGGGGTTGGGCGGGAGCCAGACATTAATCACCATGACGTCGCCTGGCCGGTACTTGTGCTGGAATATTCCGAAGAAGGTACACTAAGGGACTATCAGAGGGAAAGGCCAGGGATGGAGTTTTTGCAGAAAATGCAATTCTGTGAAGACGTTGGAAGGGCATTATTGGCTATTCACGGAAGTGGTATAGTTCATGGGGATGTCAAGAGCGAGAATATACTCGTTTTCTGGTCAGCTGAGAAGGGACGGATGGTTGGAAAGATTGGGGACTTTGGATCTTCTGTTTTGGATTTCAGGGAGGACGAGCATAGGGGTTTACCGGCATACACGATTCCCTGGAACGCGCCCGAATATGAAGAGGATATCCCGAGAGAGCACCTAAAATTTACGGATATCTATAGTTTTGGGATGTTAATATTCCGTGTCATGCTTGGCGGCATCAATCCGTTCAAGATTGCTTCATTTAAGTCCGATGGGGTAGATATTGAGCCACGATCACAAGAACTTAAAAAGGACCCGGAATTTCTATCACTAGTGGCAATGATGTTATGCGAACGCTGCGATGCCTCAGAGGCGAGGGCCGTTTGCGAGGTGCTGGGATTCACTCTTCAATACCAACCAACTCAGCGGAATCTTGAGAGTGCGGTGGTGAAGCTTTGCGCGCTTACAGGGGGTACAGATAATCTCCCTCCAGCCACCCCGTTAAAAGAATTTGATTACGAAGATGTCAGTCTTATCAGTACCCTATTGAACTGCAGTGCGCTAACCTCACCAGATCGTTTTTGACGCTCACTGCCTGAAAGATGATAGTTTTTGGATGCGAGCTTCCATCATTCGTGGTTTAGAAGCAGTTGCGTCTAGTAACTTGGTACACGCACGTCGAGCCAGCTTCCAACTATTTAGACTACTTGTCCATCGTTATGGCACAGGAATCGCCAGTGCCTCAGATATGGCACTACGATGGCTAACGTACCATGCAGATGATGGGGGTTACGATAAGATGGGCCACTTGGTTGGTAGAATGTTTGATGCTTTGGGTGTTCAGCTTGATGAAGAGATTCCGTTCGAAGCCTTACTACGACAAGGGGCACTAAAAGGGTCACATACGGCATTTGAAGACCTAAGAAAGTACTACCCCGACGCTTACGACGAGACCCGTGCGATCTTCCGTGAATCGGGAGGAGGTAGGGACATGTTACAGCAGTCTGCGCTGTTCCCATGGGTAGATGTAAGCAGTCTGGAAGGAATAGAGAAGGCGATTGAGGACTCCCCTGGTGTTGAGCTGTGCAATATTTATGTCTCAGAAGATGAGGACACATTATTGCATTGCGCTGCTCGGTCTGGCTATCTAGAAGCGGTCAAAGGGCTCATAAGGTTGGGTATAGGAGTCAATGTCAGTGTTCCCAACCGTCCCGTCCGGACGCCAGGGCCCTGGCGTCCTATAGTCCCGTCCGTCCCGGGCAGGGTGGGTAAGGACGGCCAGGCACGGCGTCCGTCTTTTGTAAACACCCCAGGACTCTAG
>Ga0307517_10002811_pt1 | contig 27657 bp, 17 predicted proteins | sample 23_EM_MG_FD_194515 | JGI IMG/M metagenome (GOLD analysis project Ga0307517, IMG submission 194515) | Populus trichocarpa ectomycorrhiza microbial communities from riparian zone in the Pacific Northwest, United States - 23_EM | ecosystem: Host-associated > Plants > Roots > Unclassified | place... | reverse complement strand
CTTAGGGAGGACGCTTAAGGGGTGATAACATCTTCCCTTTTGCGTAACCAGTCCCGTACCATAGAATCTCTGTTGACCAGTTAGGGTTCCTAGTGACCATAATACTAAGTGGCGACTCCTTGAACAAGACCTTTTCCCCTAAAAGAACAAGATGCCAAATATCTGTTCTTTTTCCATTATCCAAATATTTTTTAATTGGTCACCACGATGTCCGGGTGTGACACACATAATTCTTATATTTATCATTCCACTTAGATCTTCCATTTAATTATTTCCAAAACTATGAGTGCATGAACATTAAACCTTCTACTTTGGGGTTTTCATCCCCTTCTTGTTTTAAAATTATGGAGCAGCAACCAGCCAAGGAAGAATATTTCTCTTACCTTATATTTTTGACAATTTTAGAGCAGGTTTTGATGACATGGTTCTTTCCTCAATCTTAATTTTTTCCTTCTCTTCCATCTCTTCTGTATAGCGGGTCTGTCACACTCCCTCTCCTCTCATCGTTTCAGTCATCAATGTAACTCCCTAGCTTTCTTCTTCTTCAAACACTAAAGGCAAGGGACATGCAACTGGTGTAGGTGGGTCTTCTTCTTGGAGAGAGTGGTTGTTGTTGCAGTCACAGCTGCTGGCCGGTTATGGGGAAGGGGTCTGGACTCCTTCTCCTTCCATGGCTTTGGCCACTTTTGTCTTTCCCTTGGCCACTCTTCTTCTCTGCCATTCAAAGGTGGTGCATGCAGCTATTGCAGGCAGATTTTTAGGGAGAGGAAGAAGGCAAGAGCATGCAACACATTTTGGAAAGAGTGCTCATTTCTCTCTCCTTGCTGCATTTATACCCCACTGAAATGCAAAGGGGTGTTTGGAGTGCTGGATAAGGTTGTTCCTATCCCTCTTTTAGGTTGTCTTAGGCTGGTTTCTATTCCCATTCTCCCCTAGGATAGGCCGGTTCAACTCTATTTTTTTTAGGTTTTATACTATCGGTGCCGATTCAAAAATTAGCAATAAAAACCGTGTCGCTGTCGATTCAAAAATCGGCACCAAAAACTTTGTTGTGGCGTTGCCGATTCAGAAATCGGCAGCCAAAAACTATGCCGCTGCTGATTTAGAAATCGGCAGCCAAAAATTGTGTCGCTGCTGATTCAAAAATCAACAGTGATGGTGGAGTCATTTCAGCTTTACTTCTGTTTGTTTTTTTTTTTTTTGTGTTTGCATAAGACATACTATTACATAACACCTTTCAAAATATGAGAACCCGTGGAACGGTTTTCCTACGCACCTTGATTGTGTGATGTCCCTGCTACAAAAACAACATGGATACAAAAATTGTGAATAATCTAAACATAATAATAATAACTAGAAGGACGTTATCGTTATTTTCCATTATCAACCAAAGGTGAGTACATTCTTTCATTTACTTCTCATATACATTGTACAATCCTCATTTTTTTGCTAGATGTATTATCCTCATTCATATGCCCCAACCTCTCCATAGGAGTGGTGGGGCTGAAGTTTAATCTTCGATCGGGTTAATTACTTCACCTTAACCTGTTCATCCACCTTGGATGCTTTTAACAGTAACTAATAATAATATTTAAACTCAGTTATTCGTCTTAGATGCCATTAACCAAAACTAATCACAAAAATCAAACTCGTCATCTCTGACGGATACCATTAGCCGAAGCCAATCGTTATAATTAACTCGGTCGTCCATATAGGATGTCATTTACCAAAACTAATCATCAACCACAACCCGGTTATCCATCTCGGATGCCATTAGTCAAAGCTAATCATCAAGCACAACCTGGTCATCTATCTTGAATGCCATTAGCCAAAGCTAATGAACAATCACCACCTAGTCGTTCATCTTGGATGCCATTAACCGAAGTTAATCATCAAGCACAACCCGATCATCCATCTCGGATGCCATTAGCTGAAGCTAATCATCAATCACAACCCGGTCATCCGTCTCGGATGCTGTTAGTCGAAGTTAATCGTGAAACACAACCCGATCATCCATTTTGGATGTCATTAGCCGAAGCTAATCATTTGTTCATCAACAATTACTCCTTTGACAACTTGGTATTTGTACTAACACAATATGGTGACATTCATGATAAAACATTCCATAAATTAACATTATAAAAGAGGAAGGTGAAAACCACCTACTTGTTCCACCCGCGAGGTGTTCTTGTCCTGATGAAGGTCCAATCCCGAATGCACCACCTAAAACATCAATGACCACAAATCAGTACAATCGTATTCAGTAATCGCACACAACTCGTCATTACGCATGGCTCAAGCATACACAAGTTCATGTTCCATTGTTCCACATATTACCATCACACAAAGCAATCATTTTAATCACCAGACCATTTCGGATACGTAAATCTGCTGTAAAATTTAATTAGCAAAAACTAGTTCGCGGCTGACAATAGAAATTCAGCAGCGAACACTGATTTGCTGCAGACAACATACCTCGGCAGAGGAAGCTAATGCACTGCAAGCACTAGAATTCGGTAGTGAAAAGCTAGTTCGCAGCAGACAACACAATTTCAGCAGCGAACGCTAGTTCGTTGTAGACAACACAATTTCAACAGCGAATGCTGTTTCGCTGCAGACAACACAATTTCGGCAGCAAACACTGCTTTGCTGAAGACAACACAATTTTGGTAATGAACTCTGATTCACTGCAAACAACACACTTTCAGCAGTGAACTCTAATTCGCTGCTGAAAACACAATTTCGGCAGCGAACACTGCTTTGTTGTAGACAACACCATTTCAAAAGCGAACACTACTTCATTGCAAACAACATAATTTTGGCAATGAACACTGGCTCATAACATTTGCATTATGTCCAACCCCCATCATGGTCGATCTTCCACCTTAGTTTGTGTATTTAAATTATCCATTTTCTTTGTCAAGTGTTCTGGGATTTGGCCTCTCATTTACCCCTGTTTTATATGCATTCTTTAGTTTAGTTTTCCTTAGCAACTAGTGTAAGGATTCTAGGTCATTTACTTGGGGTTTCTGTTCATCATTTTGATCCCAAAATTACAAGAATGATGCAGAAGGGTTGTGGTTCATAGCTCAAGGTTCACAACAGTTTTAGGAAAGGGTTTGGTGGTCTGTTATTCTCTCTTAGTCCAGTTTCTTCCTTCTCTCATCTTATCAGCGCATATAGGCTACTGCTAACTTAGAAATCATTGATGAAAACTTAGTCGCTGCTAAGCCAGAAATCATCAACGCAACCCAATTCTACGGCTGGCGCTGAAATCGTCAGCGCACATAGGCTACTATTGACTTACAAATCGTTAATGAATACTGAGTCACTGCTAACTCAAAAATCATCAATGCAATTCATGTCACTGCCGATTCAGAAACCGTCAGCGGTGATGGAGTCGCTTCTGGTTTTACTCTTTCCCTCGACTAAGCATAAAGTCTACGCTAGGTTTCAAGGAAGAACCTTAATCTAAGAGCTAGTATTTTCATATAAAACTTACCCAAAGTATTTGAAAATGATCTAGGAGGATGTTAGGTTGTTCCTAGCTATATTTTTTGCCCCTCAAAGTTCATTCTGCCTCAAATCTTTTGGTCTCTTTTCATCTCCATTCTGTTGTCGCCAACCCTCTCTCTTTTTCTTCCTCAATTTGTTTTGTTTTTGGTGTTTAATCTCCACTCATACTCCTTATATTATCTCATGGATCTGCTTGTATGTGTTTTCTCTACTTGTTTCTTTGCAAGAATATGTTAAAGAGAAGAATGGCTACTCCATTTTATTTCCCTTCTACAGTCAGCCCCTCTTTTCTTCCTAGGGCTGATGGGTTTTCTCTCTTCTTTTTTTTCCCTCACTTGTTCATGTCTTTTCAATCTAGTCCTCTTATACTCTATCTTTCCCATATTAGGTCCTAATATCATCTTCATACTTGTAGCCTTTCCTCTCTTTTTTTAACTTATATGTATCTTCATACTTTGAGTTAAAGACTTTCGTTTTTCACTAATGGTTTCTTCTTTATTTACTTAATTTCATGCATTCATTTTCTAGGAGCTTACATTCTCCCCCCTTCAGAAATTTCATCCTTGAAATTTCAGAAGACGTACCTATGGTAGAGAACAATTCAGGATGCTTCCTCTTTATTTTTGACTTCCTCTCCCATGTTTCGTCTTCAAATTATGAGTTCCTCCAAAGAATTTTTATTAACGGGACTTTCTTGTTTGTCGATTCTTTATCGCTTCGATCTAAGATCTTCACCAGCTTCACTTCCACAGTCAAATCTTCTCTTATGTCTATCGAAACTTGTGGTAGAAGTCGTGATGGATTAATTTCTACTTTCCTTAGTAACGACATGTTGAATATGTTGTGTATTCTCTCCAAATAGCGAGGTAACCTTAATCGGGAAGCCATAGGCCCAAATCTCTCCAAGATCTCAAACGGGCCAATGTACCGCGGTGTGAGTTTTCCCTTCATTCTAAACCGTAAATTATGTTTTCATGGTGCTACCTTCAAGAATACTTTGTCTCCTATTAAGAACTCAAGGGGTCTCCTCCTATTATCAGCATAACTTTTCTACATATCCTAAGCTTCCTTCATTGTTTCTTTTATTATTCTCACCTTATCAGTAATGATTTGAACTAGTTCCAATCCCAATAGTTTCCTTTCCCTAATTTCATCCCAACATGCGAGAGTACGACATTTTCTCTCGTATAGGGCCTCATATAGTGCCATACCAATAGTGGCCTGGTAACTGTTATTGTAAGAAAACTTCATCAAGGGTAAATGGCCTTCCCAATTTCCCCCAAATTCTAGAATGCACACCCTCAATAGGTCTTCTAGTATCTAGATGGTCCTTTCTGATTGATCATTTGTTTATGGATGGTTAGCTGTGCTCAAATTCAATCTTATACCCAAGGCATTTTCGAGGCTGAGCCATAGTCTAGAAGTAAACTGATGGTCTCTATCCGACACTATAGAAATTAGAATACCATAAAAACTAACCACTTTATTTACATATATCATGGTTAGCTTATCCACTGGATCCGTCATCTTTATAGGTAAAAATAAGATAGACTTCGTTAATCTATCTACAATCACTCACATTGTGTTATTCCCTGTCTTACTCTTCGATAGTCCCATCACAAATCCATTGTGATGTCTTCCCATTTTCATTCTGGAATTAAAAGGGGTTGTAATCCACCTACATGCTTTTGATGTTTGATTTTTACTTGTTGACACACTACACATTTAGCCATATACTCCGCTATTTCCTTTTTTATTTTTTGGCCACGAATAAAAACTCTTCAAATCCTTATACATCTTCATACTACCAGGATGGATTGTTAGTTTCGATTTGTGGGCCTCCTTAAGTATTTTTTTTTTCCTTCAAACCCCTATCATTGGGCATATATATCCTATTCCCCATCCTTAATATTCCATTTTCCTTCATCCTAAATGGAGAATCCTTACTTCCCTTCATCCTATCCCTCTCTTTAAGTACATTTGTATCTCTCCCATATACCTCCCAAATCTTATCCCACAAAGCTGGTTGAGCCCTTAAGTTAGCTAACAGCGAACCCTTTGCCCTTATATTCAATTAAACTTGTAAACTCCCCAACTCCAAAAGTTCCTTACGATCTTCTACTATTAATCCATTAATTATTTCCTTGTTTTTTCAACTCACAGCATCAACTACAATATTTGCTTTTCCCGGGTGATAATCAATTATGCAATCGTAATCTTTGATTAGTTCTACCCACCTTCTTTAGCACATGTTTAATTCCTTCTGTGTCATCAAGTACTTAAGGCTTTTGTGATCGGTAAACATTTGTGCTTGAGCACCATATAAATAATGTATCCAAACCCGTAAGGTAAATACAACTACAACTAATTCTAAATCGTGCATTGGGTAATTTACCTCATGTATTTTCAGTTGTCTGGAGGCGTAGGCAATTATCTTGTCACGCTGCATTAGTACACACCCCAGTCCTTTCTTGGAAGCATCACTATATACTACAAACCCTTCTGGTCCTTTTAGGAGGGCCAACACTGGAGCCGATATGAATCTTTTCTTAAGCTCTTAGAAACTCTCCTCGCACTCCCTTGTCCAATCGAATTTGACTCCCTTACAAGTCAATTAGGTCATTGGGGAGGTTATCCTTGAAAATCCTTTGATGAATCTCTGATAGTACCTTTACAATCCCAAGAAGTCAAAATATTGTTAATGAACGGATAATAATTACACTTATTGATGAATAAATAATAATTACACTGAGAAACGGGTCACTGAAACGTTAAATCAAACCACTTATGACTTTTCTAATATTTTGGGGATCATGACAGATTGCTAGACATTGTACTTGATCTTTAAATATAAATCAATCAATTTTTGAATTGATAATAAACTAATTTATTTAATCCTATTTTATTTAGGATTGTGATTTAAGTTTGAGTCAACTTATTAGAGAACCTAATGTGTCACACAAATAAAAACCATTAGTCGAAAATTAAAATAGGATGATTAATCAAGTGTGACTTGATTGTAAATAAATTTTAGAAATTGAGGAATAAAATATAATTTATACTGGGAATTATAATTCTAGACCTAGAAAAAATCAAGTTAGAACTTAAATGAATGAATTTCTAAAATTGCTATTAAATAATATAGGTGGTATTATTTAGAGGGTAAATTGATATTTTTTATTTATTTATAGGGTTTTCATGTTTCCCTATAATAGAAAGTTAAACTTTTTTTATTTTTTGTGTAATAAGTAGTGTAGAAATTGTGCAAGTTACAAAACTCTTGAAAAACACAAGAAAAAAAGCTAGCACTCAAAGGCAAAGCAATCCATTTCTTCTATAGGGTTTTAAGAGATTTCTCATTAGTGATTCATATGGATTATCATTAGAGGCTGGACACTTGGAAGACTTGTGATTTACGACAACCTAGCTTTGAAGTAATTATTCAAAGCAAAAAAGAACGTTTGATTCTTAAGGTAATCTTTGTATAAACCCTAAACAACCCTAGAGATGTCTAATATAATCCTTGGGATTTCTGAAAAATTTTAAATTTATTGTTTCCACAACATTTATATGTTTAGAGAAACCCAACAATGGTATTAGAACCATCATTAGACAATAGAGTTGCTGATTGCATATATGAATTGTTATTGGCATTAATTTTATGTCCAAATATTATTTTTTCCAAAAGTAATTTTTCTCTCATGATTTTTTTAAAACAAAATAGGTTTTGACTATTGTTTTGGCCAGATCTAATTGAAATCCACCATTGAAATTTTAAAAAGATCATATGTTTGCTAGAAAAAACACCAGTAACAACAGTAGTCTTGCGCCGTAAGAAAAGCTGGAAGGTCAAGTCAAACCATTAATAACTTTTCTAATATTTGAGGAATCATAATAAGTTGCTAGATGTCATAACCGAATTTTCAGGTTTCCCCCAAAATAATCTTTTTTCTTTTAAAATCCAAAAAAAAACTGGCAACTTGGCAATAACAAGTTGAGAAGGCTTTCAAATGCATAAAGGAACCATACTAAAATTCTTAACAAAAATCTGGAACCCAATTATGTCCAAGTGTGGAAGACAATGCAAATATAATGTCAAATTAAATGATTATTGGACAGATTTGCAGAAAATTAAGTTTAAGGACTAAATTAGACTTTTAATAGACCAATTTGATTTAATCATGAGTCCAATCAAATGTTTAATTAAATTTAAGAATTAATTTAGGTCAAACTAAAATAATTAATTAAGTGCAAGGACTTAATTAGATTTTTAATGGGTCAAATTAATTTTATTAGGGACTTAATTGGTGAAAAATTAAGTTTGAAAGCCTAATTTAGGCTTAATTGAGAATATTGGAATTTTAGAGGATCAGATTAAATTTTTCTAAACTTAGTTGAGTGAGTTCAGGGACAAAATTGCAAGAAAATCAAAGTTTGGGAGTCAATTAAGGGTCAAATTGAAGAAATTTAGAACCAGAGACCTTGTTGCAAAAGAAGCGCGAATTTGAAGACCCAATTCAATTGGAAACAGGGGTGAAATTGAAGAGATTAAAGGTTTGAAGGTCAATTAGGGATGAAATTGAAAATACCCAAGATCAAGGACCAAGTTGAAAAGGCGCTAAACTCAGGGCATCATTTTAAAACTTGGCAGGGGTGCAGTTGAATTGATTCTTAAAATCAAAATTCAATTAAGGACTTAATGGAACAAATCAAAAAATTGGGGAATGAAATTGAAAAAGAAGATTTAAACCTAATTTAAACCCAAAATGCCAAAACGATGTCGTTTCATTTAAATGAAATGACATGTTTTATTTGAAATGACATCGTTTTGTTAAATTTATTTTTACAAAATAGAGAAACGACGCCGCTTTAAAGCTCACTATTCACTACCTTCGTTTCCAATAATTTCTAGTGGTTCAACATGATGCCCTTGAAGCTGATTTTAAGTTAAGATTGGTGTAGCCTGGATAAAAAGGCGTTCCTAGAGTAACTTTAGGTTGAAAACCCCTTGGGTAAATAAAGAATGGTTCCCACTAATTAGGTTAACTGTGTACATTAGTTATTCATCTTCACCAGTTATAGGTAGTTGGAAGGCATTCAACATGCGCCGAGGAGTTGAGGTTTAACCAAGTATATTGGGTTGTTTAAGGATTCTGATTCTTTAGCCAAGTTAGAAGCCATTAGACGTGATTAGAGGTAGCTTGTATTAGTCCACAGAAGTGAACGGGAAGGGAAATCCTAAGTCAGCCCTAATTACTCAGTATGGAGAAGCAGTGGATTATTCGAGGTACTTGAAAGCATGGGAATGCAAGGCCAAATGGTAGTTAGCAAAGTGAGATCATATATCAATGACCAACAAAATGGAAAACAGAAAGTCACTTCACATTCTCACCAGTAGAAAAACCCATAGAGAAATTCAACTTTAATGAAACCTCATCAATAGGAATTGCTTGAGTTCTTTTTGAAACAATTTTGTTTTAAATTAACATTAAAATGGTTTTCATGTTTGGAAATGGCTTTGAAATTCCAAAGATTTCCTGTGAAAGCAACTTCTTGTAAAAAAACAAACACTCTTTCACACAACATCATCCCTTTGAAAATCCAAGTAAACAAAACAGGATAAAATACTTGGGGGCATAATCAAACTGGGGGTAACTCAAGAAACACAATAAGGCTGGCTCCATGATTCCTCTTCTAGAAAAATAGAGAATGAGAAGTAAAGCTGACAATCTTTGAGATAAAGATTTTCAAACAGTGGGATATGTTGATATAATCTGAGATCGTCACATGAGCATCCCTTCCCTAAGGTCACGATCACAAGTTGTGGCTTGAATAAGCGAAAGAGAAAATACATGGAAGCTTGTTACGAGGATCGAAGCTTTGAAAAAAAGAAGTCAATGAAGAAAGGGGACTTATATTTCTCAAGTAAGAATACAAGTATATTAATCACAACACATTGTATGTTGACCTTTGTAGTGAGTCCAAGGAAACAATCCTTGATGGACTTGAACTTTTCCAGTAAGATGTTGAGCCCGGCAAGGCTCCTACTATTTAAAAATGCAAAGTTTTTAGAGACTGCATCTTTGACACTTTTTTATAGTGCTTTCTAGCCCTCACCTACTAGATAGTGCACTTTTTAGCCCTATTTATTTTTTTTCTGAGTGTGCTTTCTAGCCCTTACATACCAAATAGTGCATTTTATTTTCTCTCGGGTACATTTTCTAGCCCTATTTATTTTCTCTCGGGTACATTTTCTAGCCCTCACATACTAGATAGTGTGTTTTTTAGCCCTATCTATTTTGATTTGAGTGCGCTTTCTAGCCCTCACATACTAGATAGTATGCTTTCTAACCCTACCTATTTTCTCTCGAATGCGCTTTTTAACCCTTATATACTAGATAGTAAGCTTTCTGATCATATATATTTTCTTCTTATTGCACTTTCTAGCCCTCACTCATTAGATATTATGTTAGCCCTATCTCTTTTCTTATAGTGTGCTTTCTAGCCCTCGCATACCAGATAATACGTTTTCTAACCCTTTCTATTTTTCTTTTGAGTGCGCTTTCTAACTCTCACATACCAAATAGTGTTCTTTCTGGTCCTATTTATTTTGTTTCTGAATGCGCTTTCAAGCCCTCACTTCTAATGCTTTTGGCAGGATTGGCTATTTCTTGATCTGGTAAATGCATAATCTCTCATCTTTTCTTTTTTATAAGCTTACTATCTAAAGTCTCTTACAAGACTTTCTGTCATAAGCATTGAAAAGAGGGAGCAACTATCATACAATTTTTTGGTTTCCCCTAAAATTATCCTTTTCTTTTAAAATTAAAAAAAAACTAGCAACTTGGTGAGAGTAGACCGAGAAGGCTTCCAAATGTACGGAGGAACGAAACTGAGATTTTTGACAAAAATCAGGAACCCAATTATACCCAAGTTTGAAAGACATTGCAAATACAAGGTCAAATTGAAAAATTATTGGATGGATTTGCATTAAAAATAAGACTAAATCATTAGACTTTTAATCGGCTAATTTGATTTAATCATGGATCCAATTAAAAATTTAATTGAACTTAAGAATTAATTTAGGTCAAATTAAAAGAATTAATTAAGTTCAAGGAACTTTTAATGGGTCAAATTAATTTTTTTAAGGACTTAATTAGTGAAAAATTAAGTTTGAAAGCCTAATTTGGGCTTAATTGAGAAAATTGAAATTTTAGAGGACCAGGTTAAATTTTTTCAAACTTAATTGGGTGAAATCAGGGTCAAAATTGTAAGAAAATTAAAGTTTGGGGATCAATTAAAGGCCAAATTAAAGAAATCTGGAACCAAAGACCTTTTTTCCAAAGACGCGCGAATTCGGGGACTCAATTCAATTGAAAATAGAGGAGAAATTGAATAAATTAGAAGTTTGAAGGTCGATTGGGTGAATAATCATTTGTTCATCTCGGTCATCCACTTAGGATGTCATTAGCCGAAGCTAATTAGTTATCAATCTCGGTCATCCGCTTAGGATGCCATTAGCTGAAGCTAATCATTTGTTCATCCCAATCATCCACTTAGGATGCCATTAGCCAAAGCTAATCATTTGTCATTCCCAGTCATCCACTTAGGATGCCATTAGCCGAAGCTAATCATTTATCTATCTCGGTCATTCATTTGTCAGTCTCGGTCATTCATTTGTCAGTCTCAGTCATCTTATGATGCCATTAGCTGAAGCTAATCATTTATCCATCCCGGTCATTCATTTGTTAATCCCGTTCATCCATTTAGGATGTCATTAGCCGAAGCTAATCATTTGTCAGTCACGATCATCCACCTAGGATGCCATTAGCTGAAACTAATCATTTTCAGTTCTGGTCATCCACTTAGGATGTCATTAGCTGAAGCTAATCATTAACCCATCAAACGTTCCAGAGGCAGTATATGTAATCACTATAACATAATATTATATCCTTTGTAATACACCAACAAACATTCCATAACAGTTTAGCATTTAGTATAACACAACCATAGACCCTTCATATTTTTCATCCAACCATTCTTGACGGTTAATGTTCAATACAATACAACAATAAATCCCTCATAATACTCATACAAAAATTCGTCACAATTACATTCAATAAAATACAACAGGAGAGCCCTCGTAATACTCATATGACCATTCATCACAATTAAATTCAATAAAATACAACAATAGATTCTTCGTAATCCTCATACAAAAATTCATCACAATTACATTCAATAAAATACAACAGTAGAGCCCTCGTAATACTCATACGACCGTTCATCGCAATTACATTCAATAAAATACAACAGTAGATTCTTCGTAATACTTATACAACCGTTCATCGCAATTACTTTTAATAAAAAACAACAGTAGATCCTTCGAAATACTCATACAACCATTTGTCAGCAGCCCAAATTCATAATAGCCCAATCAACATCTCATAGTCGGTTTAATATTCATTGCAACACGATAATACATCCACCTCAAACAAGTCATTTCAAAACACTAACATTTTCATCATTATTTCAACATTCATCAAGAACTCGATCAACATTTCATATTCATTTCGACAATTATCCAGGATTCAATCAAACACTCCATCGTCGTTTCATCATTCAATAAGGATTTAATAATATATCATCATAAGTAAATCATTTCAAAACGTAAACATCATACGAGAAAAAGGAACCACCTACCCATTCCTCTTGTGGGATGTCCTTGCCCGATCAAAGGTCCGATCACTATCGCTCCACCTAACACATCAATGGTCACAAATCAGCACATTTGCATTCTGAAATCACATTCATCACCATACCTATTTCAAGAATCCATATGTTCACATTCAAATGTTCCACATTTTACACAATCATACAATGAAATCGTTACAAGCATTTAAGTCATTTTTGACATGGGAGTCTATTGCAAAAAATCAGCTGCAAAAACTGATTTGCTGGTGACTCAGATTTCGACAGTGAAAATTGAATCGTTGGCGACATAGAATTCAACAGCGAAAACTGATTCGCTGCAAGCACCATAGAATTCAGCAGCAAAATTGATTCGTTGTAGGCCACATAATTCAGCGGCAAAAATTAATTCGTTGCAGGCCACACAATTCGGCAACAAAAATTGATTGGCCGCCGCCAACACAATTCGAGAGCGAAAGTTGGTTTGCTACAGGTCACACAATTCGGTAGTGAAACTAGATTCGCTATGGACAACACAATTCGGCAGTGAAAGCAGATTCGCTGCGGACGACACAATTCGATAGTGAACACTGATTCGTCGCAGACGCCAGAATTCGGCAGCGAAAACTGACTCGCCGTGGACAACACAATTCGGCAGCAAAAACTAATTTGTTGTTGCACCACAATTCGGCAGAAAAAACTAACTCACTGCAGGCAACACAATTTGGCAGCGAGAACTGGCTCGCTGCAATTTTGCGCGCGAGAACTGATTAGTTGCAGACAACACAATTCGGCAACGAAAACTGACTCGTTGCAGACAACACAATTCAACAGCGATAATTGACTCGATGCAGGCAACACAATTCAGCAGCGAGATTGATTCGCTGCTGGCACAAAAATTGTTGATGAAAACTGAGTTGTTGCCGACTCAGAAATCGTCAACATAACCCCTTTCGCTGCCGATTCACAAATGGGCAGAGGCGACAGAATCGTTTCTGATTTCGCTTCTTCCCTTTGGCCAAATGTAAAGCTTACGCCAGGCTTTTCTCCTTTGTAACACTTCCTAGCTGAAATTTGGACACATACTAACAACAGTCATACCCCAATTCCTATCAGAAAAACATGAATAGTGCACCATCAAATCTCAACATGCACATTTGATTTAGGTTCTTCTAACTACTAGCTCAAGTCATACAAATTCATTCATCACATAACAAAATCAATGCATTATCATGGGACAATTTCCTTTTTATCTTTGACATGTTCCTAAGGCTTAACATCAATACAATTCTGCACATACGCTCAATCTATTTCATTTCCACAAGTATAATCACCACAATTTGCCCTAATCATGCCTCCATTCATTTGACCTATGTTCATGTAATTCCACCACATTTGTTTTCACAAGCACACTCACAATTACGATTTACAAATACATATCTATTCCCTTGATTCACAACCATAAATGTCCATTCATCATATCAACAAAACCAAAGCATTACATGAATGTAATTCTTGTTTCAACTGCAGCATGTTTCTTCAAGATTTATTAACAACGCAAGCTTGCACTTACATCATTTCAACATATTTTCATATAACTACATCAACCAAACAAGCTGAAATCACACCATTAACACAAGTATAATTATGTTTTTGTTTCTGTTTCACATGATCTAACATCTCTAACAAGGTTGTTGAGTTCTCTATGGGAAGGAGGAAAGAACAAAAGCATGCAGCTTATTTTAGGAAGAGGGAAGGGGGGCAAGAGCATGCAACTTGTTTTGGGAAGAGTGAAAAGCCACCCTTTCTCTCTCCTTGTATTTATAGCCCTTAAAATGTGCTAGGGTGTTTGGGTGCTGGACCAAGGCTGTCCTTATCCTTCCTTTGGGTTATCTTGAGTTGGTTTCTATTCCCATTCTCCCCTAGGATAGGCCGATCCAACTCTAATTTTTGTTAGGTTTTACATTGTCACTGCCAATTCAGAAATCAGTAATAAAAACTGCGTCATTGCGGATTCAAAAATTGGAAGCCAACTATGCCGCTGCCGATTTAGAAATCGGCAGCCAAAAACTGTGTCGCTGCTGATTCAAAAATCAATAGCAAAACTGTATTACTGCCGATTTAGAAATCGGCAGCCCAAAATTGCATCGCTGTCGATTCAGAAATCGACAGCCAAGAACTGTGTCGCTGCCAATTTCTGAATCGGTAGCGATGATGGAGTCATTTTGGCTTTACTTCTCTTTTTTTTGTGGTGTTTACATTCCAAAATTTACTTCTAACTTTTGTGACATCATCCATTTAGTCTATTTAATCTTAATATATTGATAATCAAGTCAACAAGATCCATCTTTCTATTTCCCAGCCTTTTTATTAACCTAACCTTAAGCAAGGTTATAATTTCTTCTTTAATTTCTGCATGAATTTAATCTAATGACCAATCATTTATTCCTAACATAACATGTTTAAACACAAATTTCATAGCAATCCAAACTAACAATTTTATCCATACATAATGCTAGTTGGTCGAAGCCCTCTCTTAGGGTAACATGACTTTTTCTTCAATTTTTTTTTTTTTTTGTATTAAAGACACTTCATTCATTCATTTCTCATTCAACATAACACAAAGTAGTTAAACAAATTACTCCTCCCTTTTTTTCCTTAGTGTGGCCGAAATTGATTCCAAGCGAAGACGTAGTTCCCTTTTTATTCTTTTTTCTCATTATTTCACCTCCATCACACCCTATCATGGTCCACACAGCTCAATTTCAAAGCAATTCACATTTTCTCCAAATTGACTCCTAAAACCCTAACATTAATTTATAAAATTAAGCATAAATTTTACTTATATTTATCTAAGATTACATAATCTTGTTTAAAACTCCTTACCTTGTGATAAAATGAACTTTGAATCATAATCAATCAAAACATTTCCACACTTCCCTTTTTTCCCTCCTTGTTGTGAGCTTCTCTCTCTAGTATCCCAAGTTCCTTCACTTGTTCTTCTTTAATTCTTGTGTTTGAACAATTAAGCACTCTTCCCTTCTCAAATAAACCCTTAATCTTGGTTTTTCTCTAAGTGTTTAGTGTAAAATTGACAAAAAAGGAAGAAGAAGAAATGTTTCTTCTCTTCCTCTCTACTGAACTGACAACTTATAAGGAGAATGAAAAGAGGATTTTTTTTTCCATTACCATATTACCCTTCTTTAACTCATGTCTCTTAATTTTTAGGTAAAATTCTTGACTTTTGATGTTACCTCGATATTAAAACTGATTAATTTTATTATGTATTTCTCAATCTCTTCCCCAATAATTTTTTTGTTGCCTTATTTAAAATTTTCCAAGGCTTTCAAAACAACTCTTTTAATTTAATTCATCTAACTCTGACCGAATTTTAATATCCTGTTAACCAAATGAGATTTTTAACTAGGTTTTTTCAACTTTATTTAGGACATTTTACCTAGTATAGATATGGTTATTTAGCTTGTATTTTGGTTAAAAAAATTAACAAGAGATGAATTAATTATTCAAAAATAAAACTTGTGTGTTATAGAGTTTGCTCTTATTATTGGTTCACCATGGAACTACTAAGATTTATCAAATAATTAACCAAGTTTCATGGTATCTTCTATACTTATTGTTCATGTTTTTTTTTATAAACGGTGGGTGGGGGTTCAATTTCTATAGTTTTGGTGTTTCGATACATATTATCGTTGTGTCAAGCTCAATCACAAGCTTGAGTTCAACTTTCTAAGGAATGACTAATTTGATTGTGAGTTTTTGGATCTTTATATCTACATGTATTCTTTAACTTAATGCATACAATGCCAGGGATGTACTATGCAAGTCTATACTCCACCTACACCCCTATATGTACAAAAGTCTCTCATAGCCTACCACATTTTCGTCTCACTAATATATGTGTAAATGATATTTCTTCCTTATTAATGTCCGTGTAAGCCCTTGTTAATATTTATGTAAGAGATATTTATCCCTCATAATGCATGTGTAAATTATATTTATCTCTTGTAATGTTACAAGGGTGGAATGGCTTTCCACCCTCTTCATTCAAACAAAATGACAAGATTTAGGTTGTATAAATACCCCCTTAACTACCCGGTAAAAGGTTCATAATTTCTTTATTCTTAACATATACACATAACACTATTTTCTCTCACATAACATTTATTATATACTGAAAAGGAATAAACAATCTTGTTCTTGGGATTTTATGTTCTTTTACATATTTATTGCACACTCTCTCTACAAAACTACTGATTTAAACATTTGTGAGTCCCTAAATCCATCAAAATAAGATTGTTTCGTAGGTATTAGGCTTCCTACATCAAGCTACCACTTTTCTAAGTATCTTGGATTTTGAAACACTATCACCTTTTTTTTTTATTCACCTTGTATTTATTTTTATATCTCTAAAAGTTTAAAACTTATTCTACAATTTTTAAAACAAACTCAACATTCTTAGTGGAGAAAATTTAGAAAAAAGAATTTGAATATGTAGCTAATGTGGTGAATATTAAAACAATATGATATTATATGCTTTTCAAAAAATTTCCAAAATAAAAAAAAAAAGTTATGATGTTTAAGTTGTAACTATTAATATTTATAGCATAGATGGGTGATAGAAAAAAAAAAAACAGTTCTATTATCTTTAATCTTATTAAAAATTATTATTTTTTAATTTCCTCTCACCTATTTTTTTTTAAAAATCTATAACTTTCCTATGCGATAAACATAAATAATTTAAATATTATAGAATTTCTTGAAATTTCAACCAAGGTAAATAACCTAAACCCAAGTACTCCTCAATCTAAAAGACCCTAGCCCAAGTGTGTCATCAAATCCAAATTCACTTACATTTTTTCCCGCCTTCTTAAATCACAACACACGCCCGCGCGCACTAAAATCTCACCATCAGCTCTCTCAACAGAAAAACAAAATCCCTAATCTCACACTGAAAATGTCGTCGTGGAAAATATTCTCCGACTCCGGAAACAATTTCCGATGGGAAGTCACCGGCCAAATCATCCACACGAAACCCGAACCTAAACAAAGCGGAGCCCTAATCCCCCCTTCCAGCTCCAGAACTCACCTCCCTTCCATGGCCGATCTCTTACTCCAAGGTATTTCGATATGGTTATATATACCTGTATCAGTTATATTACATGTATTTATGTGTGGACCGTGTTTCTGTGTGTGTGAAGGATGTCCGAAACTTCTAGAGAACGGAAATGCACCGATTTTCCGCACAGGATCAGGGAAATCGGTTGCGTTAAAACAGTCTTCGATTGCGAAAGCGTTATCTGTCCTCAGAGACGATGATGATGCAGGTGCCTCTTTCTCCATAATTATTTATAAATCCCAACAACTATGTTGCATATCTAAAATTTGGGAATTTAAATTTCTCAATGATTTTTTTCCATTTACGTATTCTTTTAGTTTATTAAATATGTCAGCGCTTGATTAATTTTTAGCCTTTTAAATTTCGTTATAAACCTCAAGACTCATGTTCAATACCTAAAATTGGCGGAATTTTTTAGTTTCGTGTTAATTATGTTGCTTGATTGGTCATTGTAATTTCAGATTTCTGGCAGGATGTCTTTAATTTCAAATTTATTAATGTTAAGTTGGTTGTATATTGTGCTGTTGTGGAAATAGATTTCTTTAGTTTTGTTTGTTTGGCAGGTGAAGCTTGTGGGGGAGAGAATGAACTTAGTTTTTCGAAGCTTCGCAAGAAAGGGAATGAAGATAATGGAAATGCACCAATTTTCCATACAGGATCAGGGAAATCGGTTGTACTGAAACAATCTTCGATTGCAAAAGCGTTGTCTGTTCTTGGTGATGATGATGGATATTCTGGCAATCCAGGTAACTGTTTTTCCCTCTGATTTTTTCCTTTGAGGTGTTTTTTTTTTAATTATTAAATATGCAATTGTGAGCCCTAAATACCTCACTGTAGACCTAAAATTTGACGATTTTTGGTCTCGGGTTATCCATGTTGTTGTATTGACTTGTAAATGTTACTCTTATGGAAGACCTTTTGTTTTATCTTTGTTTTATTTTGGCAGGTGAAGTGCATGGTAGAAATAATGAACGTTGTTTCTCTAATTCTCTTTTCCATACTGGATCTGGGAAATCAGTTGATATATCTTCTGCCGGTTTGGTTAGAGCGAAGAGGTTGTTGGGAATGGAGGAAGAAAATTATAGTTCTAATTTTCAAGGATTTAAATGTCCAAGGAAATCTTCCACTGTCAATGAGCAATTTGGGTGGCAGGATGTAATGCATTCAGGGACGAAAGTCAGTATGAAAAATAATGGGGTTATTGGTGATGATTTGCCAGCTCCTAGGTCTTCTTTAGTTTCTAAGACTGTTATTTTAGAAAGTGAATTGACGAAGGAGGTCAATACAAACTTGTTGGAACCTGAAATACAAAAACCACCTCCAATTAAATTCCATACTGCCGGTGGAAGATCCCTATCTGTTTCCAGTGAGGCATTGAAACGTGCAAGGAGTCTTCTTGGTGACCCAGACCTAGGAACTTTCTTAAATGAGGGAGATGCAGTTGATCAGGGCCTCTCAGTTTTTGAAGGTAGTGGATTTGGTGATGCTTCATCAAACAAGGAAAATGTTTTTTACTCTGCTTTTACCCATCCTAGAGCCTCAAGTAAACATATCTCAAAAACTTTCATTTCACCTCTTAAATCATCTGCAAACTATGTCCAGTCATCTATTAATCCAAAAAATGTTATTTCGGGGAGTAACTTGATAAAGAAATTTGATGCTGTTCACAATGACAGCATCTCCAAAGTTAATAACAACGCGACTTATGTACAGAAGCCTGTAAGGAATGGGCTCTGTACATCTGCTACAATGGTTGCTAATTCTCTGGATAATATTACTGGCTCAAGGATGAATTCACTTCAAAGGACTAGCTCCAGGATGATACCACTTCAAAAGTCATTGTGTGCGCCGTTGCCTGATATTTCAAATACAATTGGCACAGCTTACTCAAATAACGGACAAGCTAATGGAGAGAAGAGGAAACTTGGAAGGGGAATTTCTATTTCTCCATTTAAAAAGCCCCGCAGTTCCAAATTCACCACCCCTTTGAACAGGAATGTCTCATCTGTTCCCAGTGGTAATTCACGAGGCTTTTAATTAACTTCTTTTTGAATCTGCTATCAAAATTTATGTTTCCCATTCAAGGTATATGTTCAAACAGGTTTATCTACTGTATCATATGAAAGTTCCAGCTGTAGAAAAAAAGTTTCCACTAGATATCCTTTCCAGGTTCCTAGAATGTATATCAAGGAATACTTTGGAGGGCATTTATCAGATAAGCGCCTGGTATATACATTTTCAACATAGTTATTTATGTTTTGTCGAGGTTGTGTTAGTTATTATCACTAAAGATTGTTCTTTGTAGTCGGAGTACTTTACAGATCAAGTAAGACAGATCAAGTCAAATAATGCAGATAAGTACATGTTTTGCGATGAATCTGGCCGAGATAGCATTGGAGCTGAAGCATTCTATGACATGTTGCTTCAGTCTGGAGCTTTGTCACAATATGCTTCTAAAGAGTAATTTTCCACTGTCTCTTTTCATATTTCATTGGGAGAGTTTTTTTTTCCCGGAGTTACAATAGTCAGTTTGATAATCCATTTGAAGTTTGTAAAAGATTTTGTTTTTTCAAACTTTGGACATGGATGTTGCAAGAGTAAAAATATAAAAAGTTAGTAGCACCAGTTGCCATTGTAATTGACATAATGATGTGAATTTTCAAAAGGTTGTCAAGTTTTGTTAAGATTGATTTCTTGTTGCTGTCAACTTCAATTCTAGTTACAGTTTATGGTCATTCCATGAACTTTTTAATCAGTGCTCTTATATACAAAAAATATTTTTTTTCAACCTGTCGCTTTGCATTTTATTAACTGATTCAGCTTCATATTTATCAATCAAGGTGGGTTATAAATCATTACAAGTGGATAGTTTGGAAACTTGCATGTTATGAGAGATGCTGCCCAGAAAAATCTGCTGCAAAATTTTTGTCAGTCTCCAATGTGCTTGAGGAATTGAAGTACAGGTATTTTAATTCTTTCAAGCTATACATTTCTCTTGAATTTAGAAGAGATTCGTGACAACCACATATTATTCATTTCCATAGATACGAGAGAGAAGTAAATCATGGCCATCGATCTGCAATTAAGAGAATTCTGGAAGGGGACGCACCACCTTCTTCAATGATGGTTCTATGCATTTCTTCCATCTACTTCGGTTGTGAACCAAAGGTAGAGGTTCCTTCAGTGGCATTAGACGGGGCTGAGCATAGTAATGCTGCAAAACTGGAACTGACCGATGGGTGGTAGGGAACTGCCAAATTTATTATCATGCACTCAACATTTGAGGTCCTTTGAAGGGTAAAAATATCTTTGTTTCACAGGTATTCAGTGGATGCGCTTCTGGATATATCACTTTCAATGCATCTGGATGCTGGGAAACTGTTTGTGGGACAGAAACTTCGAGTACGATATTCGTTTCCATGTTTTTCACATTCTTTTCTATGATTGGGGCCCTTTTAGATTGGCTTTGCTCACTCCCTATTTATTTTTCCTCTTGTGAAGATATGGGGAGCAGGATTATGTGGTTGGGCTGGTCCTGTGTCATCCTTCGAGGTTCTTGCAGGCTTTAGATTTCTTAATGGAGTTGCATTGTTGAATCTTTTACGTCCTTGTAATACCAAACTTTCTCACATTTTGGTTTAAATTTTAGGCATTGAAGACTGTTAGTTTGTCATTGCATATAAATGGGACTTATAGAGCTCACTGGGCTGATCGAATGGGATTTTGTAAGTATCTTTTGGATTATGCAAAGTTTTTTGCTTGAGATTTACATTGATGTGGCATATTTGTAAATGTTTCTCTTTGCCTTCTTATGCATAACTATTTGAATATTTTTCCATAGGTAAGGGAATTGGTGCTCCTTTGGCTTTTAGGTGCATAAAGAGTAATGGCGGTCCTGTCCCTCGGTTGTTAGTTGGAGTCACACGGGTTTACCCTGTTCTATACAAGGATAAGTAATGTGAATTAATCATTTTTGCTGCTTAATTGAAGTGCATTTGGTTCTTTCAGTATGGTAAATTTTCTCCATTTCTCACTCTAGATTAAGTAATGGCAGCAGAACTATTGTGAGATCAGAGAGAATGGAGGCTAAACTGGTGCAATTGAATAACCAGAGGTGACTTCCATTCTACTGACATAGCCATTTTGTTTTTTTGATAGATCAGCCTAGTATATTTTAATTTAGTTTTTTTCCCTTTCCTAAAGAAAAAACATTGCCACTCCATATCAGCATGATCACTTCATATTTGTAAGGATTTTCCAATCTAATAAAGTGGCCAAAATTTGTTTAGATTTCTAGCTAAATACAATATCATAATTGATGCTCTTTTTTTTTATGCTGCAGGCGTTCAGTTATTATAGAGGGTATTGTTTCTGAGTTTCAAAGAGGGATGAAAAGTTCTAACATATATACTGATATTGATAGTGAAGAAGGAGCAAAAATATTTAAGATTCTTGAGACATCAGCTGAACCAGAAGTCCTAATGGCAGAGATGAGTCCACAGCAACTAGCATCATTTGCCTCTTATCAATCAAAACTAGAGGTAGGTTCAGCTGATGTACTTGAAACATTGGTCTATATGTAGAAAGAGATATTAATCACAGGAAGTCTGACTTTAGGCGACAAGGCAACTGGACATGGAGAAAGCAATTGGGAAAGCTTTACAAGATGCTGGCTTAGGGGAGAGAGAAGTGACCCCATTTATTAGGGTCAGGGTAGTTGGGTTAACTAATTATCAAGAAAAGGGCGCCCGCGCCCCTAAAGAAGGCTTAATAACAATTTGGAACCCGACAGAGAAGCAGGTTAATCTAATTGCTCAGTTCTGCTTCCATTTCTCATGCCTTTAGTCTCTGTATACTGTACTGTTTGCATTTGAATGGATCCACCTTCGTATGCTTACATAACTAAAGATTATGTATGCTGCATCCTTTGTTTCAGCAATGTTCTGTATTCTATGCCTCCCTAATATTGAATTTATTGCAAAAAGTTTTCTTGAGATTCTTTGCAAGTATTGATTAAACTTACTAATTATAACAGAAAAGTGATCTTGTCGAGGGGCAGGCTTATGCTGTAGCAGGACTATTACCCGTGAGTTCTGATTCAAATACACTTTACTTGCAAGCAAGAGGATCTACAACCAAATGGCAACCTTTATCTTCCCTGGCAATGCAACAGTTTCAGTAAGCCTCTATTTGCTTTGTCTGTTATCCTAACAATTGAATCTAACTAAAAGGTTGTCCTCTGTAGGCCATTTTTCAGCCCTCGAGCACCAGTATTATTGTCAAATTTGGGTGAAGTTCCTCTTTGTCGGTAAATTGCGCAATTTGATTTTTTTCTAGTCCTGCCTCTGCTTTATTTCTTCCTCGCAGAAATTTTGTTCTGATTGTTTTTTGATTGTGCAGTGAATTTGACATTGCTGCACTTGTGTTGCACGTGGGAGATATTTATACAGCTGCTCAGCAAAAGAAACAGTGGGTGTTTGTGACTGATAGCTCCATTTCTAGATTTGATTCAGAGGATACGTCAAAGTCCTTACTGGCCATCAGCTTCTGCTCACCATACATGGATAACGATTCATTTACACCAATCAACTACAATCTTGCTGGATCCACAGTGAGTAGTCCTTCTATGGTCTACCACAGAATGCATTAGTTTATGAATATAGTATGAGTTGATTCATGGAGACAACATCCAAGTGGAAATTAGAAGGATAGATAAGTCTACGAAAGAAAGCCATTTTACCTCTGTTTTTTTTTTTTTTTTTTAAAAAAAGAAACTGAGAACCTCATTTATTACTTCTGCAGATTGGCTTGTGTAATCTCATCAAGAGAGCAAAGGACCAAACATATCATCTCTCGATAGCTGAAGCAACAGAAAATTCGACCTATTCTTTGAATTTTGATTCCTCCAATTTTTTGCACCTTAAAAATGCTGCTGCCTCTACTCAAAGCTGGGCCAAGACCTCTACCTCGGTGAACAATCTAGACTTTGATTATGATAGTTCAGCTTTGGTGTACAATGCCTGATATTTATATACTGCCTTGCCTGTTTCACTTCATGCAGATTATTAATAAACTTAAGGAGAGGGTTTTATTTATTATTGGTGATTGAAAAGGCTAGAAGTTGGAAGGGGACACTTTGAACTGACAAGTAAGCCTCCTTATGTCAACTGGATTCTTATTTTTGTCAATTGACTTTAATTAGGGAGAATTAGTCTCTTGTTTTTATAGCAGTAAGATCTTAAAATTCACACATGCCAGATGCAGAAAAGGATTTCAGAATACTGCTAGTGAGAAAGACCCTCAGCATTATTTTTGGGTATGATACTGGTTTGGGGTCCACATGCATTCCATGTTTATGAATTAATCACATTCTCGAAGCAGATTTTTGCTACACCACCACGGGTTGAGCAGCTGAAGTTCTCCAGGAGAGATCTGTAAATATCAATCGTGCAAGGTTGTCATGAAGGCTCCATCACTCTTATCGGCTTTTGTTTATCCTCAATGTTGAGTTCAGTGGACGGGGAAGGGCTTGAGTTAAGCATCTCGGAATTGGTTAGCATTCACCACCGGATGGAGATGGTCTCTACACATGGCAACATTTTTGGTATAGTTTACGATAATTAAATGCAACTGAAACATCTATGTAAATAATTAAGAACCAATAATGTTTGGTTCAGAGCCCATGTAATGTCAGAACTCAATTTGATATGCTGCGTTATAAAGTTGAAGAAACTACATACAAGTCCTGAGGATATATATATATAACAATACCATGCCAGTATCATTTCTATGTCCATAAAGAGGCTCTAAAGAGATAATGTTGATCAACAGAATTGACCCCTGTAATCACATGAGGCAATCAGAGAACTGATGCCATCCTTTATTGGGTGATGGATAAGTATTCTTTTGATCATGTCCTTCATTGGATTAATATATATGCACAATAAAAAGTTCAAGCAAGCATACTAAATATATATTCAAAGGAGATTGAAAAATTACAAATAATAAGAGAAGGGTATTTACTTATTGAAACGTTTTAAAATTGATAAAGCTTGGTTGTTGTCAAGAATGAATCTTTTGTCTTTAAGATTTTATTGCTCATGTCTTGGTGCAAACGATGATTGCGATAAGCTTTTCAAGATTCCAACATCACCATCTTAGTTTATATGCACTTCTAAACAAGATATTTAAATAAAAGAATGTGTAATTTAAATAAAAGAATGTGTAATTTAAATACCTCTCAACAAGATGACCTTAAATTCTAGATTTGAGAAAAAAAATCAAAGCATAAAAAAATAAGAAACACTAAAAAAAAGATGAGGAAGAGTGTAAATTTATTTAAAAAACTTATTTGAAACTCTTCCTTCATCCCTTTTTCATAGTGAATTTTGAAAGTTAAATGGTTAAAGAATTAATTCCAGTAATAATCTTATGTAGACCTCTTGATCATGTGGTTTAGCAACCCCCAACAGAGTAGATAACAACTCGAAAAGCCAAAAATCAGGTTTGATAGAACCCTGACTTAGAGATAACACTGCTCCTAAGAACTAAAAGTGTTGGAAAAAAATTTGGACCCAGAGATAACCCTGTATTTAAGAACCCTAATTATGAGAATGACGTTACGAAGCCAATTAATTTTCGATAAGTTAGTGTATGATCTTTGGTCCTCCTAAGAAAGGTTGTTTTGCCATAAATAAATAAAAAGTTATGTTTATTCTTCAACTTGCTGCCCAAATTTATAGCTAAAAAAAAACATAATATAGTTCCCTCTAAATAACCCTAATGGACTTATTATTCCTTTTTTTTTCCCCACTCTTTATGCTACTAATATATTCTAAGAAAGAAACAAACTAAAATAACACTTTTTTTAAAGAAACCATAGATACAAACTACCAAGCTCTTGTAACAACCTGACTTCTTCATAGCAAAAAAAAATTGGGGGAATTTTTTTTGTAAGTCGTTAGGTTCTCAATGTTTTTCACAATATCATTTTGTGAATTTATAAATGCATTTCGTTCGTTACCAAGACACAACCCACATAGGGCAATCTAAATCAACATTCCTTAAAAAGTATCAATACTCATTCTCACAATTGTATTTATGGTTTATTGTAATAGAATTCATCTCTTAGTGTAGTGTAATACTCATGTGATATAACAAACATACATTCACCATTCCATGTTTACAAGATTGTACTTTCGCATCCGTATTCCATTGCAATTTTTGATACAAGTCTTTTACAAAAGTGCCGAATGAAAAATATTCAACTGGTTCGTTCGTTCTTTATCAAATACATAACAACTTAAACATACTATTACACAACACCTTTAAAAATATGTGAACCCGTGGAACGGGCTTTCCTACGCATTTTGATTATGTGATGTCCCTGTTACAAAAACAACATGAATACAAGAATTACAAATAATCTAACATGATAATAAACAATTAGAAGAACGTTATCGTTACTTTTCGTTATCAACTGGAAATGAGTACATTCTTTCATTTACTTCTCATATGCATTGTACAATCCTTATTATTTCGTTAAATGTATTGTTCTCACTCATATGCCCCAACCTCTCCATAGGAGTTGTGGGGCCGGAGTTTAATCATTGATTGGGGTTAATTACTTCACTTTAACCCGGTTATCCACTTGTGATGCTTTTAGCCGTAGCTAATCGCAACATCTAAACTCAGTCATCCGTCTTAGATGCTATTAACCAAAACTAATCACAAAATCAAACCTGTCATCTCTCACGGATACCATTAACCGAAGCCAATCATCATAATCAACTCGACCATTCATCTAGGATGCCATTAGACAAAACTAATCGTCATATTCAACCTGACCATCCCTTTAGGGTGCCATTTGCCGAGACTAATCATCAACGCAACCTAGCCATCCATCTAGGATGCCATTAGCTGAAGTTAATCATTAATTTATCTTGGCCATCCCCTTAGGATGCTATTAGCCAAAGCTAATCATCAATCAAAACCCATGTCATCCATCTTGGATGCCATTAGCCGAAGCAAATCATCAAACGAAGCTAATCATCGAACACAACCCAGTCATCCATCTTGGATGTCATTAGCCGAGGCTAATAATCGAACACAACCCAATCGTCCATCTTGGATTCCATTAGCCGAAGCTAATCAACAACTAAATCAACATTTCATAATCGGTTTAACATTCGTCAATAACTCAATCAACATTTCATAGTCGGTTTAACATTCGTCAACAACTCAATTTCATCAACAACTCAATCAACATTTCATAATCGGTTTACCATTCATCAACAACTCAATTAACATTGCATAATCAGTTTAATATTCATCAATAACTCAATAATATATCATCCTCAAACAAGTTATTTTAGAACATTTATATTAAACAAGAAAATGGTGGAAACCACCTACTTGTTCTTCCTGTGGGGTGTCCTTGCCTAGTCGAAGGTCCAATCCCGGTCGCACCACCTAAACACATCAATGATCATAAATCAACACATTTGCAATTGGTAATCACATAACTTGTCACCGAACATATTTCAAGAATACCCATATTCACAATCAAGTGTTCCACATATTACACAACCATACAATGAACAAGTAGAACTTGAATTTAGGTCTGGTTTATATGTATGGAAAGCTAAGACATAGGCCTAAAACTTTCATGAAGAGTCCAAGTTTTAAAAGTGCCATTTTCGAGTTCAAATGGTAGCAACAACGGAGAAGTCGGAATCTGTCCTGTAGCCCAGACACTATTCCGTGTTCAGCCCATATCTCGAGTTCTAGTAGTCCAAATGCGACGATTTTTTTTTTGTTGGAAAGCTGAGACAATTTACCAGAACTTTCATGAAGACTATCTGTTCAAATTATGATGTTAGAAATGACATTTTGTTCAGACAAGAAGATAAGGATTGTCACCAAGTCAAGATGTGGCCACCAACTCAACAATTAGTCATCAAATCAATAGTTCTGAATTTTGGCTTATAAAAGGAGGCATTTGCCATGCATTTAGGCATATTGGTTTTTAGATCAAGATCATGCTCTTTATTTCTTTCTTTATATTTTTGTAATGTTTAAGTTTTATTTCATGTTATATTTTCCTTAATCTTTTGTTTATGCTTTTCATTTCCTTTACTATACTTATGTTGTTTATTTATGTTTCTCTTCTTCATTATGTTTAGCCAAGTTTATTATGTCAAGGTGAAAAGGTTACACTAATGGTGTAAGAATAAGTATAGTGTAAACTCAACATGGACTTTAATGTTTGATACTAACATGTTTTGTATTTGTTATCTTATTCACTCTTAATA
>Ga0307517_10002810_pt1 | contig 27659 bp, 27 predicted proteins | sample 23_EM_MG_FD_194515 | JGI IMG/M metagenome (GOLD analysis project Ga0307517, IMG submission 194515) | Populus trichocarpa ectomycorrhiza microbial communities from riparian zone in the Pacific Northwest, United States - 23_EM | ecosystem: Host-associated > Plants > Roots > Unclassified | place... | reverse complement strand
TCCTATCCGGATCTTCCGGCATACCCTCTCGTTAGAAGCGTGCTTGAGACCAAGCCGTAGCCCCGGTACATCTGTCGTGCCGGGACAGGATCTAACCTCGTCCCGGACCATTAACCCCATGTAAACCTCGCTGTCTCTCGCTTATGATACGATTGGGCGGCTCGCTACGGAATGAAATACACCCCTGTTGGTTCCCACACCGGCCGTGGAATCCCGAGCCTGTGAAACGATTGGTGCTGTAGCTGTGACACATTCTCCGAGCTCGGTTTCCGTTGTATTGACTAGCTATAGGGAATTCCACCCATTGGAGCATGGGGATTTTCACTTCCTGTTCCCCCATGTTCCCCCAACGTGAATGAAGATGTTCGTAACTCCGACTCACTCGCTTTGGATCCCCAACTGACCGACGCCTCACGCCTATGTTTGATAGAGACCCCTGATCCCCAAGAGATGGACGAAGGCACTCCTGAAACTCTCGTGGGGGCTCCGCTCGCGGGGGAATAGGGTCGAGCCATACTCAAGAAAGCCGGCGCGGCTAACGACCCACTTGCTGGGCCTTCGGCACATAGAAGCACCCCAAAGCCCTTTGGAAAGCTCTCACCCGGACCGGAGCGCGCAAACACCAACTTCGTTCACGCGAACGCAAGAATATCGGTTTCACAGCCCTGCCACCCCCTTAGAGTGTTCAATGTGGATCGTTCAGTATCACTTATGTTGATGCTCTTTGAGTGCTGGGATACTCTCAACTACATGCAGTTCCGGGTCGCTTGCACCCTACGAGGCTACTGTGGACTGAGACGCTCGTACCCAGGAGCGGTCGGCACTGGTCGCACAGGAGGTCGATCCTACCAAATCTCCGACAGGTTTTCCGTCCTCTGCGACGCCTCTGCATTCTGCCGGTGTGCCAAGGTGGCTCGTTATCGGTTGCATTCTAACCAGGCGGATCTGGTCAAGCCACCCTCATACACGAAAGATGGTTGGACTCTCATCTGTTCACTCACGGGGATCCCAATCCTACAAATATTTTGTTATCGAAGGACCCGGTCCTCTGGGTGATCATTTGTCGGGCTTAGTAGTTGGTCTGATCGATGGCCCAGACCCTAGCAGCGGTATTATACGCTTATGGCTGGGAGGCATCACAGGGGCGAGGGTGTCTGGAACTGGGCTATGGGCGATATGCATCGTTGGCAGGTATTCTCTGACGTAGGACCTCTCGTCACAAGGTGTGCGTCTCCTGGCGGCCCTGCCTATAACTTCCGATCAAACAATTGACCTATCTTTTTAACTCACGCTAAGACACATGGTATGGGCTGTCCTATAATCCAGGGATGTCGATGTCATATGTCACATGGCACGATAGGGAAGATAGTCCGTTCGTCTAAGGGTACCTGTACATCTTTGACTCATGAAAACATTCAACGAAGGCGTTAGGCTCCATCCCTGGATACAGTCGGGCTCAATAGAACCACATACGTGACGTAGACATGAGAACGTAAGAACGACCTCGCTCCTCGGTAAAACAAACGGGGTTGAGGAGCGAAAAAAAATCAATGAAAAGTGCCGGTGGAACAAAACAAATGCGGACGCTAGATCGGGGTTCCGGACTCAGTACTCAGCACTCAGGTGTTGAGGTACACGAGATCGTCGGTTTTCAAGTGACCATGGGACCAAAGGTGAAGGCAAAGCAAATTCAGAAATCCGGAAATTGTCCCCCCAGATATATGACGATCGGGACCTCGAACGTTTTGTGTCTTTGATCTCTCCGGTAATTCACAGGCCAGACTTTGGGATACTAGGGTTCAGACGCTCACTTCACTTCATCCTCGGTTAGAAATTCTCCCTCGGCTTGGGGGGAAAGGCGCCTCGGATTGTTTGCCAAGATGCTTCCCTCGGTAATTCTCAATATCTTTCTCTAGATTCTGATTCGTGTCGTGAGAATTGACCCACTCCTTGATCATGATTTCCAGAAGGTTTCGCTGCCGCCAGAGGCGACTACACCCACTGTTGATGCGGTAATACAAGTTAAAGGCCAGGGGTCTTCACCAACCCCAACGCATCGCCCGCCGCCGCCTTTGTCCCCGGTATTATTGGAACTCCGGTGGCGATTATTGTGGAACGTGAGACAAGTTTCTGAGAGAGCATAGTGACCACCAAGGAACTAGGGAGGTTAGGGGACGTGGGACAGTAGGCGCGTGCATCGGGTTTTTGGACGTTTAGAGACATCCCCGATCCAGCTTTTGGACCCATTTACCCGAAAACTTGCAACCCAGTGAACAAGATGGAGTCCATCAATACGCCAGAAGGTGTCCCAGCTGGGGGAAAGTTCTTCGATGGCCTATGTCACAGGTGCCCCTTCGAAACAGAACGGTGTAGACAAGTGAACAGCCTAGCCTTTTGATAGCGCACCCTCCGCCGCTGATATGGGAGCAATAGGTTAGGAACCTTTGTTGTGTCTGGGCATTGACGGACTCTGACACGAGTACGGGCGCAAACACGCCGCTCAGTAGACCAAACCAGACGGCCTCGATACAAATCAACTGAAGATTGGGAATGGTGAAGATCATCCCCAGGATTAGCGCCCTGGGGTTAGGGTAAGATGCAGCAACTGACACCGGTGACATACGGCGCGCATACCCGCCTTTCGGCATCGGAAAGGCATCCAAACAAGGGCCTTAAGGAGGATCGACAACTTGGCTCCCCCCAGGGCAGCTAGCATGGTGGGAGACAAGGGTTCAAACTTTTAATTCATACGTAACTAAGAATGCATAATGTAGAGATGGTTTACGGTCGTGAGAAGGATGGATATGGTGATATGGAAATTTGGTCGAGTCGGTAGAAATAGTAAGATAGGGAATACTGCAAGCGATGGTGATGTACACGTGCGGAAGCAAAGGAACCCAAAGGATGACTACGTGGAACCCAATGAGGAGAACGAAGAAAGGCAAACCAAGAAAAAGAGAGGGGGAATGACATTGCTGGGAAACTATGATTCAGGCCAAGATCGACCCAATCTTGAGGGGTTTGGTCAACAAACGATGCATCCATTCGAGAACCACCTGGGGGGCAACCGCCGCGACCCAAACACAGGGGGCAAGCATCAGCCATCAGGATCAGAACTACTGGTGTACGATCCGACCCCCCAGGACACTCACCAATTTCTGTTCAGCTGATCGATCCAGTGCGCGACCAGCCTCAGCCTTAATCTAGCGCTTCTGATCGGTAGCAGCTTGGCCTTTTCGTATTCATCGATCGGAAGAACCTAACGAGACATTCGTGACTCTCCCGCCTCGGATCACATCGAAATAGCAAGGCATCTTACCAGAGCAACCCAGAAACTGAAATTCGGTGCGTCTGTTGGCATATTTCCATACGAATCGTTGAGCTTTTGCACGATCCACGGAGCGGCACCGTCCCTGAGCTCCTCAACAAAAACGCGACACTTGTTCATAAGAACATTATTCGCATCCAGCAAGGGACGCTCTGGCTGTGGGCTGTTGGGGCGTGAGGTATTCGGCGGAACAATTTGTGCCACGGTAGACGGAGATGGAGGTGTAGATGTTGCTGGGGCTGGTGTCGTAGGTGCGGCCTCGGTTTGATTCTCGGCTTCCAACGTGACCCTCTCTGCAAGGGCAGCGTCCAAGGTATCTTCAAGCTCCTCGGGGAGATCTTCGATGCTGTATCCGAGGTGTCAACCGAACAAACCAAACCCAAACAACGGAGGCACCCACTATTCAATCCGTCCAACCATATAACCATCAAGTGTGCCCCTCTCCAAAACCCTGAACCGGGATACGCCCCACGTTTGCACCAGACTGCGGCCATCCTGCAGCATTCTCACGCTCCGAATCTCCAGCATGGTTCCGAAATCCATGGTGACGTTAGTGGAGGCTGTTTTAGGTGACATGATCATTCCAAACCGCGGAGTCGGGGACTCCAAGCAGCGCCTCAACATCAATCGGTACCTAATTATTAGTTGAGATTAGGCGAGTTAGATCGATAAAAATGCATCTTTTACCTTGGTTCAAAGAAGTGCAAGGTCGTCGGGACGCCAGGAAAAGAGAGTTGGCAGACGAACAACGGGGTGTCCAACCTCGCGTTCCGTTCTTCCTCCACGATAAGTCTCCCGCGTTCAGCATACAGCTCAGGAAAGACTTCCAATTCTGGCACCACATCTATGAGGACCGAAAGGAAGAGGGGGGATAAGGAAAGAAATCGTACCTATCGACAAGATGACTTTGTTTTGAGGGTTCTCATGCAGGTATGCATAGTCAGGCAGATCCGCCCTGCAGATAGGGCAGTGACTCCTGTGGTCCAGGGACCTTTGTAGGCATCTCCCGCAGAACGTCTTCCGAACAAAATGATGAGATAAACAAAACCCCGAGAAAGCAAAGCGTCGGTAAGAATAAAATGAAAAGACGCGGGTCTGACATCGGCCTGCGGGCGAAGCGATCGGGGTGGCGTGGGCGCCATGGTGTAAAAAGCTCCGAACAGAATTCGGGTGGAGAGGGGGTGGAAAGGAAGATGACAAAACACCAGAAGGTTGCGAAAGAAAAAAGGCAGGCAACTCACATGCTGGCACAAGGCGGTCACCGGCTGAAAATAAATCGCGAGACAAATTTCGCAGGTCAGCTCTGTCAAAAGCTCCTTCTCGATTCTCGTTTGCGGGTTTTCGTCGCCGTCCTCTGGATTTCCACGAGGTTCGGCACCTAGCCGGCTTGAGTGAAGCCCGTTTGCGCCTGGGGGATATATATTCTCGGAGTTCCCGGTTTCCGCCCCCGGTTCGATTGCATGCGATTGAGTCTTCTGATCGGTCACTGAAGGGCGGGTATCGTGCCGTGGGCGCTTCTTTGGCGGCTGAATGGTCGAATCGCTCCCGTCAGAGTTCCCCCCGGCGGTCGTGGGGGGAGGGAAGCAGGAACGACCGGCGTGGCCGGAGGAGGGTGGGAGGCCGCTTTCGATTGAATCGGCCGAGGCCACAGTGGTGGAATTTGTAGATGTCGATTCCGAGTGATTCGGGATAGTAGGCTGGGGGGCCCTTTCAGGGTCAGGGCGACGCCGTCGCCTATAGCCGGACGACCTGCCCAGGTCCCGCGTCACACGAAACTCGGTTTCCTCATCAGAGGAGGGTAGGGCTGTCGTCGGCGGAGAATGACCTAGGGGGTGAAGCTGGTGGTCGTCTCCGTCCGAAAGGTCAGAATCCCCCCGGTTCGACGGTGATGGTGAGGGCCGAGAATAACGGGAAACGACCTCGATTAGCTTGCTGATTGTGATGTCCGTCCGCTGCTCGTGTTGATCAGCAGAGACAGATGTGGACGGTCGGGCGGATCCCGGGGTGGGCACCGGGGGAAGATAAATGACTCTGGAGGAGCTGGGGATGTTCGGGTGAGGGATGTTGGAATTTGGTGTGGCCGAACATATGGGCAAAGGGCAGCGTTGGGAGGGGTCAAGTGTTTCGAGGTGAGACGAGCAGACTGTGTGGCCGCAGTGAAGGGTAAAAGGATGACGTAGGAGTGGGCGGGGTGGGCCACCGCCGTCGACGGCGCAGAGAGGACAGGAGAGGAGAGGGAGGAGACGCCTCAACGGCATGGGGGATGGACGTTGAGAGAGAGAGACATCGTAGTCTGGAATAATAAACCGCAATCTGGCGGTCAGCGATCAACGACACAGCGTATGCCAGACATCGATCGGTGCTGTCGATCTCTCCCTTTGCGATCGTCATCACTTCCCCCTTTACTTCGATGGCCAGTGCACGACTCGATTCGCGTAGTACATTGTAACAGACAGTAAACCACCGCTATTCGTACAATCCTCTTTTATTTTCCCTTTCCACGCTTACAGAGAACTCAAGTGGGTCGTCGGCCAAGCACTGTACGCAAGCGGTCAGCTCCGCTTTGGCAAAAAAAAAAAAAACACTCACTAAGCCTCCGTCGATCGTCGGAACCCGTACTTTTCGACGAACGCATTTAGTTCCACAGGTCCACGAGAACCGTAAGGATACGCTACGGGCCTTGGGCGAGGCCCACTCCGTCCCTCGATCCAATGCAGGATCGGGGTAAAGATCTGCCATCCCATTCATCAACAAGACGTTCACACAAACAGTAGGTACGCACCTTCCAAGCAACATCTAGCTCATCGTCGCGGACAAAGTTGGAGTGATCACCCTTGAGGGCATCCAAGATCAGCGCCTCGTACGCCTCCGGGATGTGGACCTCCCCAAACCGACGCTTGTACGTCAGGTCCATGTCCACGGGAACTGCGCGAGTGTACAGTCCGGGAGTTTTTGCGTTCAGTTTGAGGTACACGGCCTCCGATGGTTGGATGCGAATCACGAGCTCGTTCCGAGAAATGTCTTTGAAGATACCCTGTGTGACATCCTTGAACTGGATTCGGATCTCAACCTTGGCTTCATTCAACGCTGCGAGAAAACGTCAGATGGAGAAAACCGACAGCTTGATCGACGGCCCACTTACCCTTTCCGGCCTTCAAAATAAAGGGAACGCCTTCCCAACGTGGGTTGTTGATCCACAGAGTCGTGGCGGCAAACGTCGGGCAGACCGAATCACGAGGGACGGTCTCATCGTCCAAGTATCCGGGTTTCCCGTCCGCTGCAACGTACTGTCCCAACAAGGTATCGTGCCTCTCAACGGGGGGGATAGCGCGAAGAACCTTGACCTGATTCCGCCGGTCAATAGACTTTTTAATGGCGCGCCACTGATGGTCTGGTGACCGCTCGTTACCTTTTCATCTCGAATGTCCTCTGCCGAGAACGACACAGGGCGCTCCATAGTCAAAACGGACAACACTTGCAACAGATCTAGGCGCGAAAGCACGTTTGAATAACTTACGTCTCCTGATCGCCGAAGCGGACGGTGCGAAAAAAAACTCACGGTTCTGCAGTATATCTCGAATGATACCAAAATCGTCAAAGTAACCACCCCGACCCTCCGTTCCAAATGGCTCCTTGAACGTGATCTGGACGTTACTGATGTGGTTTTTATCCCAAGCAGCACCCATCGAGACGTTGGCGAAACGCAAGACGAGCAAGTTCTTCACCATCTCTTTTCCGAGATAATGGTCGATTCGGAACGTTTCATCCTCCGTCCAATTTTTCTTGACAGCCCCGATGAGTTCGCGGCACGACTCGGTGTCCCTGCCGAACGGCTTCTCGATGATGATCCTGTTAACGCCACCCCTGAAGATATAGCAGTGCTTCTTGATCTGCTCAGTGACCGGGATGAAGACGGAGGGAGGGAGGGCGAGGTAGAAAATACGGTTACGCTCCTTGGTCTGATACTTGGCTTCGATCGACTCGAGGTGAGCGTTAAGTTCCTCGAATGGCTCGTCCTTGTCGTAGGCGCCAGAGACGTAGGTGGAGAGCGACTTGAAGTCCTCGATCCGTTGCTTCACCTCTGGATCTTCATTGGGGTTCTTGATGTAGGACGTTATCCGCTTGTGATACTCCTCAGGGTCCATCTTCGTCCTCGCATAGCCGACGATTTTAACGTCGCGGGGGAGGAGACGTTGGCTGAGGAGTCCGAACAGAGCAGGGTACGTCTAACGTCATAGGCAGAGAGAGGAATAGGATTAGCCCCTCGATCTCCCACGTCCCATCTCTCGTTTGTTCGGAGCACAAACGAGGAGACGGCAAGTCAATCAGACACACCTTCTTCTTGGCGAGATCACCGGAGGCTCCAAGGACTGATTTTCGCAAAAGTTAGGGGATTTGCGTGTCCGAGTCCGGACGAGGATGAATCAATGATAACGCACCGATGATGATCGTGTTATCTTTCAGTTCGTTGTTTGTGGTCTCCATAGAGGGGATGGTGCCCGACATGGAGCGCGGCCTTGTTGTGGCAGACATCTTATTGCGGGGAGAAGGGCGAGAAAGAGAGGTGGTGGTGAAGTGCAAAGAGGCAGCGGGTCGATGACACCCTTTAAGAATGGGTGTTATGCTCTGTAATCCCTGATGATCCTATCTCGCCCGGCAACCGCCGGTAAGTCCCTCTCGACCGACCATTACACCCAGCGCCGAATCCGACGGCGTTCCCACACGCACCGTCCCAGGCGAGGCGTGCTTAGTCTATCTCCGCGGTTTTCTACCACGCATCCCACCGAAGAGAACTCAAAAGGACGTCACCGCCATGTTGGATCACGACCAAGACGACTCAGATACTGTCATTCAGTATTTGCACGGGCTGACGGACCCTTCGACAACAGCCAACTACGACTCACAGGTCGTGCAAACCCGCGCAATGGCTCTTTTTGGCCAACTCAAGGCCCATAATCGCGCCGCAAATGCCCAAACGCGTTCTCATAAGCAGGCCACCGCGGACGCGCGCACGCAAATGGACCAGGCCCATTTGGCCCTACAGAATTTGCTGTACGAGAAGCGTCATTTGGAACGCGAAATCGAGAAATGTCGTCAATTCGCGTAGGTCCCTCTCAGTTCATGCTACTCCTTTTACGTTCGTTTCTGTTTTCTTGTGGAGGCGGACCGGAACCCGAACCTTGGATCAGGTCATGGTTATGCAATCCCGATTGTGTCGAGGCTCTTCTTGTTGCTTAAACCAAATCCTGATCCTCGTTATTTAAATCCTCCTTTCCCCGATAATCCGTGTCAGAATTGATGATGGCGAATCCAGATAGATCAATGCACCAAGACGTTCCACTATACTCAATGGAGCTCTTCACGATCTTAGCTCCTGACGAGTTAAAAACCGAAGAGATCCTCAATGACCCTCACCAGCTTATAATCGGCAGGTTGAACTTTGAACTCTCCGAACGCCAGAGGTAGCAGTCGTGTTATTTCCTTCTATCCCACGGGGCTGTTCTTACGCATGTAAGTTTAGACTCGACAAACGGAGAAAAGAACTCCAACAACAAAAGGACGAGCTTATCAAAGAAACAAAGGCCAAGGTGGCCGCAATCGACAACGTCAGACAACAACTGGATATTTTCTTGAAGGTATGTGTTCCCCTGTGGCAGTCTCTGTGCGGGGATTAGACCCACTTGCAGGCTGCTACCGAAGCCCAAAAGAAGGTCGACGACCTAATCCAACCACTTCAACCCAGCACCTCCACGGGTTCCCAAGGTTCCCAGCCCTGACTGGTACACCCTCATCCCGTCCGCACATATGATACATCTCCAGGCCCACTCTGTATGCTATCTGGTTAATTCACGTGTCCGTATATTTCGTTCAATCCATTGAGTGTATCAACGGATTGTGGCAAAAATAAAGCCATGATGAGGGCTAAAAAAGCGAAGAGAGCTATTGGCGGGCAGAAAAATGACCAAAGGGGAGGGGGAGCCACGCCGGTATATATGTCGGGCGATGCAGACCAGACCGGGATGGGGAGGGAAAAGCGTAAGCGTGATTGCGAAGAGCGGGGATGTATAAATGCAGGATGGCGATGGATGAGAAGAGTCGGTGTTGGAGGTTTGAGTCAGGATGATGAATAGGAGAGGAAGGAGTTCATAGTAACACAGGGCCGAGAAACTGGCTGGAACGGGATGGTATTAGAACAGGAGAGGGGGATGGGGATCCAAGACGAATAGATCATGAGGGGAGTGACAAGGAAAACAGGGGAAAATATGAAAAGCACGATAACTTGGATGAGAGGACGGTGGAGAAAACCCGAGATTCAGGAGGAGACCGGAGCGAGGATGGTGAGCGGTCGTCTCAACCGTCGTCCTCGCTGATGCTTCCAACATCGCTCATTTCCTCATCTTCATCCTCATCTTCATCCCCTGTCTTGCCTGCAGCAGCGTCGGCCGCTTCTTTGGTCGCGAACCTCTGCACGTACTCTGCAATTTCGTCATTAGGTGACCAAACGTATGCGGGAACCTAGTCTGCCCACCCTTTACTTTGGCCTCATACTCGGCGGGGTGCCTCATCAGAAGCGCAGCGGCCTCGCCGTTCAGTGGGTCGTTGGGGTTGGGGTAACGAAGTAGTTGGGGTAGGAATACTTCGAAGATATTGATCATATCTATGGAAATCAAATGCTTCGTCAGCATGGGGCAAGGTCGCGGGGTGAGCATGTGTGCGAGAGATCTCTTACCGAACATGGGAGACCATGTCTGGTTGATGACATCCAAGCAGACGGACCCACTGCTACGAAGGATAAACGGTCAGCCCTAACGGTGATAGGATCCCGGGAAATATGAACACCAACAGTTCATCGATATTAGGATGAAAGATCTTGTTCATGAACCCAATGCTGGGAGACTTGAATGGGTACTGATCCGGAAGCTCGACATGGATCTTCCACACGCCACCAGCAAATGGAGCTATACAACCCAACGCACACACGACCAGAAAACCCGATCAGTACATCCGTTCTGATGGTCCAGGAGAACGAAGGTGGCGGAGGGGCGCGGGGGAAGGGACAAAAATACACATACTTTCTTTCGGACCGTAGAATCGGACGAAGAACTCCTGCATGCTGTCGTTCACGAGGCTGACTTCGTAGTCGGACATCAACCTAAGAAGTTCCGGGGTCGAATCAGCTACCAGGACGGGTCGAAAGATACCTTCGGTGGGCACGCACAGTTTCATAACATCGGTTTCAATCCGGCGCTTTCCTGGGTTACTGTGCTAGGATGGCACTTCGAATCAATACCTGCTGTCTGAATTCTAGAGAAGGGGTGTACTTATCATAGTGTCGTGCGTAGAGGGTGTGTCAAGGGATATGCGAGAAGTGTGCGGTAGGTGGCGGCAGAAGGAGAAGGGGGGAGATAGTGACGTTAATGTCGAAAACCAAGCCAACCTTTCGGAGGATCGGCACGTTAAAGTCACGGTGACCGTTACACATACAAAGCACAGACAAGAAATCTACCGCTACTGTCCGTACGCAGGTTCCAACGCATACATCCTACAAATTCATCACCAGTACGAGTACGACCACTCCTCAACAACACAGTACGCGGCATCAGGGGAACAAGGCCGCTGTGCTCCAGCAGACCTTCCTCCAGCGGTACCGCTCCCTTGGCCGGCTCCACGAACATCCACGGTAGGGGCCAGGGCCGTACCCGTGGAATCGGCCCCTCTACCCTGGTACGTTTGATATGCGATCAACAAAGCTGGAAGATTGGACGTCAGTCACCGCCGCATTCAAGATCACCGGCCCGCAAGCACAAAGACAGAAACAAGAAGGGAACTTCCGGAAGGGGGTACCGGTTTCACGCGGAGCGAGCACGCACTTGGCCGCCCGAATTGTGTGGATAGAAAAAAAACCCGGTAGATCCGAGGGCATAGGCGGAAGCGCGCATGGCCGTCGATAATCAAGGAGAAAGGGACTCGGGAAGGGGAGAGAGAAGGGCGGAGGGTACGGGGCTGGGACAGGACAAGACTTACCTAACCAGAACAACCCGAATCCTCCGATGAGAATCATCTCCTCTTGAGTCTGGGTGAGCAGGTGACCTTCTCTCATGTGGTGTTGGGCGACCCTAGAGTAAGCGCACAAAGTACGTTCTTCATACTCCCTTGTATGCAGGACAGGCACTCACAAGAACACCAAGGCTGCAAGGGCTAAAACGGCAACAGACGTCTGCGCGAAATTGAACACATCTATTCGAGATGAAGCGATGTGAGGACACCTCCCCCCCTCCCCGTCCGATGCAAGCGATATGAGGACGCACTGTGTGAGGCGGGGAGGTTCGAAACGAGCTGATGCCCCCCAAAGACTATGATCATCACAAGCCCGATGAGCATCCTCGAATTCTCTCCTCTGAATATCGGCATGATAATCGAACAATCGAGTTCCAGCAAATTTAGAGTCGGTATAGCGAGAGCGAAGAGACGAAAAGACCGCCGCACGTTGCACGTCGCACGTCCATTAGATAACAATAGACTTCATCAAACAGCCCTTTGCAATGTTTACTCGGCGGGAATACGTAGGCGAGAGGGCACGAGGCCGGGGCATGTGTTCATACGTTCAAACTCGAGCCTTACCTCCGATGGTGTGGTTCTCAATTCCGCAGATCTTTATCAGGGCGGGGTTAGACGTTAGCCACCGAACTCCTAGGCTAAGCCACTCTTTGGCGTTACCGCGTCCACCCGTATGCCTTTGGGTTGTTTTAGAGCCGGATCTTCGGACAACTAATCAAGTAGCCCGTCCAGCGAACCATGGGCGGACAACCCGGTCCGAGCCCGGCGGCAGTAGCAGGGACACTCCCAGGTCATGGGGACAGAGAAACGCAAAGCATAACATTTCAAATGAAACGCTGTCTAAGATACACACCGTAAGGCTCGTAACAAGTAGAATGCAGGATGCGCGATGATCCTCATAAGAGGAGACAGACAAACAGAACCCTTTGCGATCGTGGAGTGGAACGCAGGGCACGCTGGCGTTGTGGATAGAGGGTAGTAGCGGAATAGATGTCTAACAATAGAAAATAGGGTGTGGGGAAGTCATTTCCGGGGGTAAGTTGGTCATAGAATGGTAAAGAAGTTGAAAAGGAAACCGAGTCCATGTTCAGGATCCTAGCCTGTACCATGTGTCATTTTTTCCTCTCGCGCTGCGACGTGGCTAGGCGCTAGATATGCGTCCAGGGACTTGCTGGATCGTCGGTGCCTGTCCGTTCATTCCGGGCGTAATGATCATCGAATACCCAGGTTGCTGCTGGACGACATAACCGCCCTCCCCTAGCACTGGCATAGTCGTGATCGGACCTCCCATTGGTTGAGGTCCAACCATGGTTCCTGGCATATAACCCCCAGGGATCATACCACCCTCGGCCATATGGATGGTTGGGTATGCGGAGTTCGGCCCTCCAGAGTAACCTGGCCATTCACCGTACCAAGGGAGCTCGATCATGGGTTCACGCCACGCGTACGGGCGACCACCCCTCTGAACGGCCATGCTCGTGATGTTGAGCACAATAACGAAGAAGATCGCGACTAGAATCGTCGAATAGTCGCTTGAGCAGTAATTCTTGGATCACATGAAAAACCACACGTACAAACGCCGAACAGTACCCACGAGAATGCTTCGATGACTCTCATCTCGTTACAATACTGATATGCAGAGACTATTGAAACAAGTCAAGCGCAGAACCCATTAGTCTAGTCACAGATCACAGAAAAAGAGGAAGGAAGCAGCACTCACTGGTCCTAGTTTCATTCTTCGTCGGCAGTTGCGTATCTCCCCACGAAGCGCAATCAGAGTTGGAACTGATAAAGTCCCTCCTGTCACTACAAAACAAGTTCCAGACATTAACCTGGGGAGGGGATCGGAAATGGATCCTTTGAAAACTTACACTGTCCAAGCGCCCAACGCTAGATAGATAGTGAATAAAAGTGAGTTGGGTCGAGGGTCTTTCAAAGCGAGTTTCGGTGACCACACGTACCCAACCACATGATAGACAAAGCAAACAATATAATGACCTCTACCCGAGGTGAAAATATGTGGGATCTAGATCACCGTCTCAGTCAGTCACCATCCAACCCTCTAACCGGTGACATGCGGCCAAAGCTGCCGCCCATCCTTATCAATACAACGGCCACTCACAGTGTCAAGAACATTATGAGCATCAGCATCGTTACTGCAGCAACAACAAGGGAGTATATCGTGTATTCACCTATCATGAAAAAGAAGAAGAAACGATTCGCCACCGCCGTATCAGCAACGAAGGAATCCACTTTGGAGGACCAACAACGACTCACTGTACAAATTTGGCAAGAATATACTCGCGAAATAACCCGAAAGTCCGAGGACCGTGCCCGCCAGCAATGCTTGAAACGCTACAAAACGTGTCCAACACGCGGCATAAGCCACGACAGCCACCATGCGCGAGAGGTGAAACACACCGTACAGCCCGAGACGTATGTTCGTGAAGAGGTAAGTCATGTCGGGATAATCGTGGATTCGTCAAGGGTGGTAGTTCTAGTTCAAAGGTCGAGGTCAAAGTGGGGCGTGGGCGCGAAGAAGATAGCCAAGTCGTCCCAAGTCCCGGCGTTCTTAATGAAGCACAGATCCTCGACTGCGATGGCTCCCAACCGTTCGGATACACATACAGCACGTGATCTATTCAACACATCACGTGTACATAATAGGCTGTCATAAAATTACAAGAATTACGTAAGCACCTAGTTCCCAGATTTTCCTCAGCGCCATATGGCTGAGAGAGAAAAAACTGCGCTGTGAACTAAGTCAACTTGTGTAAGTACCGGCCACCCCTCCCTCCTACTACTAGGAGGTGAGGCATGGTCGCAAAAAGCAAGTGCTACGTAACGAAATACACTTCTTGGCCTTGCTTCTGTGTCTATATCATAAAACGCGCGCTAGAACAGAAACAACACCTTCGCTTGAAGAGAAAGCAAAAAGAAAAGCTACACACCCGCGAAAGGGAGGTTCGTAGTATACAGCTCATTCGAATGTCCTTTTTCCGAAAGCCAACAGGGAAAAAACAAAACCCTCGGACAATAAATCATTGGTGGTGGTGGGGTCTGGCCTCACCGCCTGGGTGAAGCGTCTCTAAGATATCGATCCCTCGTGGCATGTCCAGGTGCAGTGGGAAGCCGCTTGCCACCGCTGTTACCCCTTGTGAGCGAGCGATCTCTTGTAGTAGATCGATGGCTCCTGCCACGTTCGTGAGTGCGACCGCTCTCCCGACTCCGCTCCCGAGACGACTGGCGATCTCGAGTGCCGGAGCGAGTCACGGTCGCTTTCGGTGGAGGAGGGGGTGCTGGAGGAGCATCAGCAGACCTAGGCAACCAGTATCCATGCTTGTACTCGTAGGACGGCTGCCGATTCTTTGGTGGAGGAGTAAGCTGCGTGGTGCGGATCTTTCCAAGATCCTGGGGTCTGGCTCTTTTCTGCTGCTGCTGCGGGTACTTGTCCTTTGCAACGTTCAAGGCACCAGCACCCCTCGATCGGGACCTGTCTACGGGCGATGTAACGGGAGGAGGCAATTTGGCCTCCTTCTCGTTCAAGGCGTCTTGGCTGGAATAGAACCAAGGGAAAGAAGTGACCGGGGTGATCCAGACAGAGCGTTCCCCACGAGAGTGATGCCTCCAGGCAAGGAATAATAGGAATAATAAGAATCCCCAAACTTTAGAAGCGGTCAATACCAGGTGCTTCAAAATAACGTGGAATCACGCACGAAGAATGACATTGAAAAGGGCGAATGCCTCCATGACGCGGTACTGCACCTGATAGGTCTCAGTGTTGACTGATAAAGGGGTGCATTAGCGGACGAAAAAGGTGAACAGTGGGCAACGTGGCTTACAGCCAGGCATTTCTATTGGGACTTGATTAGACACCGAGTCGGACGTAAAACATTCAACATCTGCGTCTTCAGCGTCTGATGACACCAAAAAGGCCGCAAGGACTGAAAGACGCCAAACAGTCAGTCATAACGTAATAACTGAATGGGTGGGTTCGTGGTAATCATCTTACCCAGCCAGAGGATACCGTCAAGGCCAAGGCATCCGAGCTCGATCCTTGTCGAAATGGGGTTGGCCTTCTTGAGACCGAAAAGTAGCCTGAAAGATCCGGTTGAGAATCCCTGCTACAATGAAGTTACGAAATGAAAGGGCACTGACAAGGCGAGGAGTAAAACGATGGTCGCGGCGGAGACAAAAATTGCAAAAGGAATGAATCGTGCTAAAGGGGTTGTAAGCGTTACGTCCCGCATAGAGCCCACGCCGGATGCAAGCATCAAACACTCACTTAAATCATTGGTCGTCAGAACCCCGTGGAAGTGAATAGCAATCGCGAGGACGATGATGGTCCAAAGCAACACGGTGACTGTTCAGCGAAGGGCACAGAAAAAGACGGTGATGAGTAACCCACGACTATAGTGAGAGAGGGAGAGAGAAGGACACACCAAAAACGCCGATCCTGATAAGGTTGAACAAGGGCGGCATCTTAAACACCCCACAGAGCATGGTTGCAGAGGATTTCGATCGAGGTTGGTTATCGACCCTGTGGACCCCGGAAGAGTTGTTCGTCCTGCGACGCGAGTGACGGGGGCGTGTGTAGTGGTCGTTAGGAAAGCCAGAAAGGTCGTCGGGATGAGGGGGAGGGGGAGAGGTGCCTCCCCTCATGGCGGTCCATACGCCACTTAAATGCATGACGGAACTCGTCGGACCTCGGTGGAAAAGGTGATTTTAGGAGCGGGGTTGCGCGCGCGGAATTTGAAACGAGGGGTGGGGAAACCTTTCGTGGAAAATAAGGTGATTTGGTGTTTTCGTGTTGTTTGGATTACCCGCAAAACGAGAAGAACGGGAGGGCTAATCTCGTTTTGATGTATATTGTGGTGTGTTCCTTTTCGTTCGTCTGAACCGGAGCAGGGGAGACAACGAGCGATATGAAAAGGTGCACCCCAAAAACGAGGTAAACACGAGTCGCCGAATGTGGGAAGGGGGGGTGTGGGTGCGGGGCTTGTTTTCGAACCGTTTCAAGCGGGCGTGAGGGTCGTGAGCGTGAAGTAAGAGGGAAATTTTCTCGTCGCAAAGTTGACCTCTGCAGGAGAAAAACGCGACACAGCCAAACCCTTGAGCACAGACACCAAGATGGTGGTCGCACGAAGAGGAAGGAAAAAAGAGGCGGGGCTTCCTCGGCATTTGTACGGGGAGCGGCGGCGGAAGCGAATTTCCGCTTCTCCTTTGATGATTGATCTGGGTGCCGGATTCATTTCAACACGAGGCTTCTGTTCTCTACTTAAGGCAATTACGCGTGTGGTCACATTGATCCGTTCCGTCGGCGCCACGTTCCGCACCTCGGCACAGGTTCACCAACATTCTCACTCCAAGGTCCCCTGATCACCGTTCCACACCCAAGGCTTTCTTACACGCTTCGCAATTCTTTGCAAAGGGTCTCCCGTAAGCCGATATACTCTTCCAACGCCTCAGGGTTCCGAAGAATGGCTGTGTTGAATGAGCCCAACGAAGCCCCATTCAAGATCTATATTAAACCGCGCATGAGTTATCGGCGTCGAGAGCGAAGGGTCCCGGCGAGGCCCCAGGTCAGGTAACTCGCAAGAATGAAACACTAACCTTCTTAACGGGGACTTCTACACGCTTCCCGTTCAACGTGTATGGTATGTCTCCCACCTGCATAATCTAACCGAACAAGGACCGAGGAAAGGGCAAGGGGAAGGAGTCAGCAAAGTCAGCTCACATGAGAAAATTGGGAGCACAGCACGAGATAACGGGATGGGAAACGATATGATGATGTTAGCCACATCTGACCGTATCACCCACGACAACGGGGCACGAGGCGAATCCCGTGTCACGGCAAACACCGGGCAGAGTTGCCGGAGGGGTGTTCGACCCGTCAACCCCGTTACGAGGCTCCTGATATGGGGTGTTGGACATCGGAAAACGTTTTGGTGACTTACACTGCACGGCACGTGTCTCGCACTGCGACGGACCCGAATCTCTTGTTTGATCGCTTGTACCGTCTCTTCCGTAAGTTTTTCACCCTGGTCAAGTTTCACGAACAACACCACGCGTTCGTCTTTCTTATCTTCCGTCATCTGACCGACTACGAGGCCGTCCGCTATCCTTTGAACGTTGTGATAGCTTGAAGTGGAGGTTGGTCCGGAAAAGCATGTATCAAGGACATCGTAGATCTCGGCGGACCCAAACCGGACGCCACCAGGGTTCCTAAGCGGCAATCAGCACACTTGTCAGAAGAAAAGAGACAATGGCTTCGAACGAAGAATCCGAGGATCGACGGAGCCTAAGAATCGGTAACTTACAATACCCCGTCACTCCTACCGAGCATCACAAGACCCCCCGAGTTACCCATCCTCGATTCTGTTAGCAACACGTGATCCCCGTGGTCTTCCGAAAGGAAAGGGACACAGATAACGCGAATAATAGGGGTGGATCGTTGGGAAACATCCCAAAGAAAAAATAGTATCACAGGTCCAGACAACGAATTCGAGAGCGAAGACGGCAGGCGATGAATGTGATACCCAGATGTGTCAATCAGTGGACATTATGAAAGAGATTGGAGAGATCAGTCCCCTTTGGAGCGGAAATAAGGACATTGATATGAAAGGGGAACTTACACCAAACTCCCTCATACTCGGCAAAGTACGCTTCATGATATCTCTTCTTTGCAGCCAAAACGGACACATCATCTGCGTAGCCGGGTAAAGGCCAGAACCCCATGGGCTGACATGGGAAAGGCTGGAATCATGAAATCCGCGTCCGACATGAGTAAAAGGGTCGGAGAGTAATTAATGTTTCCTGTACAACCTTGAGGCAAACGAGCTCCCCGGGCTCGCCTTTCCTGCTCGGCTTACCGTCGGGAGCGAATGTGGTGACGGCCATACCCAGCAGCCGGCACTGGATCTCGCCCCTGAACACAGGAAGTGCGGAGCACATACCTGCAAATAAGGAACAGATGTCCGTACCGCCTAAAACATCGTATCGAAGTGTGTCCAAGTGAACGAAGGTGTTCTAATTTACCTGTAATAGAAGCCAGCAGGACCTTTCTTTTGATGTGCTCGTAAACATAGTCAAACAGAGCGGGCGGTAGAGGGGAACCCGTGGAGTAGATGTGGCGTAGGGTCGTGAGCTTGTTGTGTTCCCTGGGTTTATACACTTTCTGCAGTACGGGTCAATAGGAGAAATGATTAAGGTCTGTTGTGGACGAACGGATAACTCATCGAGATACTTGGCGCTTGTTCCAAAGATCGTGATGCCGAGCTCGTCAACTAGGTCCCAGAGATGCGCAGGTTGTTTGAGGGGACTGCCATCGTACAAGACGATCGGGCATATTCCAAGGCCGCCGATAAGGAAATTCCACATCATCCATCCCCTGTGGGAACGATCAGATATCGCGACACGCTGCAAGGTTGGAATGCCCACGTTGTGGTATAATAGAAAAAGAGGTCCTTATCAGTGAGATCAGCACAGATGAGCAGCTCTTTGCGGGACTGCAAAAGCATGCCACCAGCACGGTGGACGATTGCCCTGTAATCGTTTGTTGGTGTGTCAGAAACTCAAAACCTTGATAGTGACGTATTCACTGAGCTTACTTTGGACTGCCTGAAGAACGGTGGAAGGATGAGAGAGTGGAATCGATAACAGATTTTGGAATAACACATACCGGTTGTACCGCTCGAGAAGAGGATCCATAGCGGCCAATCGAAGGGTAATCTCTTCCACTCAATTTCTCCCTGTGGTGATCTGCCTAACTTACTTTTTCGTCCGTTCTCGATGAAGGCACCCCACGTGATCCACTCAGAGTTCCAGGTATCTGTGTCTACGAAGGAGCCGTGACCTGAGGTGACTACAACAACTTTGGGCGATTGGCCACTCTTGGCTGATAGCTCCGATAAGAGAATGGAGAGTTTGGGAAGATGTGGATGAATTTTTCCGTTGTACCTGAATACGCGGGGGTGTGCGGATAGAGGGGGATGATTATGTTAGGGATCATATGAACCACGGGAGACATGCGAGTGGGGGGTGGCAAGGCTTGGACAAATGGAGACTCACACGACCGCGTCAACAGAAAATATCAGTTTTGGTCGGACCTGATCGAATCTACAGTACTATCATGAGTGAGGTAAAGGATTTCGTACAACGGACCCAACCTTTCCAACACGCCCTGGGGACCAAAGTCAGGTGATGCACTGACCCATACGCAGCCTGCGGGGTTGGTGCGATAATCAGCAAAGCCAACTAATTCCGTTCGGTCGAGTCCTCTTACCAATGGCCGCTGCGGCGAGTAGTCCGACAACGTTTTCCTTTGGATCAGAAACGTGCGATGAGACGAAGAGACACGTTAGCGGTTAGATTCACATGGCGTTTTCTCGAGGAGGAAAAGAGGAGGTGGGAATTGTTCGGAGTCGGCCGAGATGAAAAGAGGCCGAGCGGAATGAGGTCAGCGCGGGGGAAGCGCGGACAGTCGACTCACTATGCGGTTGGATGTGTATGATGCGATGCGATCACCAGGGACGAGCCCGTACCGGAGAAGCCCGGACACCGCGTCTGCGACAAGCGAGTAGAGCTGTCCGTTGGAGATGAGGACGGGTTCGGGCTTGGGATTCTGGGAAGTTGGTTCCGCTGCACGCGAAGCTCATTGCCAAGAGCTTCGACGGACAATATGCAGTATAACGTACAGGCTTGGACGATGGCTGTGGTATCCGGCGAGCGGTTTGAGAGAAGGTTCTCTGCATAGTTGACAGCAGACTCGGAGAACCAGGCGGGATTCTCGGCTGGCGACGCGGTGGTATCCACGATATGGTTACCCTTGTCGCCAATGATATCGGTGTGATCCCAGACGTGCGACCAGAAGCGGTCGACGTTGGAAACAGACCACTGATAGAGGTCCTGGTAAGACTTGAGCCGCAGGCCGTCTTTCTCGTTGACCTCGCGGAGGAACCGGAAGAGCCGGCTCGTCTTCCACGGGTCATCTGGGACGTACAACGACATGGTGGAGTCAGGTTAATAGCAACCGTGCCAAGGGCTTGGTCACAGGTTGCGGAATGCCCTGCGTTCCTCCGATCACACGTTTGTTTGACCACCGGGACCAGTCTCTCCCTATAAAAGCGCATCCGCTCCTCCCCACCTCTCCCCTCCCCCACACACAACCTTCCCACCCCAACTCTGCCTACAAATGGACCGCTTCCTCGCCCCCTCCAGCCCCGAAGCCATCGCCCACGACCACCTGACGTGAGTCAATTTTCTCGCCTCCCCTCTCAGTGACTCAGTTCGCTAACCCAACACCCAGCGAAAACTGGATCAGCTGGGACATTGAACACCCTGCCCTCGACGAGACCCTTATCGCTGGTTGCGCCGCTTACAAAGCGTTTGCCCGCTTCCTCGGTGGCCAGGATCTATTTATACTCCCCAGGACCCGCGACGAACTCGCGAGCGTGTTGTACGTCAACCATTCCAGCGCTGTCGGTGGCCCCATCATCTGACGGTGTTTACGTGTGTAGACAAAGATATGCAAAGGATTCAATCCACACCACCATCTCCGGAGCGCGCAATGCACTCCAACCGGGTGGCTACACCCGAGTGAGTCCACCCCACTGCATGTGACCGCGCTTGTGAACTGATTTCCCTCTCTTGCAGATTATCCAACTCTCTCGGAGGTCCATCCAGAGGGTGCTCGATACGGATGACAACACTTCCGCTCTCCTGTCCCTCCACTCCCATGCCACCGACTACGCCTCGATGACTGGCATCTCACAGTCTTCCGGTCGACCCGTTGCCTCTGGTGGCTGATTCACGACGGGCCATTGTTCTCCCTGGTCTGTCACTACGTCGTCGTCATTATGGTCTCTATAATGCCACCTTTCTTGTAACACATCTGTTAGCCACATTGTACCTTTATAGTGTCAATCCAACCCATCTGTACCATTCCGGCCGCATAACTTATCTTTCTTCCCTCCCCCGCCTGTGCCCTCATTAGAGATAGGAAGAGGAAAACGTTGATTCAACCTTGTACTAGTTTTTATTTCACGCTGTACATAGTTGTAGCCAATACATCCCGCGGCAAGGATCCTCCGCTTGAAGAAATTTGTCTGAAGGCTGCTAACCAAATCCGTCGGAGATCGGCGACACAGTATAACGGGCACCAACCGACGAACGTGCCCCGACCAATGGGGTTCTCTCTCCCCATGGCCAATACCCCGCAGTTCATTCCAGATGTCTTCTTGCCTCGAACCGCCAGCATCCGGATACCAACTGCCTCACCCACCCCACGCATCTGCCCACACGACACACCCAAGAACATCCGTTTTTCTCCCTTTTTACCCTCTGTACTTCTCTCATTCTTGATCTTTCTCATCTCTCGATTCCTTGTCTGTTATCAAATACCCGCCGCTCAAACTCCGGACACACGACGCAGACGATACCCTCATGCGCCGAGCTCTCACAGCCGGGTTTGTCCTATACCTCGGGCTGGGCAGGGTCTTGGGCTCTCCAGTCCAAGTTCAAGCCCCGTTCGAGTTGAACAAAGCGAATATCCCCGAAGTGCTGAATATACCGCCTTCTACGAGTGAGTTTACCTTTCTTTGTTTGATTTTTTCTTTTTGCCTTTCGTCGTGTGCCGACGTGCACCCGGGATCGAGAGAATCAATGCTTATGCGAGCCATTGTAATCCAGAGCCACCACGAAAGCTACAAGGTCGCTTTTTGCATATCACAGACTTGCATCCTGATCCTCTCTATCGGGTCGGGAGTGCAGTGTCATCCGCGTGCCACAGGAACAGGCCGAAGAAAGACAAAGAGAGGGCTGGATACCTCGGCACCCCATTCGAGTTCGTGTTTCCCTCTTTCTAATTGCGTGTGCTGTCGTTTCCGGAAATCTCGTTCCGGTCTAATCTTGATTCTTCCTCGCTATAGGGAAGACTGCGACTCACCTCTCACACTGACAAACTACACCTTGGATCATCTGGAAGAACACTGGACGAAGCACATTGATTTTGTCATATGTGCGTCACGACTTTTCCACCACTGATCTCCATCTTTTATCTGCATGTCTGACATGCTATTGTGCTCACCTTTTGTTCTGGCCCACTGCCTGACGCTGCTTGATTTGGTTAATGCTTTAAGGGACCGGCGACAGCTCCAGGCATGTCCATTTTATATCCGATGTGTCCAACGAACGTGTGATGCTGACGGAGACCACTCCATGCCTTGACGCACGCGTCTTGTCACGGTGTCCCTTTGTGTTTTTGCCACATCGGCGATATCCAGACATGACAATGACAGGAAACACCCTCGCACACCGAAGAACATCTATGACCTTAACCGCCAGGTGGCAAGGCGGATGCAAGAAGTGTTTTTGTCCAGAGGAATCCCCGTCGTGCCCTCAATCGGTGAGCGTTCCGAACTTCGTCTTTGCGGCTCGATTGGATTTGACTAACATCTACCTGTCTCGGATAGGGAACAATGATATTTGGCGTACGTGTCTTCCATCTCTGATAACTTTATCGCTTGTTGTCGAGGCTGTATCCCATCAACTTCTCCTTCGGTTCCCGGGCGTGTCCCTATGACGATCCGTATACTCATGTTTTTCTTCTCCCACAGCTCACGTACGTGACTGGGAGAACACCCAGTGATCATACTTTTGTAATAAGACTAACGCTATATTCCTCTATGCATGTCACAGAACATCATGACTCCAGGTGAGCTCATTTGCGCTAGCCCGTTCTAGCGGCCGCCCAAGCGATGAGCAAATAGGCGTGACCGTTTCTCACACTGTTCCGTCTCTGCCTCGGGATTCATGAAATGTAGTGAGCTAACCGACCATCTCTCTCACAGGCCCGAACTCGATCACGTACGAGTATTCGACGTTAGTTCCTCAACTGCAATCGATCCCACACCCCTTTGCTGATATCACTTTAACCCGGGGGTGTAACCACGAAAATCACCGCCTCTAGGATTTGGCGATCGTTCATACCCTTCTCAACATATGGTGTATTTCAACGAGGTGGATACTTCATCTCGGACGTGATTCCCGGCTCCCTTTCTGTGATCAGCTTGAACACCATATACTTCTATGATTCGAACAAAGGTGAGCATTGGAGTCCGTCGACTATTTTCAATCCTCAGGCCAATCGGCATGGAGTTCCGCTCCCGAGGTTCTGGTTGTTCATCGGGTTGGCGACAAGTTATCCTTTGATTATTGGCCCCCAGCTTATCAATGGTGGAAATTTGCCGATCCCGATCTTCAGCATCTCATTCCTCATTATAATTTTATCTCACATCGACAAAATGCTGATGCTCGCGTCATCTAGCCGTTGGAGGCTGTGAATACACACAACCTAACGACCCCGGCAACCTGCAATTGGACTGGCTGGACGTGCAACTTGGCATATTCAGGGACAGAGGCATCAGTGTGAGTATAGCCTATGCGATTTCCCCATCCATAGGCCGGGTGCTCGCACGTTTGTGATAAAGTACTGACCGGTGTCTGTCGTCAATCAGGTGTGGTTGGTGGGCCATGTTCCGCCGAGCCCGGACAACTACTTTCCTGAATGCGTAAGTCATACACTCTCTCGTTTCTATACCTCTATACATCACCCCGAGGAGCGGAGTTCGTGTGCGGGTGTCTTCGCCGTTGCCGACCTTGACCTGTATTTTGTTTTCAGTACTACCGATATACCGAGATGTCGCTCCGGTACCAAGACACAATCGTTGGTCATTTGTTCGGGGTAAGCTCTTTCTCTTTGCGCGGGAAGTCTAAAACTGCTGCTGACAGAATGATAATCAATTGTTACAGCACATGAATGTCGATCATGTAAGCCTTCGCCCTTCATCCCTGACCCGCTGTCTTGGTGTGTGGTTACTGACGAGCTGCTCCTTTCCTCATTACCTATACCGCCCCGAAATTTTACCTTCCTGGTTACCCATGCATTCGCACTCTTTCAACTTGCGATCCCTCAATTGCCGATGTACTGAATCCATACCACTGGGCATCACGCACAAACGTGGTGTTGATACGGGCGCGTCTGGATTTGATCCCCTGGCAACTGCGTCCGCGATTGGTCGCACGTCCCGCGTGGCGGCTCATCTTCCAGTTCTCATTCATTCAAGCCGATGACCTCGAGTTCTGGGCTGAGGAAGACGATGACGACCAACTTAACGGGACCTCTACCACTCGACGACGACCGCGGGGACGGCTGAATTACGGTGTCGGACCGGACGTACACGTACAAGGACGCCACATAAAAACAAAGGGGGACGCGCCAGCAGAGGATGATGTCACTGAAGGAGGCAGGGTGGAGGCAAAGAAACACAAAGGCTTGGACAGGGTCCTTCTCAGAGACTTCTCGGATTTGCCCAGAGACGTGGATTATGGGGACTACGGTGTGATAAACGTTTCACCCTCAGTCGTACCGGCATATTTCCCCTCGTTCAGGATCTTCAACTACAACGTGTCCACCGAGGCGTTTGAAGGAGCTCTGGAACGGAAAGAACGTCAGCGCCGAGGAGAGGTTTCCCTGAGGCCGCCGCCTCGTGGTCATCATACACCCGACCCCAGCAAACCGAGGACAGAGCAGTGCAAAAAAGACAAGTTCAAGGATTCTTGGAGGTGCCATTTTTCGAAGGATGATTGGCATTCAGACCCTGAAGCGCCGTCGCTTAAAAACGGTTTGATGTCGCCTTTGGGATTCGCCCAGGTGAGCGTGAAACCTTTTTAATTTTCGTTTGTAGTGGGTTTTCTTCTTTCCGGTGGCGGTTTGTCAGCCCGGCGCACATCACTTCCCTATCATTCCCTTCGGATATGGTGCCCACGTCTATCATTCACTCCTTGCCGTCAGCCGCCGTCTCCAGTCACAGGTGCCCTTGATGGCACACGTGTTCTGATATTTTTTTCCATCTCCCCTTTCTCCCCCTCCCCCGACGTTTTCTGTTCCTTCCGCTTACTGACAGCCTTATGTTCTGGTACGGTGGTGGCGGGGTGAAACAGTACTACCTGCCCGATATTGCGAACGCAAGCGAGACATACACGCCCAAGTGGGAGCTCGAGTACATGACGTACGGGTTATCGGCGTTTGCAAAGAACGTGACCGATGAATCGCAGGAGGTTATACCCAAGAAGAATATTCCGAAGTCCTTGCGTAATGGCCGGGGGGCGAAGTACGCACCATACTCGCTGAAGGACCTGACGATCCCGTCGTGGATTGAGCTGGCTTGGAGGCTTGGGGATGGGGAGAACAGAAAGCTGCGCAAGAAGTTTAGAGGGTACATGTTCATGGGACATGGGGTAGAGGTGGAGGGGTAGGATGTAGATAATAGATATTCGGTCGGCTGCAACACGGTGATGATCCATGGTTGCCATGGGTACGGAACATAGAACGTTATGTCGATATGTAAGAGAGAGAAGAAGGGACACGATAGTCAAGCTGCCCCCTTCTCTCCCATCCGTGTATTAACCTCTTCCCCCCTCCCTCCTCCCCTCCCCTGCTGCTGATACACTCCTTTCCTATTTTGGCTGGTCCAGCACATCCGCGCGCAGACAAGAGTTCTTATAACTCGAACTCGAACTCGCCCTCACTCTCTTTTTTCCCCATTTTTTTTTTTTTCGCATTTCGAATGGCCGCTGTGCTGTCCAACACAGGGTTCGATTTCAGCAGCAGCGGACAGTCTCTGCATTCCCGTTCAGCGTCCATGTCTTCTACTCCCTCTCCGCGTTCCAGACCCCAGTCGTCCCACGGCCCACCCCAGCTCGGTCTTCGCCCTTCTGCCGACGAGTACTTTACCCACTCTACTTCCTTCACCAATCCGGAACACGCAAGAAACAACTCGGACGCCTCTCACTCCTCCTCTTACTCCCTCGGCTCAGACCTCATCACCCCCGCTGACTCTCCGCCGAACCACAATCTGGCCAACCCAGCGCTAGGAAAGACGTTGCTCAGGCCGACGCACATCCGAGCACGCGCCGCCGCTTCGCCGTATCCGAGGGATGCAGAGAGCGTTCATTCGTCCTCATCCGAGACCGAAGACATCTCCATGTTCCTGTCACACTCCGCACAAGATCAATACCATTCCGCCCAGGCTTTCGTGAACCCTCAACACCACCAACCACCACACGGCTCGCACCATCTATCCCACCATCCACACCCACATCAACATCAGCATATCCCTCAGCAGACGATGCATGTCCCCGGGGCGTTTGGAAGTTTGCCGGGTCCCGGAGCGGGAGGTCCTGGGCGGATGGGCATGGGGGCGACGACTGACCATACCTTGGAAAAACTTGCTGCGAATGTTAGAGCTGCCACTACGACCAGCGCATCTGACAGGGCCAAACAGATTTTTGTTCAAGCTTGGTGCGTCTTCCGCGTTTTGTTTTTTCCACCTTGGACCCTCGACTATTGTCAGGGTTTTTTTTGTGGCGACTTCATGCTGACGCTTGTATCCCTCCCTTTTTTTGCCTTATTCTTCACAGGCTTACTTCGAATTACGCCCCCTACCCTGATGGGAACGTCCCGCGGCAGGGACTCTATTTCTCGTACAGAAGGGTTTGCGACCAGTATGGAATACCCCACATCAATACCGCTACTCTAGGCAAAGCCATTAGACTTTGTTTTCCCACTATCAAGACCCGGCGCCTGGGCGTTCGGGGGAACAGTAAATACCACTGTGAGTTTCACTCCTCCCCCCCTTTGCCTCACCGCCTTGACCCTTTCTCCCTCGTGGCGCTCTTGTGTCGGCTTCCCTCGTTTTTTCTTCTTCCTATTCTTTTTTGACCGTCCCGTCCGCTCCGTGATGCTGATCGCAACTGTCTTTTTTTGTTCCTGTGTTTCATAACGGAATATCCAGACTGCGGGATCCGCCCCGCAACTTCGGCTGAAGCCGAATTCCTTCAAGATTACATTCGTAAAACCAATAATCAAGCCGGGCAACGGTCGGTCGATGCCGCTCGGTTGGCGACCGAGCAGTCTGACGGTGCTACCAAGGGGGAGGACGGGTCGGGTGAAGATGAGGAAGATGAGTCTGAGGGATCCCAATCCGGTCCTTCCTCCAAGCGCAATTCGCTCAATCTTTCAACCGCCACCAAGGGCATGTTTGCCGAGGAGAAGACACCCACGGCAGGAAGCCTTTTGGCTCAGGCCCAGGCTCAGTCCACCCGGACGATGTCTACTCAGGCCTCGATCAGACGACACACGGTTCCACACGATTTGACAGGTGGTTCGCCACCTCCGTCCACCTTTTTGGGAAGCACCCCTTCACCATCCACC
>Ga0307517_10002808_pt1 | contig 27660 bp, 21 predicted proteins | sample 23_EM_MG_FD_194515 | JGI IMG/M metagenome (GOLD analysis project Ga0307517, IMG submission 194515) | Populus trichocarpa ectomycorrhiza microbial communities from riparian zone in the Pacific Northwest, United States - 23_EM | ecosystem: Host-associated > Plants > Roots > Unclassified | place... | reverse complement strand
TTGTTTCCTTTTTTTTTTTAAAAAAAAAAAATGAATTTCAATCAACTGTATCCCAACTAACAAAATGTTTTAATTTTGGATTTTCCTTTTGAATGTTTGATGGAATCCAAAAAAAAAAAAAAAAAATTTGGAATTTTTATCCGTAATATATCCAGGTTGTACGTACCTTGAAATGACCTTACAGCTTTTTATGTGAGTCATGACAAGAATCATCACTTAAGTTATAAATAACATAATTGCGCGCATTAGTCGTTTGCTTCATCATTCTATTAACAAATTACATTTAAATTATATAAATATTTAAAAAAAAATTAATTTTTTAAAATTAATATTTTTTTAGTGTTTTTAGATCATTTTGATGTGCTGATATTAAAAATAATTTTTAAAAATAAAAAATTATTATTTTAATACATTTCCAAATAAAATATATTTTAAAAAACAACCAAAACTACACTCTTAAACATGCTGTATTCCAACCAGTTTTAATATTAGCGATCCATCATTCATCTATAGAAGTAATAAGGTATGAGAGTTCCAGGTTAGTGCATCTTTTTCTGCTTGTACACTGTTCATTTAAATTTGATTAGTTGAGTTAACTAACTCAATATATATAAATATGCTTACTCTCCCAAGAATTTCTCTGCAAAATCCTAAATAAACACTCACCTTTTTACATTGAATATAGCCTTCAATCAATTTGTTACTTGATTCTCAAGAAAAAAAAACTTTATGATCTAATTATATATTAATTAGATTCATAGCTTATTTGTTTTTGTGTTTTAAAAACATTTTTTTAAAAAAATATTTTTATTTATTTTTCTTTTTATTTCTAATTAATATTTTTTATGTTTTTAGATTGTTTTAATGTGCTGATATCAAAAATAAATTTTAAAAAATTACATAATATATTATTTCAATGTATTTTCAAATAAAAAACACTTTAATTAAAAAACAATCAATATTACAATACCAAACATGTATTCATATATATACATCTTCGAATTCCTTAATTGGAAAAATAATACCACTTAATAATTTGTTAATTTTGATCCAAGAAACGAGTGATTATTGAAGCGATTTTTATTAACTAATCACTCTCGATCAAAAAAATAAGTTAATTACTTCATTGCAAAGAGGGGAAGTAGCTTGCTAGCTGGTGTGTACAACAACGACAACAGACCACAAGGGTAATTTAACTACGCGATATTAATTCTTGGCACTAGGAATAATTTTTCGGCTGCAAGATGTGTCAACTAATTAATAACAATTATTTTTTGAGGTGGTCAGCCAATTAATTTGAATTATTAAGAATGCAACGAAGGGTTGCAAGCTTTGATTAAAACGGTGCGGATTGTGGTCCCTAAATTGACGGTGTTGGCTTCTCGAAAACGAGAGATGTAGGGACGTGTTTGCTGACGTGTCGATTGTGTCATCATCGCGCACTTCATGTCGGACCAAACGTGTCATGAACCTTCTTTCACACGCTCACGACGCGGTTATTTTGCTTTAACCTCTTTTGTACGTGTGGAAAGTTTTCTTTCTGGAGACAGCCGCCTATTACCTGATTACCCTCAATTTAATTTACAGTATGATGGTGCGAAATTAAATTAAATAAAAATAATAATAATTTCACGCGGCATGGATGCACTGTTTGGGCTCGGCTCAAATGGTGTGGTCTACGTCTAAATGATTTGTTCTTTTTGTTTTTTAGATTGTTTGATAATTATTCTGGGATACAAGAGAATAAGATAATTAAGATAAAAATATGTTTTGTTGAAAATATAAAAATAATGATATAAAAATAAATGTTTCTTAAATAATTTTAAAATAAATTTCTATACTTTCAAAATAGAAAATACAGAAGAGACATCCCTTCAAAGATAATATTTATTATTTTTAATTTTTAAAATATCCTTATAAAAAACTCTAAATTTCAAATTGTCCAACTAGAACAAACAGACATGATAAAATAGAGAAAAGAGTGATGAAAGGGGAAATTTCATAAAAGAAAAAATTATATATAATTCTAAAATGAAATTGATTTGATGACGTAGAAGAGGTTGCTAGAGGGTCGCAGATGGTGGAAATTGTGATGCGACAGACAGACATGGGTAGGTGAACAATTTATCTTAATTAGATTAATTATATGTTTTTTTTGTCGAACATTAAGATAGGTAATTATATAGAGATTTAATTTTAGGTAGATAATTAAGATTGTGATAGGAAATGAATTGATGAATGAGAAACCTAAATAAAATTAGAAATATCTGAGAATGAATATTTAATTTTATGTGTATTCAAAAGTAAATACCAGATTGATTGGTTTTCAAATTGAGAATATCAAAGTTAGAAATATCTGAGAATTAATACTTAATTTTATAGATATTTGAAAGTGAATACTGGATTGATTGGCTTTTAAATTGGGAATGCTAAAATTAGAAATATTCAAGAATAGATAATTGATTTTATTGGTATTCGAAAGAGAATACGAGATTGGTTGGCCTTTAAATTAGGACTGCCAAATTCAAAAAATATCCAATAACGGATATCAGATTTTATTGGTAATAAAATGAAAAAAATAATAATACCAGGTGGATTGAGTTTCTGTGAAATTTTGGAGTGTTAATATATGAAACATGTGTATGTGTGAATATGCAATATTATTATAAATTAAAGTAAATAAATTGTTAATAAATTTAGTCTTGTACTAATGAACATGAAAATGTTTAAATAGAACATAGATCTTTAATTGTCTAAGTAATAGTTAGTTAATTATTAGTTTAAATGCTTATTTATTGAGATTCAAGGAATATATTTATGTAATGTTATTTATTTTTGTATGCTGTAAGCAATTAGACGTGTCAAGTTTGTTTAGTGTTATTATTAGTTTATTTTTATTATTATTATTATTGCTTATTATGACATCAAAGAATTGATATATGTGGACTTGGAGTTAACGAACATTGGATGAAAGTCTAGTATGGAGAAATTAATGGATTTATTATGGATTATGAATGATGGAAAGTCCAAGAAGATTATACCATTGAATATTGTGCATTCAAATTAATGATGATGTGAAATTAAATGATTATTGATAATTGGGATGTTCAAAATACAAAAGAGTATCTGCTGAGATTTTGATAAAAACATAAAATAATGATAAATAAATAAAATTCTTGAGTTCTTAATTCTCTTAAAAGTGAGATTTTGTTTAACAGCTTGGGATTTAAATGGGGATGTTATAAGAAAGTTCAACATAAAATGAAATTGATCATTCTCATAGTTTTAAAACTTGATTCGGGTATAGGTCTAGGGCAAAGTTCAGGTCACGGACCAGTCAGGTCAACCCAAGATAATGTAAGGATAAAAGTTGATGTTATTATAATTTTAAAACTCAATTCGGGGCGGGACAAGGTCTGTGTCACAGGTTGAAAGAGTCAACAGTTGACCCGAATCAACACATGAATAAAAATAGTTATTATTGCAATTTTAAAATCTGACTCAGGGGTTGATCTGAGGCAAGGTTTAGGTTACAGGTCGGGAGAGCCAACCCGGTTGACCCAATATTTTTGAAAAAAATAATTAAAGCAACCTTGTTTTGACCAATTTTTTTCTTCAAAAAAATCAGTGGATTTTTTACTTGTATTTTATCTTAGGTTGACTTAGATTTTTTACTGGGCCAAGTTGAGTCAATCATTTCTCTATTTTTTGTTAAACTCAGACCAATCGAGGACTTGGATCAACTTAGCAAGTCAGTCATGGTTTTATAAATACTATTATTATAATATTATTAATTTCATAACTGAATATAAAATCAAGTAAAAAAATAATAATAATATCTAGTTATTTTTTAAAAAAACATGTTAGTTTGACAATAATACATATTAAGATTAAAATATGTTTTTAAAATAGGACATAGAGACGATCACTTTGTTTTACACACCATTATCAAAAACAATTTTATCTTCGTTTTCTTTTTTATATTGTCTCCTCTATCTCCATTATCTGTCTCAATTGTACCGGGACAATAACCAAACACTACCTCATTGACACAAATCTCAAAGTATTTTTGAGTACCGGGAGTTATGATGCAATGTTGTTCATCACCCCTACACAATATTTTTCAAGATTAACTAATATATTCTACTGAAAAATTATTTACAAACACAAGATTTTATGTTGGTTGAGCATCATATTTTTTAGCCAATGATTGAAAATGTAAATATGAGCTATTTTTATGCAACTTATGTACCTCTTTCTCGAAGAATGACAATCTCTCGTCAACATATCACTAACATTCATCTTAACTAATGACGGTGCCAAATATTAAAATCAATAATGAGCATCAATATTTTCACCAGTCAAACGTAACATCATTCTCCATGTTCGAGGTGTTTCGACGTGATCAAGATTTATAAATATTTAGATCACCAAGTTAATAAACAAGTTCACATACTCAACATTTTCCCTTCAACAATTTACTCTATGCATATATTTATTGACTTAAGTATCAAAAAGTCATTTATTCTACAAGAAGTTTGTTTTTTAGGCAAATTTCCACCGCCATTTACGCCAACAATTAAACCCACCTTCGTTTCAAATCCAAACCTAGTTTTATAGATTGTGAAAATCCAATTTATATGTGAAGTTTTTCCCAGCTTCATCACACTCCATGAGTATCATATTTATATGATTAATTGTTATGAGAAATATGAAATCACAAGTAAAAAAAAGAAAAAGAAAACCCGCGTAAGAATTATTCGGATTCTAGATCGATATTCTAAAAATACAAGTAAGATGTAAATTAAAGTACAATTAACTTGTCCCTTATGATTGATGCAAAGTAGTATTTTTTTGGAGATGCATAACAAATTTAATGTAAAATTATAAAGTACTGATTTAAAATAAAATAAACACAAAAGAAGAAAGCAATGTAAGGTCAATAATAGTTTTATCGATTAAATACATATTCAGTCGAATTTAAATTTTCTTATTTCTATATATTTTTAGCCTTTATTATGAGGTCGAAAAGGTATAAATGTAACATACTTATATAAATACATGGTCTAGTTTTCTTTTAGAAAAAAAGGTTGAGTGGAGTAAATTGATCCAACTTTATAAACCTATCTGAATTTATTATCCTAATTTATTATCTTGATTTGCACATAGATTAATAAAACTTTTATAATTTTTAATGCAACGCATACGTATTCTAATTAGATTTAAAATTAGTTTGAATGCTCAAAAGTTGACAAAATAACCTTTACATTTAAAATAAAAATAGAAAAAAACCATCACGATTCACCTATTTTCCAAGGCTGTAGATGGTTTGAACTTATTGCACTAGTTTTGGTAGGTAATATATATATATGTGATCAAGATTAATCGAATGGTTGGAATATATTGCACAGGTGTTGCCAAGGACTATACATATATAGATGGATATATAAAACTGATCTTGAACTTCCTAAATCAATGTCATGGAAAGAAAAATTAGAAGCGATATGTCAAGGATGAGGTCTCCATCGGTCTATTCAAAATTTAAGTTTTTTTGAAAGTAAAGCTCCCAGAACAAATCTTAATAACCCCCTGAATTTGAATATGTTGAGCCTTCTCGAGCATAACGGGATTATATATGATCTGGAAGATATTAAACTTAATTACCCCCTGAATTTTCAACCTTCAACTAAAATTTGGCAATGTTAAGAAATATTAGAAGATAGTTTTATATTTTGCTGGCAATTACAAGCTTAATGGTCGGCAGTACTGTAAATGTAATTAAAGCCAAATTTCATGGATGTTCATGTAATTTCAAAAACAAAATGCAAAAAGGAAAGGCGAAAAAAAGACAAGGGATATCGAAGTAACTTCACATAAAATTAGAAAAAGTTAAATTGTCATGGAAGGGAGCCGCAGCCGCGAGAGGAAAAAAAAAACGAATGGGAAGAGAGATCACATGCACACGAACTATCTAAAACTTTTGCTCTAATTCAAAATCCACGTGTACGCAAAAAGTCTATCTACACGCAACCGGTGAAACCAGTCAAAATATCCGCGTATTAAAAGTGGACCCGATTGCGGTCCAGCAGCAGTAAATGCCAAGCAGCGTCCGCAGACCATCACACAAAATTACCGGCAAGTGACGGTCACCACAACAATGGGAAACCTCAATAATCTAAGCTGTTAAACACGCCGAAAAGAAAGTCCATTCTCACACACACACTTTTCAAGTTGTTTCACACTCTCACAATGCTTTTATTTTATTTTTAATTTTTGAGAATGAATGAAATGAAGGAGAATAATAATATTAGTAGCGTGTGCACAAATTCCATGGAGAAAAGAGAAGAGAAGAAAGAGCTAACAAGATCAACAACATTAAAGACAGAGAATTTCAATATGGCAAATACTTCCTTCATTACACCACCACCACCACCACCAGCAACAACAACAAGTGATATTGATCAGATGCCTAGTGTTTTTGCTTTATCAACAACAGCAACACCACCACCACCATTAAACAGCATCTTTGACATGATGCCATTTGATATTATTGGTGGTGATCAAAAGGCTGGGTCTTTAGGATTTACGGATTTGCTTGATATCAACCAAGATTTTGGTGCCGCTGCTTCTTTATTCGATTGGTTTGCTCAGAATCCGATTGTGGGGTCTCAGCAGCAACAAACTTTTGTCCCATCACCGGCATCAACTCTACCGGAAACATCAGAGGTTTTGAATAACCCAGCAACTCCAAATTCATCAGCTTCTATCTCTTCCTCTTCGAATGAAGCAGGAAATGATGCTTTCCAACAAGTTAAAACTGGAGATCAAGAAGAAGAGCAGGATCACGACAAGACCAAGAAACAGTAATTTTCTCTTTTCCTTTCGCACTATAATATAATATCAGTATTGTTTTTTTGCTTTATTATCTTGTTTGTTACAGTGAGTTTCTTGTTTTAGACTGAAATATGAAAGAAAAGAGTGATGGGTGATCTGCTGAAGGGAAAATGAAATAAAAGAAGTTTTTTTTTTTACCTGTTCTGTTTTGTGCAATTTTATGGGCTTTTTTGGAAGTACTGAAAGTGTAGTAATGTGTTGTGGGTTCAGGTTGAAACCGAAAAAGAAGAACCAAAAAAGGCAAAGAGAGCCGAGATTTGCTTTCATGACAAAGAGTGAAGTCGATCACCTAGATGATGGGTTTAGGTGGAGGAAGTACGGCCAAAAAGCTGTGAAAAACAGCCCCTATCCAAGGTATATATATCATTAGAATCCCATCTTGGTCTTCTTTATGACAGTACTGATCTCTTCTGAAGGATGAGGATACACAAAATCTTGTAACTTGTGTAGCAAGAAGTAACATATATGCAACCCCCCATTTTTTGGGTGATGATGATGATATATACACAAAAAGTTTGTTAATTTATTGCTTTTCTTGCAGGAGTTATTATCGTTGCACTAGTGCAGGATGTGGTGTGAAGAAGAGAGTGGAGAGATCATCTGATGATTCATCTATAGTTGTTACAACATACGAAGGTCAACACATACATCCAAGCCCATTAACTCCTAGAGGAAGTATTGGAATTTTGTCTGATTCAACTGGTTTTGGTGCTGCAACATCATCTTTTGTTATTCCACAAACTCAGTATCAACAACATGCCTACTTGTATAGCTCATCACCTTCTTTGAACATTAATACCACAAGTAATACTAGTTTTAGTCCCACCTTTTCTTTTCACCAGAGAAGGTCGGATAGTCCAGCTTCTTTGCTTAGAGACCATGGCCTTCTTCAGGATATTGTGCCCTCCCAGATGAGAAAGGAGCCTAAAGAGGAGTAGAAATACTTCCTATTAGATATCGGTATGTAATTTGATCTCTAACTTACTTGTGGGGTTCTGTATTTGTAGACGATCCCAGTTCACATTCTTCATGATACAGAACTTTATTGATGTTGGAAAATGACTACCCTTGTAGCTTATGCGGGAGAAGACTAGTTAATCTCTTGATTTCTTTTGTTGTATTCTTTGTATCCAGAGATTATTACATTACGGAGATGTTGGGTTTTGTGTCATCGTTGTTCTTTTAAGCTATTCAATCTCCTTATATTCTTCCAGCACTCGCTAATTCTTATTTTCATACCTCCTCTTCTGATTTGATTGGTTCATTTGCATTGATATTAGGAAAGGCTATATCATTAATACTGTCAGGAAAATTAGGGTTAGGGTTTTTTACATTTAACGAAGATGGTTTGAGCTTTTTTTTCTTTACCCTTTTGTCTGTATTAAATCCTAGGCTTCTTGGGAAATGAGAAACCGAGGATGAACTTGGGAACTTGATATATGTACGGGGAGCCCTACAAGGATAAAGATGGACAGTTTGTGAAAATTATGTGTACAGAGTTTATCGCATTAACATGCATGGGCCGGGGTGCAAAGTGTAGCAACTTGACACCACTAATCTTTGATGAGTTAATTATGAACATTTTCCCCCTCAAGTTATATACAGATGGAAATGAGTCATTGACTGGTAACGTGAACATATTTTGGCAAGGGAATGGTCTGTGTGTGGTTCTTGATTATTGAAGGGATGGTGAAAGATTTTGGTAGGGATATATAGGTTGCTTTAAGCATTGTCGAAGATGCACTTGGCTTCCATATTTAGTAAAACTCTCGGGGTTGTGAAGGCTTCTCCATGATGCACTGTCTTCGCCAGGAGTGTGTGGATATGGAGTTCATATACATGCCACGCTACAATTACTACTTACAGCCATACATGATTCAGTAGCGGCCATCTTTTATAGATATCGATGGGTGTAGGAGAAATTAATAGAATTGGATGAAAGGCCATCTTCAACTTTTATATACATCATCTCTTAGCTTTATATATATGATCCGATGCTTTAGAAATCACATAGGAAACATGCTAAGCATAGCCCCCACTAGCATATGTATATATATACGTACTCCGCATTCATTATCTATTCATGTGTACCCTAACAAAACTTGAATGTATATTTTCGCGTCCGAAACTTGAATCCAACATGTGAGTATGCACAAAAAAGATTGTGTTGTGTAAGTAAATACACAGGCACAGCTAAAATTAGATTCAAATATCGCTTATTAATATAATGTTGTTCAAGAAAAAGAAATTTGTTTATGACGCGCATTTGCAGTTGTTTATTATAAGTTAGTGGAGAAAAGATTCAAATCTCGTGCGTTCCAAAATGCCATTGCTTCTTGATATAAGTAGCTGGACGTATATTGTTGAAAACTTGTAAAAGTAAGGATAAGGTGCTGTAGTCGAGTAATGATTATTTTCCTAAAATGTCCAGTAGTCACCCTTTCGTGATTAAGCCCTTGCTTAATCTTCTGAAGATTTCAAATAAGCAACAGCTTTCAATTCAACGAAAAATGTAGCTGAAACAATCTATAATGTGAATAAAATAAAAATTCTCAAACCTAATTAGTATATATTTCAATAATATGATAGAAAAAATAACACGCTAACTATTTACATAAAGATTTAAAACCGACCTAACAAAAAAAATTCAAAAGTTGAGTAGAAAAAATAATTAAAATTAGAAATCAACTACAAAAATAACAAAAAGCAACAATTTCTAAGTCTACCTTGAGAGTTTTTTTTTTACCTCGAGTGGTTGTAATGAGTCAGGTTTTTTATAGAATTGATTATATAGAACTATCTGGTAAAATGTAAAAATGATCCAACAAACAAATTTAATTAAAATTATAGATGTTTTTATTAGGCTTTAACATATATAAAGTTTTTTTTAATGAGCTTAAACTTATCTACTTGGTACAAAAACATATTCGCAACTCGTTACACATCCAACCTACGAACATCTAATTCTTAATTATTCTTTTTTGTTTGCCAAGATATTTCTTAATTTTTGAATATCAGGATGTAGAAACATTTGGAAAGGCTGCATCCATGCATTCACATCATACCTACAGATCATCTCCGCGACCATAGAGGTTTTAGGTTCCATCGTGGAGCTATGTGATTTGTGAAGCCGTAGTATATAGCATAGGCCATAATGGCATGCCGGGATGAATCATGTCATCTAGAAGAAATTGTGTGAAAGCTTTTCCGTCAATTTTTAGGAAAGTTTTTGGAAGCATGATATCATGGTATGAACACAGGAAGGTTTCAAGGAAATAATTTATGATCGAACAATGAACATGATAAAGATTCTCACAATTTTGTCCACCTTGCTATAGCAGTGAATATTCTTTAAATGACAGGATGGAGTGTATTTGCCTTTAAGCATCTTTAGAAAGTGGAAGAGATGGAAAATCGCACCCCTGATCTTGATTGTTCTCAGAAAAGAGAATTGGAAGGTGAGAATTGTCCTGCGTGATTAATACCCCAAACTTTCTAGTTAGCTGCTGATCATGAACTTTTCATTTCAAGTTAATATACTCTTTTTTTAACAACACAGGAACTTTTCATCCTTAACAGTTCACGTGAATGATCACCTAGAAATCAATTGCACAACACATTTAAAAGGTTTAATTCGAGGGTGTTTTGGATCATTGAAATAATGGATTAATTTCAACATCCCATACACGTACGCATACATAATTACCATGAATGTGTGGCATGTGCGTACATACATGCCTCGCTAGCTAGTTCTAATTAAACATGAAAGCGTGAATTTATTCTTCTGGGACAAGCAAAAAAAGTGTTGGGGGACAATCTAGCCGTCAATATATAGAAATTTTATGTTCAGATCTTGAAAAGAGTGCGATAGGAAGGCACTGAAAGAATTAGGATAACATTTTGAATAACTCAAAATTCCTCGAATCACCCTTTTGAAAAGATATTAATTATGAAATGTAAAAAAGGAAAGACAAAAACAATTCCCCGGTGGAATCTTGTCCATGAAGATACATATAATTGTGCACTTCTTATGCCCAGAGAGGTGACCATGCTATATCAATGATTAATCAATCAAACAACTATGGTTTCATAGGCATGGTCCGCATGTGCTTACGAGTCTTTACATGGAGGAGGTGGGACGTGGAAAGAACTAGCCTTTTTTTTTTCAACCCTATTCGTTTTGGATTCATCTTAGAGGAACTGGATATTCCTTTCTCTCCAATGAATTTCTAACCTTGCTTAAACAATGGTTAGTTTACTTCTGCTAGAGAATTTAGTCTCCTTTTTTTTTGTTTAAAAACACAAGTTTGGAGGGAAGAGAGGACGAGTTACAGGCACTTGATTGATGGCATGGCCTTGTTTTTTGTCGTAGCAATCCAGCCCTTTTTTGAAAGGAGGCCTAGTTTCTTATTGATATAGAGCCCAGTACTCAAGAAATGGATTGTTCGAGAGGCCCGATTAATGAGCCCCCCCAGCTCATTACACAAGGGCCTATCTTGGAACATCTCTCTCCGACGAAAATCATGGGCCTTCTTGAGAGTCGAGTCCATTGGCCTTTCTGTATGGCTCCGGCTATGGATAATCTTGCCGAACGAAGAACCACTTGCTAATGTAAGCACAAGAAACAAAACATGAATGGGAAGTCGAGCAGTTAAAGTTTAGATTTCTATTAACAAAAGAGATACCAGTTATACCTTACTTGTGACAGATTTAAGATTGTTTCATCTTAGGTCTTCCCTATGTTCATTAATTCTCCTTTTCAGTGGCCATCTGACATTGTTGACAGATTGTTTCAAGAAGTGCCGGAGGGTTAATTCTATTTTGTTGTTTTATGCAGACCCCGGCGACCCTCAAATTCTTGATGCATCATTAATTTCAATTCTTGGGATTTATATTCGGACAACATGAGTTTTTTGAACAACGTAAGTAAAGAACTCAACAATCCTTTTACATGGACATTACAGCGCTCAAAAAATGACTCAAACCTAATCACAGTAGAGTAATTAATCATCCTGTGAATGAAGATCGACGGCATAACTTTATAACGCATACCATATACTATTATGGTAGAAAATATACTGAGACAAAATAGCCATTCTATTCAATATTCATAATACAAGATTTGCAGCACTTTTACTATTTTTCATTAGGGGAAACTTACAAGGCTAAAGGGTGTTCAGGAGTATGTAATTGTTGTTTTTTAAAATATTTTTTTTATTCAAAAATATCAAAATAATATTTTTTTTTATTTGTTAAAAATAATTTTTGACATTTGATGATCCGAAAATATATTAAAAAAATTAAAACAAAAAATATTTAAAATTTCAGGAAACATAATGAATAAGTATTAACAGAGACTATTAATTACCAGCACATTAAATTTTTTTATCTTTTAAATATTTGAAGTTATGGGTATTATATTTGTTTTAATATCTTGAATATAATTCATGAAAAAGAATGTAATGTTTAACAAAAACTTGAATAATCTACGTGCAATGCCATTGCATGTCTAAAACTAGTGTGTGTGTGTGTGTGTGTGTGTGTGTGGTGTCCACTAGTCAGGGAGAGCATTCCTTGGTTCGGTTGGTTTTGACCGAAAAAATTAACCAAATTGAAATTTACAAATGTGGAGAGAATTCAAGAAGAAAAGCAGGAGAATTGAGGGAGTGCACAAGAGAGAAAGGAGACAGAGAGATAGATGGGCTGGCAGATGACCTGAGCAAGCTTTGTAGCATGAGAACCAACTCTACATAGTCGTTTCAAGCCTGCTAAGCATGCATGGTTTCTGAGATCAATTAGAATTCTATTTCAGAGATTGATCCTCTCTTGCCAGGGTCAATAATGCATGTACTCAGAGCATTGATCCTTGTCTTGTGAAAATGGATTTAGCATGTTAGATGAGATTTCTACTTTTGTTGTTTTTTCTTCTCTCCTTTTGCTATCTCCATAGCGTATCAAATTTACTGCCTTTAATGTAGGCTGTCATTCATGCGATAAACAAATTCCGGCCCCGAACAGAGCATGAAAAAGATTTTCCCATTTTTTTTCTCCATGCTCCCCCGACTCTTGATTGTTCTTATAAAAGAGATGCTGAAAGTAGGGATCCTTAGCCTTGTATTATAAAATACCACAAAGTATTAGAAATTTTCCTTTTCAATGAAATGCAAATATCATATTCTTAACGATCACATTACAAGACATCTAAAAATCTGCCTATCAAACACCTCTTAAAATACATTTCAGAAAACTGATTCAAAGAAGTAACAAAAAACTGCCTTAGCCTGGCACACATTTCAGAAAATACCTGCAGGGTATACTATCAATGGCCTGAATTCATGGTTTCTATCAGCAACACTAGAGATCCTTTTTGGCTCTTAGTTTTGATGGCAAAGATTAAAAAGATGTGTGGGCTATAAGCCTAGAAGACACAACTTAAACAATCATCTGCATCTGTTGAGTTCATGAATGGAACAATCCAACCCCTCAACGGAAACAGAACCTGCAACTCTAAGCTCTAGTGGTTTCTGACAAACTACTGGGCCCCTTTCTCTCAACATACTTGGGAAATTTTCAATGTACCATCTCAACTCTGAGAGAAACATTCGGTAAAAAGAAAAATTGAAGCACATGGGATTAGGGTACTGCACGCTCATCATGTACTATGAACTTGACTGCTTCCAAGTCTTGACAGCGTTGTCCAGTAACCAGTAACCAGTAACCACCCTTTGGTACAATACATGAAACTACTCCATCTCTCTTTTTTTCGCAGCAATTTCTATTCAAGTGAACTGAAGCTATTAACCCCAGCACCATTTCATATACGTCCACACAAGCTAGTGGAACATGGATATGATCTTACCTTTTTTGTTTTATGATGCTTATTAAGCTTGTAATTGAGTTGGCAAAGCACCAACCACTTTGAACAAAACATGTGTGGATGATATTGGTGTGCTATTGCAGTTTGACGTGTACAAAGAATCCTGCCCAGAGGCAGACCCTTATATCTTATCTTGGGTTGAAAGTGCAATCTCCGAGGAACCAAGAACGGCAGCTTCCATGCTTCATCTTCCCTTCCATGATTGCTTTGTTAATGCAAGTCAAAGTTTAATTTTATGAACTTTACATATTGTTTCTCTTTATGAAAGCTTTTATTGCAATAGCAATGGCCATGATACAAATTGTGTTTTGCAGGGATTGGGCGCTTCAGTGTTGCTAGATGATACTGAGAACTTTGTGGGTGAAAAAAGCTGGACCATTGAACTTGAACTCGTTAAATCTGATCTGGAATCTGTTTGTCCTGAAACGGTTTCTTGTGCTAATATTCTCGCAGTTGTTGCCACTGATTCTGTTCTTCTTGTGTGTTGCATTTTTGCCACTCTTCATGTTAAAAGAATATCTTACTATCTTTAAATGGTTTGAACTAACCTGAATTCTACTTAATCTGCAGTCTGGTGGACCAAGTTAGGAAGTCCAGATGGGTAGGAAGGATAGCTTGAGTGCTAGCAAGGCAGCAGCGACTGGGAATATACGTGCTCCAAATTCTAGTGTATCAACTCGTAGTGGCTAATTTTCAGAATGTTGGCATCATACAGAATGATATGGTTGCCCTCTCAGGTAATATGTTTCCTATCCTAATGCATGTCAGGACACTCCTGCCACTTGAAAACCACGGTCTAATTGTGATTCGGCAGGTGCGCACACAATAGGAAAAGCTAGATGCTCAACTCTTAGCTCTCGATTCCTGTGCCCTGGTAACTACGGTGGCCGTGATGTTTATGTGGACTTCGTTCAGTCGCTACAGCAACCATGCTCATAAACTGTTGACAGCAACACGACTGTAGCACATCTTGACCTGGTGACCCCAGCTACATTCGACAATCTTCTCTAGGAAAGGGATTCCTTCCGTCTGACCAGTTCTTTGTAATAGAGATCGCACACGTGAGATTGCAGAATCCTACGTGGAGGACCATTATTATTCTTTGAGGAGTTCAAGAATTCCACGCTGAAAATGGGAGGCTTAAGGCCGCTTAAAGATGACAGGCGAAATATGTAGGAACTGTAGGACAGTCGACTAATCTTTCGATTACTACTAGCAAGATGACAAGCTACATGCTGATAACTTGGCTCAATTTAGAAGCTTTATCCATAATCCATGAGGTTTATATAAACGTTCGAGCGTGTAAAAAAAAAATACTCGAAAATTATAGTTTTATAATGTCCTAAAACGGTTAAACACCACTTTCGATTTTCTTTTCTGCTATGAATCTAGTATAACCCAACACTAATAAAATAAACCTGGCAAAAAAAGTACAACGCCTGGTGAATATTACTATTATTATTCATCAGCATCACTTGCCATCTCGGATCCTCAAGTGGGGCCAAATATGGGGGTTATGTGGTTACAAGTGAATATTGGATCATAGGTAGCAACTGATATGTTATATAGGCAAGTCATTACCCCGTGTACTGATGGCACATAGGCATTTGCATTACAGCAACTGTTGAACAGTAAATCGCCACAGCTAGTAAAGATTAAGCTGGAAAAACTGTTCAATAAACATCTCATTTAGCATTTAAAGCTCATAGCAGTTGTTGCCGCTCCTGTCGGATTGCCAGTGCTCTCACTTGGCATTTCAAGTAGCTGTAACTTTGCCCATGTGCTGCCTCAGATTCCTCTCTTCAAGTTCCTGGAGAAGAACGCAACATAACATGAGCAAGAGAACAAAAAACAATGAGCAAGACGAACAGAGAATTGAAAACTCCCAAACTGTCTTCCAAACCACATTTAAGGGTGTCTATGCCATCTTCCAAAACAATCTACCACATCTTGAGACTTGAATTGTCAGTCTCGTAAAAAAAAGAATCCAATTCTACTCCCCAAAGCAACCCAATGTCCCATAATCATGACCCACTAATCATGTTATCTTGGCAGTTTGCACACAAGTGCAATGCTGCAGGTGCTTTCATTCAGTTTCATCCAAAAGGGCACCTTGCAAGGACGAGTTACTATTTTTGATGTTCAGGCATAATTTTCTAGGTTTCCTTTGCACTAATTCCTATTTGTCTTGAGAAACTTTGGGTGAAAAGAAAACCATCCCAGAGTAATATAAAAATAGAAAATTATCAGAACCTGCTGGCTTATTCCTCCACATCCAATCCTGAGCAACTGGACGCCCCTGCAGCAGACAATGACCTTAGGAATGATCTATTATTACAGAAAAGGTCCAAGGACACGGAAAAACACAAGGTACCTGGAAGCGTGTCGAATCGTTGACTGAACTAGCTGCTGCAGGTAATTGTGTATAACCATGTTCCTGCAAAGTCAAAAAAAGATCCAAAAGGCAGATGACAAAAAACTCCTAACAGGAAAAAGATAAACGTGCAAAAGTTGTGTTCACATACATATTTCCTTCCATTTAAATCTTCAGTGAAAAAACAGATAGCAGAACACTTTCCACAGCTTTAATGAAGTCTAAATTCTAAAATGTGCCCGTGCAACAGGCATGGACTTGCATTCCATACAAGATACAAGATATTATAGGTTTAAAACTAAAAATTGTGCAGTTGCATGGTGTGGAGACCCAAATAGTTTCAGATTAAGGCTTGGTTGTTATTGTTTGTTTTAACAAGGGAGTAAATCAAACATATAAAAAGGCATCTTCTTGCATCTCCAATTTCATGACTTCTCGAGCAATTGTGGATAGCATGAAAAGCACATCCACCTAATGCAGAGCGCCATCTGCAACATTCCAATCAAAGCAAACTCCAGGGAATAAACCAGATTTAATACATGTAGGACACATTGATTTTTTGACAAGGGAACCAACAAAGATGGACGGGCTCAACCAAAAAAGTGCACCAGGGGCAATCTTTTTCATACAATGCAATCTACAAACGATCCAAAACTACACCAATCATTCCCTGGATTAACAGACAGGCTAAATTTCTTTGGACAACAAGACCTCTGGTGGGTGACAATACTTTCAATTATCATTGGGAATTCATATGAGTTTATGTAATACATTTACATTCTTCCATTTAAAATTTCTATGCAGTTATTATCTTACCACCTGCAAAATATGCAACTTGACACATTGTAATGGTATGTGGAATGGCCAGGCAAAGACTGAGGCTTAATTTGCTAAACCAGCCATACAACAACTAATAGAAAAATCAGTACTCAAAAGTAAGTACCCACAAAAGGAGGCTTTTAAGGCAGTCTCATTTTAAGACAGGCATTACTGTGACACATTAACAAATAACAAAATGCTTTCTGATGACTGGTAATTATCTGAGCATATCTTGTTGACCCCTAACTTCAGTAGTGGCATACTGGAAGTTCATGATATGGAGTTAGCGAGGAGATATGATATGCACTACAATTTGGAACAACAATATAGACACTAACCGTAGAAGAAAAGGAAGGCTGTGGCTGCTGTTGCTGGTGGCGAAACTGTGTTTGAAGATGCACCTGTTGGGTTTGTGGCACTTGCGGGGTGGGCAAAACTTGAGGATTTGTCTGTGGTTGAGGCAGTTGAACTGGAGGTTTTTGGTGCAGTTGCTGCTGCTGCTCAAATAATTTCAATTCTTCAGGCTTCTCCCACTGTCCAGTCACAGGGAAAAATTAACAGCTAATTCAAACAATTAAGTGCCAACAACAGAGCAAATCAACGATCAGTTGCTTACTCGGCTTTCATGAGTTACACCGTTATAATAGTACTTGAATCCCTCAGGGGATGTATGCTCAGTCCAATTACATTTTACAGGAGCTACAGTCTGACTCATAACACCTGCAGTAGGAGCAGAAGTAGATGGAGGCAAATCTACAGGAAGTGGAGTGCTGGCAACTGCTTGTGGAGGCCACTGAGAATGTGAAGGCAGGCAGTGCTTTCAGTATATAATCATAATAACACAAGTTTAACAAGCAAAAGGAAGTACAACAGCAAACACAAGATTGAGAGAAAATAGTATAATTTCTTAGATGGGCAAATTAGTGCAGCATCCTAACATGAGAAACTGGAATTTGGGTTTTCACGAAGTGAAGGGTGCCCCACGAAAAGACAAGTGGTATAAATGTAAGTAAAATATCATGGGCACTAACAGGTCAGACAGATAAAATTTTATCCAACGCCAACACCCAGCAACACTTTCAAGTTCAAGTTTCCTTGTGATCAGAACTACTTTTCCAGAAACCAAAATCATGTTTCCAGCTTTTGATAGCAGTTTTAACCAATGACGTCAAGCAAATGATCTAGAGCTGTATGCGCATTAAACCTTGCAGCCCAATACATGACTTTTACCAAATTTTGAAGAGAAGTGAGTAATGAATCTAGGAATTCCCGACCACTATACAGCTCTTTACCCTCTAAAAGCTTATCGTACCTGCTGTCTTGGAGCCTGGGGACTCTGTTGCAGTGTGCTCTGGTTTGATGGTTGCATCATCTGCAACTGTTGCTGCAGCTGGGAAAAAGCCTGCTGAGATGACTGAAAGCTTGCTTGCAGGGTTTGAGTTTGTTGTGACAGCATCTGAGCTAACTGAGAAGGGGACTGCTGGAGAGGCTGAAGTAGTTGCTGCTGAACAGGTGCAGGCAATTGCTGTTGATTTATTGCTACAGACATGGAGTGGGGGGCTTGTAGTGCTACAGTTGATGAGATGCCCTGCTGGATCTCAGTTTGAGAAGCAGGTAACTGTCTTCCAAAGCCAATCATATGCTGTGATGGCAGTGCTTGACTGAAGGGTGTTTGACCAGTTGCAAGCGAACTCTGTAGCTGACTGACATGAGAAGTCTGTGTCTGAGGATAGGAAGATGCAGCTTGAGCATGTAGTTGAAGGGAAGGTGGCAAGTGCTGAGGCGATTGAAGTGGTTTCTGCAGAGGTGATATTTGCTGGCTAGCAGGGGGGAGATGCTGCAGTGACTGGTTAACAGTCTGAAAAAATAAAAACATGTAGACAATATTTGTTAGTCTAGGATGACAATGAGAAGCACATGCAGGCATCAATAAGTGTCTTCATGTGCCCAAGATGCAGCAGGAGAAAATGTCAATCCTCAAAGTTCTGTAAGAATAGAAGTAACAGTGTCGAACCATGTGGGTCTGGGGTCTGAATTGCTAAAGCTAGCAACAAGAAACATATGCTTAGAATTAAACAAAGGAAACTAGTGCGCAACAAAGGAGACAAGTTTCTCATAAGAAGATATTCAATATACCATCCAATCAAAGAATATACATGTCAAGAAAAAGACTGCCAACTCCATGAATCTCTAAGTGGGATTCGTGACAAGAAAAGGGGTATTTTATCAAAAGTGAACATGATCAGGTGATCAATATACCATCCAATAAAAAAAATTGTTTTGTAAGTAAAAGACCAGATTAATCATGCATTTGCTTAAAGAGTCAAAACAAAAATTAATCATGGGTAAGAGAAAATGCTAAAGAGTTTCAACGTATCAGATAACTGCAAATAGTCTTACCTGGTTTAAAGGCATTGCTAAGTCACCAGACCTAGGAGGCAACTGATTCCCAAAACCATGAACACCAGCATTGGAGGAAGGACCCATATTCTGGGGACTCATTGGAAGCCAAGCATTAGGCGGAATATGGTCACCCATAGGATCCCCTAAATTTGGTGGCGGTCTAACAAAAGTGAGCATGAAAGCAATAATGTCAAAACAATAGATAAATAGAGAAGCTGAAGTGACAGTTTATTTTACCAGAATGTTAAGGGAAAATTTACCTAAGCCCTGAAGCTTGAAATCTTGGGCCGGCACCTGGACTACCAAATGCAGGACCACCTCTGAGGAAAAAAAAAAGCTCCAACATTTATTTTGTGAATTTCATTCAAAATGTAACAAGAAATGTACAAGTAATCCAGAGTGAAAGATGATCACAGCTGAAAAACCTTGAGTCTCCTCCAGGCCTGGGCCTCTTAGGATCTGCAAACCGGACAGTTAATGGTTGCTCACAACCCTGAACAGTTCAGAAAATTGAAGTAAAAAGGTGACACTTAATATTATATTCAGTAAACCTAACATCATAAAAGCAGCAAGCACTCCTTACTCTCATTGTATATATTCCGTTAAGACCATTAATAGCTGCCAATGCCATGTCTCTATGGGAGTATTTAACAAAACCACAACCTTCAGAATGAATTCAACAGGAGAATCAGCAGTCGAAAGTTAGAAACATGATGGTATTAGCTTCACATAGTTAAGATAATAAAGAAAAGGAAGTGCCAAGAAGAATGCACTGAGAAGAAGCATCAACCCCGCATGCTGTCACATAAAATGTTGGCCAATTGTTTACTGAGATATAGACTGATAATACCACCCATCCCTTATTGTTATGTAGATAATTTAGAAAAAGAACAATAACAATCTAATTTGCTCCACAAATACCTAGAAAAAAATATGCGGCATTAAGTTGAAAAGAAAATGAATTCAAATACAGGAATATTATGTTTCTTAACATGAAGTAAGAGTTAAGGGCACACCACGACTCTGCTTCATTTCATCACGCATAAGGTAAACATCTTCAACCCGACCATATGGTGTAAAAATCTGAACAAAGAAACACTTATTATTATACACATGCCTAGAAAGAAAAAGTAAACTGAATAAACGAAATTCATATATGCATCTATGAGGGAATGGTATAGAAGGTATATCTACTCATCAGATAAACCAACAAACTGTTAAATATTCACTAGAAGAGAATAAAGCATTCATTAAGAGGGAGAGAGGAAGGCAAGCTGTCAGAAGAATGACAAAACAATAAACAACCAAAAGACATGTGACATACTTCCTCAACTTCCTTTTCTGTAGCCTGTTTGTTCAGTGAACCAACAAACAACTTGTACTCAACTGCACCTACCATACAAAGGAAAAAATCAGGGAAGGAAATTAGAAATTAGAAATAATAACATATTTGCATGTGTTCTGTCCTATTAAAAACAAGTTTTAACTGTTCAAGGAACACAGCACCTAAAAGGGCATTTGCCAACGGAAATATTTGATCCAAGATAGTAATGAAGAACAAGAAATGTCCATTTCATAAAAGTTTTGAATAGTTAGCAAACCTAAGAATGTTTCATAGAGCAGATTCAACATGTAAGAAACAGATCAAACTTCGGAAACTTGGAAATCTCAGTTAAGTCATTGACAATTACCAAGGCGCTCTCGTTCTCCATCAGCATATCTAACTTGGATGGGACCCACACCCTGGAAAACAAATGTTTAACATGTGAAACTGCTATAATGATCCACATAATTGGAAACCAAGCAAAGGAACGTAACTAACCCCAGGCAGAGTTCGTTGATTGTGCAAAGCTCTGATGGCCCTATCAGCTTCTTCTGAGGTTGCATATTTTATAAAACAACAGCCTGCATGAGTGAAATGTTTTTAACCTGATTTTCATGGTTACTTGCACCTTCAAACGGTGGTGTGTATGTCATTAAATCAAAATGTAAAAAACATATGCCAGCACTCCTATGCATTAAACCGATTATTGTTAGGAAAAAAGAGTGCTCCAATACTCAACTAGAGCATTGCAGCTTTAGATCCATAAATATAATTAGCTGTTATTATTAGAAGTAATGAGCTCTTAGGACTAATTGAATGATTCTAATCTAAAGGGGTTTGAAAAAGCATGAAGAAACCTGAAGGTACACTTGGGTAAAAAGCATAAAAAATGGAAAAGTGGATGTAACAGATGTTCTTCCCGCATTCTTTTGCAGCACTCATGGCATAAAGAATGTCAATCATGAATTAGTCCACAATGTTCTCTCAAACAATATAATTTGCTTAAAGACTAACAACAAATAAACCAAACAGAGAGCATATGTGGGAAATCATCAGGTCTTAGGCCAAAGGTCTCACATGTAGCCATTTCACTGGTCAACATAATGCGACGAAAAAGTAGAGTACTGACAAGGGAGTTTAGAAATAACAACCATAATAGATAACAGCAACATGGCAGTAATAGCATGACCAAAACCATATAAATCAACAACTTATGCACAAGCCAAATAGTGTTTGATGATCACAAGGTCAATGATCACTTAAAATCATGTTTGTCAACAAAAAAAAGGAACATAAGATCCCCCCTGCACTCCAGCATAAAAGGTCTGTAGCACTGGTAGTTAGTTATCTCAAACATGCACCAAGTAAAATGACATCCAAAGTGCGTTCTCCATTTTGGTCTCAAAATCTTACAACTCGGTAAGTCTCTGCATACATAGAGCCCCAATCTAGAACAGACAAATGTACCTCCTCCAAAATAAAGATGATAAATGTACCATGGAATCAATCGTGTTCTTTATTTGGCTCTTTTTGTGCAAAGAATAAGCTAGTGTAGAGCATAACCATGAGACTTCTAAACATACAGCACATCCAGGCTCCTATCGCAGCCGGTCTACTAAGAACTCAAATGTCACAGACATGCACATTCAAATTCCCTGCTGCAGTAAAATTAATAGATAACTTATAACCGAAAACCTTTCTCGGCTTCGTATTTTGTTTAATCAAACACAACCAGGTGCATCTAGAAAGAAGCCATCTGTCTTAGCTTTTATCAAGTCATCTTGGAGACAAGGTAAATATGGATCATCGCACATAACAGGGAGAATGGCACAACCAAAATGAAACAGAAACAGGAAAGGTAATATAGGATACACCAACATAAAAGAAAAGGATTGATGAGCCGTCACCACTGGAGAAGACAACCTTCAAAGTGTTCTGCCAAAACTCTTTGAAACATTCACAAAGTACAGCACACAATACAGACTGAGAGCAAAAGGCCATTGTTTGATCACAAATGCTAGCAATGGCTGCTGCAAGAGGGTTCTTTCATGATGTTTGAAACAATTCAAATGATAAAGCAATAGATTTTATACAAACTCTCTCACCATGCTGCACGGTCAATTTTGCAAAATTTGAGGAGCAGTACATCAATTGGGGTGTCTCACAAGTAAACTAAGACTCCTATGTGACCACCTTACAGGTGGCAGTAGTGGTGCACCACTTCAACAATAGTGATCAACTAAGTTGGTAGCATCAACTTTCAAACAATTTTGGTAGATAAAAAGAATGAAGTGAAATAACACCAGAGAGCAAATAGCCAAACTGGTGTGTGGCCAAAACAAGCTCTTACTCTAATCGACACTAATATGCCTCACTGTATATGGACCCTGATCTGTTATTTAAACCATCTACCTGATTCTATTTAGGAATATATAACCAGGAATTCATCATGAACCTCTCCTGCTTAGCCACTAGAGCACGATGAAAAATAAAACTAATACAAAACCCCTGACACAATAATATACAGCTAAGAAATTATTGCAGTCATGTGTCACCAAACTGCCATTTGATTGAGTTCTACAAACATGGCACATACCTGGTAAAAAAAATTAAAAATGAACCTTTAGTACCTAATAAGAAACACAACGACAAAAAATGTTAAGAGCAGAATGCTATAGGGCACATCATCCACAATTGCCACACCATGACCATCACAATCTCATTCAAATGCAAGTTGGTAAATAATGAAATGATTTCTATTAACCAAAGCAATGGAGGTCACCACATAATGAAATTGAATATGACATTATAACTAATCACAAGCTGCTAGCAACCACCAAGCACAAACTTTAATAATTAAACAAAACCAAAGCACTGGAAGAAAAATCCTTACTTATCAATATTGCGCTCTACCTCACAAGCATGGTTAGAACAGCAAGACTAGGAAATGGTCCCCAAATTTAAACATTCAATTTTTTAGACCCTCAGTTACATGAAATCAAGGAATTGGCTTTTGATAAATAGACCATGGAAACAACAATATACACACACTTCAACCCAAACCATAAGCATACAAACCAAAGGGATACACATCATACATGCCTGCCACAACATTAGTAATACAAACCAAAGGGATACACATCATACACGCCTGCCACAACATTAGTAAGTGCGCTGTCTTATTAAGTATAACTGTTAAGTTCTAATCGAACACAAATTGGAGCCAAGCCATGCGCAACGAGCGTCTTACTACCACAACCCAACCACAAAAATAAGCTCCACGTTATATTCAACCAACCATCAAACAAAAAGCTTCCCAAGATATGTCCACATAATGAAGCTTTAACGTCCATCTCACAAGCAATAGGCTTATATTTCTTAAAAAACACATCACATGTTAATTTTCAAGATACTACTGCAACTGTTGGCACATCCATGTTCAACAAAACAGAACAAAGCCAGAAACCTCGAAGGAAAGCAGAAGGCAACATTCACATTACATTCAGACAATATTCATCTTATATCCATCATCTCATATCATAGAAAGGGGAAATAATCAGACAATCACCATAGACAATATTCATCCCATAAGAAATGGCCTATCACTCATATTTCCAGAGTAGCTTTGGAGTTTGGAGGGATGCATAACCGACAACCACAGCTCATTTAATGCAGTAACCAACCACATCCAACTAACAATCCAACTGCTAACCATCTCGTTTGACAGTGCAAAAAACAATATCAACAACATTCAAAGTGGACAGCTCCCAGTTTGCCAAGAAAAAAACCATAAAAAATCCTTAAGATTATATCATGTTTAACACCATTAGGAGAGTAACAATTAAATATTTTCTGGTGTCACTGTGAACAAAAGATGTCCTTATAAACATCCTGACATAAAAATGCTACAGTATGGTAATAGACATCCACATTACAGAACACTTATTGGGTAATACTCTCACTGCAGCAGCCACTATGACGAGAGGAGGATCTAATCATCTTCAAGTTCCAAACTGCTATAGAAAACTGTTTTTTAGTAGGTTTGCATGTGCTGTCTTCATGTTTTGACAGGACGAAGACAAAAAAGGGGACCAAAACCAACAAGCCCGAAACTTGTTGCAAAAATAAACTGAGATGAAAGATGAGAATACTTTGCTCCCATCAGCCTCTTAGAGACCTGAAATAAGATACATAGGAATCACAATTACTTCATTTAAAAATAGCAGTTTACATACCTTGTTGCTGTCCTGTTCTCTTGTCTTTGATCAATGCAACCTCTATCACATTTCCATGTTCTTCAAACAAGGGGCGAATCTGGCATCAAATCAGTAAAACTACATTAAGATGGCACAAACATGACACTATAAAGTAAAAATTTCCTGCCCAATAAAGTTGAAGATAACCAACTGCAAAAAGACACAAATCAGCATCGTTTATGGTAAGACACTAGCCACGACAAAAAATTGGAGAGTACTTGTGCACAGATACATGTATAAGAGGTTTCAAGTGCTTTCTTAAGGGTTCAGTATAAGTCTAATTATAATATTTCATGCATCAACTAAATGACTTACATCCATTTCAGTAGCTGTCCTTGGAACAGAACCCACAAAGAGCTTTGCAAAAGCAAAACCACTACGACCACCACCACCATCAAACCTATCTGCAAAATACAAATTCATTAACATCTGAACAAGAAAAGACAAAAAAAACACATAATTTAACTTTAATGACATGATTAGCACAAAATAAGAGCAATCAAATTAATTTAAATTGCCATTCAATTCCACCAAAACTACACGAATAAACACCCAATTCCCAAATTAAGAAAAACAATAATTAAATTACCATTCAATTCCCACTAAAACTAGACATCTAAAACCCAATCCCCAAATTAAACAACGAAATTGAGTTAAATTTCTTTTCAACTTCATAATAAAACCACGCAAACAAAACCCAGGTCTCCGAATTAAACACATATCAATTACCAAAACAGAAATTAAGAGAAAAAACGTTTCAATTTTTAACTAAACAAAACTTTACCAGGCGAGCTTCCGTGAAACCCTCGTTTGCGCCCGGAAATATTCTGAGGTGGCAGGGACAACGGAGGCGGCACTTGATAATTAGGCACAAACCCCCCACCTGCACCGCCCATCGGCCTAAACCCCCCATCACCACCACCACCCATGGGCCGGAATCCACCATCTCCACCTACACCACCACCCGGAGGACTATCAAATGCGCGCCTTCCCCCTCCACCGCCATGGTAATTATTAGGGCTACGGCGATTGTAATTGGTATAGTTGTTGCTGTTGCCGTTGTCAGAGTAGCGGTTTATAGGACTGTCGGAGAAGCGGGAAGGGGCATCGGAGAAGCGGGAGGGGCGGCGGTTAGGGTACGAGGAATCTTGGTTGTCGATGGTGTTGTTATAGCTGCTTGTGTTGTAGTTGTAGTTGTCGTTGTCGTTGTCGCTGTCGCTGTAGCGGTCTCCTCCCCTGTGTCTGTTCATTGATAATTGGAGGAAAAAACCCTAATTTTGACAAACCCTAATTCAGTGACTTGTGATTTTGTTGAAAGAGGGGGGAAAAGATTTAGGGAGGGAAAAGGAAATATGAGAGTGACAAAACTGGACTGAAGAATTTTCGTTTAGGAGTGGAGAAGTTTCGTTTTAGTTTTTAAGACAACCATGACTTATGGTCAAAAATCATTATAGTCCCTCGAGTATTGATATGCAGTCTGGTCAGCCTTTTTTTCATGTAAAAACAATGCCGATGAGTCACAAGCTATGAGAAAGTTAATGCAATAGGCCAACATGAAAAAAAAAAAGGGTATTTGGAAAATAAATAATTATTAATAGTACTAAATAACCTTATTCATTGCAGAGACTTGAAAAATAAAATAAAGATAACTCTTTAGTTGTAGGAAAATTGTTCTTGTACCTGTTGATATTTCACTTGTCATTTAATTTAAATGACAAATTATTTATTTTCTACATTTACATTTATACAGCAGAAAGAAAACAAAAGGGATAAAGTGTGTGTTTAGTATTATAATGCAGTGTGATTTTTAAAAAGTGTTTTTAAATTGAAATAGATAAATAAAAATATTTTTTATATTTTTTATATTAATACATCAAAATTATTTAAAAATAAATAAAAAGTATGCACTGAACACATACCTGTTTTGTATTAAAATATTTGATTTTACAAGTTTACTAATGTTCCTGCAGTAATAGTTTAAGGTCCGGATTTTGGATTTTGACCGGGTCACCGGATCACCCATGTCAATTTTTTTAAAAAAAATCAAAATAACATCGTTTTAATAAAAAAAAATAAAAACAAAAGTCAACGGGTTGCAACCGGGTCACCCCGAGTTTTTCTTTTCTCTATTTTTTCTTAAACTCAGCTCGGTTCTAGCTCCGAGTCCCGAGTCAACCCGCAAGGCCGGGCCAGGTTTCAAAACTACAAGTGAGAGCGTGAGGTCATCAATCAATTTCCTTTATTGTAATAATATATATAAAAAAAACTAGCAATATTGCTAAGAAATATATTTTATTTTTCTCTATAAAATGATATGATATCGATAACTATCTATCTATGAAGACTATTGTTAATATTCACCATAATAGTAATTTAAATGATGAAATTAAAATTCTAATTTCATATAATTATTTTTTGTGAAGGGTCAACATTTAATTCCAATGTTCAAACTCGTTGTATACCACTTTAAAAGATGTCCGAGAGTGTAATAATGATTGGTTTTTATAATATTTTTTTATTAAAAAATATATAAAAAAATATTTTTGATATTAACATATCAAAATAAACTAAAAACATAAAAAAAAATAATTTAAAACAAAAAATAAAAATAAATTTTAATTTTCAAAACACACTTTTAAAACATAAAACAAACATATCGGTATACAGGCAGCACACGCCAACTATCAAAAGGCATGAGTTAGATGAAGGACTT
>Ga0307517_10002807_pt1 | contig 27668 bp, 11 predicted proteins | sample 23_EM_MG_FD_194515 | JGI IMG/M metagenome (GOLD analysis project Ga0307517, IMG submission 194515) | Populus trichocarpa ectomycorrhiza microbial communities from riparian zone in the Pacific Northwest, United States - 23_EM | ecosystem: Host-associated > Plants > Roots > Unclassified | place... | reverse complement strand
AAAGGGAAAGGCTGGAGGGGGAGGGGGGGTTGACGGCTGTTAAGGGGGAAAGTGATTTAGGGTTAGAAATTGTTCTTTTTATACTTTTTTTTAAACCGGTTCGGTTTGGTCCGGTTCAATCGGTTTAAGCTTTTTTAAACCGGAACCAAACCGGACCGGCTGGTTTTTTTTATTTTTTAATCGGTTTATTCGGTTTTTTCTATCGGTTCGGTTTTTTCGGTTAATTTTTTCTTGGTTTTTTCGGTTTAATCGATTGGTCGGTTTTTCTGAACACCCCTATTGAAAGCTATTGTTTTTAGTGAGCAATGTGAACGAGGCTGTAGCTATAATATTTTCTCAAGACTAATTAGTTCTTTTTAATTTGATTTTCTTATAACTTATTTATTACTTATATTTATCTTCATGTGTCACAGTATATATGAAGTTAACTACAACTTATTTTTTTATTTATAATTTAGCAAAAATAATCAATTAGTCGTCATTGTTTAAGAAGTTATTATTTAATCTACATGTATGTATGTATATTCATTCATAACTCAATTATTTTTATTAGTTTCATCTTTTATGTCTTTTTTTCATTTTCATTTTATTTTTTATTTTGATAAATACAAAGGGTAAAGGTATAAGTAGATAGGATGGAAAGTTTGACGAGAAAAAAAAGCATTTTTTGAACAACATATCAAATTAAATTAATCATGGCGAGCTTTGATCAAAAGACTATTTTTGATACTACAAGGATTAATAAATTTATTTTGATAACCGGGATGAAACTTTATTAACTACAATGGAATGCCAAGATGGTTATAATGCCATGAAAAAAAATTAGACTGTAGCATAGTTGTCAAATCCAATTTAGGGTTTGACTCAGAAAAAAGTTTGAGTTATTAAATTACAAGGTCAATTAGTAAGTCATGAGATCTATTCGAGTCAGTTATTTTTATTGAAAAAATAATGTTTTATTTATTTTAAAAATTAAATTTTATTGTTGATGCGGCCAAGTTTGACATTATCAACAAAATCATTAAAATCTCAGCTGCATCAACCAAGTTTTATAGAGCCAATATCTTTTATGATTTAATTTAAAATCCAATTCATTCCGGACTTTGTATCATGATTTTTTCAAACTAGTTCACTTATCAAAACGAGTTTAACAACTATAGTTTTGAGGCATTAAAATAAATTTTGTAAAGATTTGTTGTAAGATTTAGGGGTCTCAACGACGTAAAATTTTATGATATACATGAATTAATTAGTGATATCCTTTTAATTACTCTATTAAGCTTACTTTAAAAAAAATACATGTAAAATAGAAAAAATCAAATTCACGACTCATAAAAAATAATAAATATATCTCTACCTATGCTTTTTTCTCTCTATACATGTACATTACAAAAAAAACTAAACGAGCTAAGTTTTTTTACCATGGGTTTAGATAGAAAAAACTATGGATTGAAACAATGTAAATATAATTTTGCCCTTGCCAAAAAACCTAATCAAGCCTGCAATTGGGGGTAAAAATATTTTTTTCATCATTGCAAAATTGATTAGGGACAAAATAATCCAGACATGTTTTTTTTTTGTTATAGTGTAATGATTATTTTGCCCTCAAAAGCCAAACAAAAAATCTTTGGATGAGGGGCTCTTTTGTATTTTTTTATATAAAAAGAACAGTAGAGTTACGGTCATGCCCTTGAAAGACAAAAAAAATATACATGCATGGAGGCAGTAGCGGAGCTAGGATTATTTGTTAGAGGGGGCTAAAATTAATATAATAAGATATAATATTTGTTTCTTTGAATATTCAAGCCACGGATAACTTTTGAACCAATGAGACTGAAATCCACGAGGATGTTTTTTTACCAGTTAGCAGATATTCAGACATCAAAAGTTGATATGACCCCAGATTAATGTATGCCCTTCGAATTTCATCTTGTTGATTAATTAGGTATTCCTAAATTTAAGAACGATTACTTGGATCTCTAATTAAATGAGCAATGTCAATTCTGGTAAGAGGTTGCTCACTAATCAACGCAGATTCTTTGTAAATTGAAGCACATTGGGGCTGCTCAGCCATAACTTGAACATTACACATTGGAGTTGATTCACTAGGCTGTGAGTCATCAATATTTTTTTTTTAAAAAAAAATCAATTCTTCTTATTTTGTTCATGGTTCAACCTAAAATCAAAACATATATCGTAAGAAAAAATTGATAATTTTGATGGCTCTGCTAAAAACAAAACATAAAAAAAATCCAGGCACAATCAAAACAAACCAATAAAATATATCTAATTAATTAGAAAAAAATCATTATAACAAGAACTCAAAAAACAATTGGTAGAACTAGCAGATCTGAGAAAAAAAAGGAGCAAAAATGGTAGAATTATAAAAAAAAATCTTATCAAATTATTAACAAACATCTCAAAACAAAACAAAAATAGATTTTAAATTTAAATTACCTTGTTTTGTTTGATGAAAGATAAATTAATTGATAACTCTACTTCAATTTTTTTGTAGAAAATTTTTTCTCATAATTTATGTTTTTATTTTTCAGTTTGATCGGCCGCAGAATTTATATTAGGGTAAATTAATTGCTCTGTGGCTCTGTTTTTTATTTTACAAAGCAATGTCTTTATATTTTTTTCTTTCCATGTATGTTAAGAGTAAATTGAAAATCAAAAGTAAAGTCACTGTAATAAGGCCACCTTAACCTCTTGGTAATGAAAAAAAATTAAAATGTCTTGAGGGGGGGCTCGGGCCCCTGCTTGCCCCCCTTGCTTCCGTCCCTGTATGGAGGAGTTTCTTCATCTTTTTTTTTAATAGTGAAATAGTGAAATTAACCTTGCAATACAAAAAAACAAAGGCTATTTCAATTGTTTTGTTGTTATTTTTAGGTCTTTGTAGGAGTGGTTTAGTAATTTTAAGTTTTTAAGTATTATTAAAAAAAAGTTGCTTGCACGCGTTAGTAGGTCATGGCCTCTGCGCCATTCGAGTGGTGTGTAAGAGACCGTGCGATGGCCAGAGTCTTGCTTCTGCGGTGGCGTCAGGAGTGGTGCATCGTCCTCTTTTTAGCTATGTGGCGCGTGCTCGCGGAGGAGGTCCAGTTGGGCTGCGATGAAGGCTTTTTCTTTCTTCTATCCTTTCTCTCTCATTTTCTATAAAAATGTGTTTTGAACTTCCAAAAAAACAATTATGTCCTCCATTTATAATCTCATTGATTTGATTATCTTTCTTTTAAATACTATTTATTTGGCTTTAAATGCTTTTTTAAGTTTGGAGTGTTTTCAATCTCGTCCATAAGCATTTTATTCAATTTGATTTTGTTTTTCCGATTTGGTCCCTCTACTTTCAATTGCTCTATTTCTATGCTTTATATTTTTCTTGATTATTTGTTTTACAATTTCATCCCTTTTAATTTTATTACATTTGTTTTTTAATTTATTTTTTGTTTTCATCCTTTTGATTGCTATATTTCATATCCCTTTCTTGATTTATATATATTTTAAAAAATTTATCCTTTGATATTTAATTTCATTTGATTTTTTTATCCAGTTTTGGTCCTCGTTCTTTTAATAACCTTTTTTTATCTTTTTTTTCTGTTTTCTAATCTAGCCTTTAATTATTTTCTCTCATTTTTGTTTTGCGCTTTTTTTTGTTGAGTTATCATGATTTTATATCCCGGGTACTAGATTAGTCAAGTTAACCATGGTTACCCCTAATTTATTTCCCTTGGTTTTTTTTTATGAAACTGGTTTTTTTTTTAACAATTTCATACTCTGAAGTTAAATTATTGGCCCTTGAACTATATGATTTTTTTACCTTTCTTTTTGTTTGGTTATCTTGAGTGTGAGTTAATCAAGTTAACCAGGGTTAACTTGCATTTTTCTGACTCAATGTTTTTGTATTTAACTTTGGTGTTTGTTGATAGGTCATTCTCTTGAGAGTCTATTTTTTTTTTATCTCAATCTCACGTCACGAGTGGTAGGTTAATCAAGTTGATTCGTTTTTTTTCCTTATTTTTTCATGATTTTTTTTTCAATTTCATTACTATGCATTAAATTATTTGCCCTTGAGCTTTGTCATTTTTTCACTTCTTTTTATATTTTGTTATTTCGAGGGTAGGTTGGTCAAGCTAACCCAGGTAAGCTTGCATTTTCGTTCACAATGTTTTTTATTTAACTTGGGCCTTTTTCACCAGGCCCGCCCTTCTTTTGGAGGTCATTTTTTTTTATTTCGATCTCATGTTACGTGTGGCGAGTTAGTCGAGTTAACTCAAGTTGATTAAGATTTTTTCCCTTGATTTTTTATAGTTTTTTTTTTCAATTTTATCATTTTGCATTGAATTATTTATCCTTGAGTTTCATCATTTTTTTCATTTTTCTTACTGTTTGGTTATTCCGAGAGCGAGTTGGTAAAATTAATCTAGATTGGCTTAAGTTTTTGTTGACGTTTTTTAATTGAACTTTGGTTTTTTTACTAGGTCATCATTTTGATTTTTTTTTATTCCGATCTCATATCATGAGTTGTTGGTTTGTCAAGTTATCCCAAGTTGACTCGGATTTTTTCTTCTACTTTGTATTTTTTGAAGTTTTTTTTTTAATTTTCATCTTTGACATTAGGTTATTAGTCCTCGAATTTTATAATTTTGTTTTGTTTTTTTATAGGTTCTTTCGATCCCATATCTCAGGTTGTGTTTTAGTTAATTTAACATGAGTTGTCTCGGATTATCTTCATTTGAATATCATTTTTTAGTGTTGGAAAAAGTTTGGTCGTATAAAGCGGGACACCTATCTAGTGAGATTTATATTTTGTTTGTTTTTGCGTTTTAAAAATATTTTTGAAAAAAATAATTTTTTTTAATTTTTTATTTCAAATTAATTTTTTAATATTTTTAGATTATTTTGATGTGATAGTATCAAAAATAATTTTTTAAAAATATAAATGTATTTTTAAATATATTTTTTTTTGAAGGAAAAAAAAAACCTCTCTAGAAATATATAATGAATAACAGGAGAGGATGCAACAAACACCATAAAATTACTCTTCCAGAAGGACCAATTAGCCATGTTTTCATTTGTGTCAAACTATCAACTATACGGAACCAAGCAAGGGCAGGGTGCGATAGGCCGAGCCTAGTAGGAGCCATTGACTGATCGAAGCCGAGCCCGAAGCGCGCGAACGGAGGATTGAATGCTCATCCTAATCTTGTTAACCACCCGTTCGCTCCTCCAAGCCCTCGGCTTCACAAAACCACAGACTAGACTCGTCTCCTCTCCCTGTCTCTCAAAAACCTAGTCAATCAGGAGGAGAAGATAACCTTGACGACCTAAACCAAAATAATAAAAATAAAAATAAAAATAAAAATCTATTTCTCTTTCTTTTCCTCTCGTCGTCGTCGTCGCTCCCTTGCTTTGCTTGTGCGTTCAATACAGAGCAAGCACCCTCCACTGTTAATCCAAGGGCTGCCGGTTTCTTTTCTCTTCGAGGCATGTTTTCCGTTCGATTATTTAGGGTTTTGCGTATTTTCAATTCGAAAGACCTTATCTTTTTATTTTGTGTATCTGTTTTTTTTTCCTTCTCAGTTTTTACCTGTTTCGATTATATTTATTCCGACCTTTTGTTTTTTGTTCCTTAGGTTGCATAATTGTATTGTCTGATAAGATATTTTTTTTTGTTTTAATTTCGGGTTTTTTCAGCTATTGCTGGTTTAAATAATTATAATTATATAATATCCTTAATGCATTATAGAAGTTTGAACTTGTTGATTAATTAATTGATTGAATGATTGATTAATATTTAAAGTAATTTTGCTTTTGCTTGTGGATAATAACACAGGTTTATGCTTAAAAAATGTCGCTTTAATCTTCTACTGAGGATTGATTGTTGACATCTTGTGCTGTGCTGATGGCGGCTGATCAACGGAGAAATCGGCTTAATGGGGCCAGCCTTGAGGGTTGTAGTTCCTGGGAGCCGTACAGAACTAAAAAGAAGAAGAAATCGAAGCATGATTTGAATGCAAAATCTCTTATTTCTCTTGAGTGGGATGGCAACCGAAAAAAGGTTATTGCCAAAAGGGAGCAAATTGGCATCAGTCAGAGAGATTTAAGGCCATTTATTGATTCTGTTCCCCAGTATCATAATCTTTTAGCAGATGCTTTCCCTGTTCCGCGAGAAATTTTTGAGTTGAAGAATTTGACGGAGGTCCTCTCGAATGAGGTGACTATAACTTATTATTATTATTATTATTATTATTTGTTATTACTTTATATACATATGTTTTCTTGCTTGTTTAATTGTTTTATACCTCTATGTGGAACCTGATGCAGGTTTGGCAGACTCATTTATCAGAAAATGAGAGAAACTTTCTTATGCAGTTCCTACCTACAGGACTAGGTACAGTAGAAGTTGTGGAAGCATTGCTTTCTGGGGACAACTTTCGTTTTGGAAATCCATTACTTAGATGGTAAGTATCGATTTTAGGAAGTTAGTTTTTTTTCCTTGGAATGAACCGTTTTCTTTTTTGCAATTCCTTTGGAGATATGGCAATACAGACATGCATGAATTTTGATTTTTTTCTTTTTGTTCACTGGTCAAGACTCTATGCAGGGATACTCTGTTTTTATCTTTCACGACCTAATAAGCAATTTCCATGTGGAACTAAAGGTTTTCTTCCCCTCCCCTTTCAAAGAATGCCTTATGATCCAACCTGGTTTGGGAAAGATGTGTTTGCATGGATATATATACGAGGAACAGATTTCACACTTATTTTCTTAGCTGATTGTTCTAGAGGAATATTGTCATATTCTGGATTTTTAGCATCTAAGTAAAGAAAAGAAGTATGAAAATAGCAGCTTGAAGTGGCTGGATTTTATTGGTATCTTCCTTTTCAATTGCTACTGCTTTAGTGGGAGCAAATTGAATTTTGTGTTGCAGCATCAAGTTTGTTGGTTCTCAGTGCTTTATCTTTCTTCAATATTATATGGGTTTCCATATCTCATAACTGCTTGACCTGTTCTTATTCTCCGGGATGACATTGATATGTGTGGGTTTCCCAGTATCAGAAAATTAAAAAATAAAAACAAGGAACTCTATTGTGGTTTTCCATGAAGCTGTATCATTTTATGAACTTAAGATCGTGGATCAAAGTTTGATTAGACTGTTTATGTGGAAAATATTGTTGCAGGGGTGCTTCACTTTGCTCTGGTAATCATCACCCTGATGCGGTTCTTTGTCAGGAACAGCATCTAAAGGCTGATAAAAAAGCATACTACTCCAACTTGCAGGATTATCATAATGAGTATGGCAGACTTCTTTGTTCATGTCCTGTTATTTAACAAAGCTGTTTGGGGTGATTTATGTGCCTTATGTTGTCATTAACAATGTTTGCTAAATTTCTTGGTTTTTCTGCTTATGGCAGCATGATAACATATTTGCAGAAGTTGAAGGATGCATGGGAAAGTAGCAAGGATCCAGAAAAGGAAGTTTTGCAGAAGATGTGGAGGTTCGTACCTGCTGCATGCTGTACCTTGTGTGTAAATTTCATGTATCATGTGCAAGTGAAGCAGGCATTGTACTTGCTGAGCCATCTTCCTCAAATGTTATTTTGCCTTTACCATGCTTAACTATTCATTCCTAAAATCTAAATGATATGCTCAATAGTCTTAATAAAGGGAAAGAAATATTTTGATCCCATCACGTGCATTCGAAGAAAAAATGGGAGCGGTACAGATGTGGAGTGTCATGTAAGTTGGTGGAAACCTGAACTATGATTTTAACTGGATTTGTAAATGTGACCAGTAATTAGTCAGTGGTTTCTGTTATGTTTAAAATGCCAAATGTTACAACTCGCCTGATTATAATTAGTTACTTGACTTAGCTGTATCTAATGACATCAGACTCCTTATTTGTGTTCTGGCAAAACCATTTGTGGACAAAGTCCATTCTTGAATAAAGAGAATTTTGGGTAGGAATCAAATAATGTATAATTCTCTTCCATGATTCGCCAATTACACTTGCATGCACCATACTTTTTGAGTACTTGATTATGTTTCTACTTTTTACTGTTGAAATGTGTATTTTATACTTTTATTTTTTTCATTCCTTTGTTCGGATTGGAATGGTTATCTTTTTAGGTTTTAATTCATTCAATTACTCATTTGGTTTTTGAAGAGTTTATGCAGCCTCTTCTTCTTATCATGAAGTTCTTTTATCAAGCCATTGAGGTTCTTTGATTTCTTCATATGATAGTTTTGATCTCATTTGCACATTATTTTTTCTTAAGGAGGTCAAGAAGTGATGCAGATAAAAGAATTTCTCCTTGCGATAATGAGTCTAAATTTCATGACCTTGGGGAGAATTTGGTGGTGACATCTGAATCCAGCTCCTTAGTTGCAGAGGAGAAAGCATCTAGCAGTGATAATCAGAGTTCTCCTGCAACAAAGGGTGGAGAGTTTCAAAAGAGGTAATTAATCTTTCCTCATGAAGTCTTTCTGGCCATGCATTTGATTGTTGTTGCTTTCAGTTTTTCAAGGTTTACTCAAGTGAGTTTTTTTCATTTCCCAAAACAATTGTCTGCACGTCTTTGATTTGTGAAATTTAATTCGAAAACGTATTCTTATGTCTCTGATTAGAGATCTTTGTAAAGGATCAATAGCTCTGCTTTAGTGTTCTTCAATCTTTGAAAGATATGAGTCAAAAGAAGGATAAATAAGCCTCTCTGTTAGTTTCAGATATCTTGCTTTACAGAGCTTCCAAAAATTTAAAAACAAAATCTGAACTCTGTTTGAGGGTCACTACTGGATTCCTGTACCCATCCCCGAAACAAAATCAGTTGGCTGATCTGGTTTGAGACACATTTTTTCTGCTTTACTATCTTCTCACCACCACTTATACTCCTGAGGTTATGCCCTTACAGGCTGATGTTGGAAACCTGTTTCAATCACCATGATTGTTGCAAATATTAGTATCATTATATTCTTTCTGGGAGGGTGGAGAACTGAAAGCCTTCTGTGTTCTTATTCTTGTGCTTTCTGTTCTCCTGATAGTTCTCCTGATAAAATTTATGCTATCCCCCCTTCAACAACACCTTCTGTCAAAGTAAGTAAATAAATGAGTTGTGCTGCCTTTGGCTCATGTATTTGCTTTTGGACAGTGCTGGTTGGTTTGATGCAGACATTCGGGGCTTAATATCTTTGACTTTTTAATGCTATTCTAAGCATTGTAATTTATTTCTCCCATTTTTGGCTCGAAGTTGCATACAATCTTTAGCAGGTCACAATTTGCAGTAGCCTCATATCTTTTCCTAATAATAATTACACAATGGGCAGAAGATCTTAGATCTTATGTTGCCCAATTTTTCTTGCATTCCCTGCACAATGGCATAAGAATCTCATTAGTCGCCTTTGGTCTCAGGATTTTTGAGAAAGGCTCCATGAAGGAGAAACGTAGAAAGCCATTGGTTGCTTCAGATCATGCAACTCCTGGAAAAGAAGACAAGATACACAAGCGCAATATCTACCGTAGCGATGGTGCCAAATACATGTCGTACTTAAAGGTTAGGTTTCTTTGGTACTTCTTAGTTGGTATCCAGTGCTTTACCTTCATAGCAGGATTTACCTGATATTTTCTCTACAAATTAAGAAATCTATAGGCAAGAATCTTTTTAGTGGGGTGGTTTTATATTTTACTTTTATTATAGAAAAAGCATGTTTATGTATTACTAAATCTTAATGCTCTTATTATGAGAAAATCAATGAAAATAATAATTTTTTGACAGCTACATTGTTCATCAATTGACCTGCTTCTATAATCATGGATCCACCATCTATGTAAAATGGATGGTTGGATTTGAAGAAATTAGATGAAAAAATCTAGAATCCACTAAGATACCTGGAATCCACCAGGCTAAACTTTTAAATCCACTAGGGATGCTTCTTGTATTTGCAAGGAAAATCTTGGTTCAAAAGATGCACAAGAACACATAAATTTTAAAACTCTTGTAATTTGTCAAACTAGCCTCTGAATACTTAGAACGTGTGTGCTAGGTTTCTGAAATAGAAAATAGGATTTTAATAGAAGAAAATCGGATAAACCTCCTATTTGGACCCTGTATTTTTATGAATTCATCAACAAAGCCTCTTTTATAAATCTGGTTCATTGAGCACATATATTTCTTAATTCAGTCAATTTAGTACAATTTGCCTAAATTGATAAAAAGGACTACTCAATGTGATGGATGGAGTGGATGATGTTATTAATAGGGATGAAAGTAAAGTTGATAATAACGACTCAAGAAGAGTAATCAGTTGGTTAGGGTAAATTCTCAATTTTAAGAAATTGTACTCAATAGACTGAAATTGAAAATTCATGTGTTTAATTGACTGAATTAATAACATATGAATTTTTTTTTTGTGTACGAATGGATGAAAGCATAGGGTGGAAATAGCGGGTTTAGCTGAAGAAAATCCCTGATAGTTCTGATGGTAGAATCTGAAAGAACATGAGATATTCTAAACACTAACTTTCCCACATAGCTTTGAAGTCTTGAATCAATGAAATTGTGAGTAAACAATTCCTTGTAATGCACCAATCACTTGCGTGGATTTTTCTTCAAATAATTTGAGGTTCAGTTTCTGAAGCAGTTAGCTTCACTCCTAAAACATTCATTGGAGTTATTTAACTTGGTTCTCCTGTTTGTCAAGTCTCATGTGTCTACACATTCCATCCTGCATGCTTAGGTGGCTACCACAATTGATGTTTCCCTTTAGCAATTAGTAACTGAATCAAGTGATAATGAACTTCACTTTTGCATATAACAGTAAGGTTTAAACATTTGCAAAATGTTGGAGATGAGGAAAATACATGCAATTCTTCTTGTTTTTTTTATTCTTTCTTTTTTTGAGGATTTTGTTGATAATCTGCATTTGATATTTCAGATAAGCAAGAAGCAGCACCAACTTGTCAAGAGCATGAAGCAATCCGGTAAAAGCATTCAATCTAAGTCTCTTAACTGTGTGTTAGGTGACCTTGATACTTTGCATGTACAACCATATGAAGAATTTGTGAAAGAGGAACATAAGAAGTTGCTGGAGCATTGGTTAGTTGGACTGCACCTTTTTTATGGACACAAAAATATATGATGTCTTCCCTCTCAAAATAGGATTTTGCTTCATGTAGGATGCAATTGGCACACAAAGATCTTCCTGCAGCATATGCGATCTGGAGACAAAGACAGTTTCAGAGACAGGAGATAACCAAATCTATGGAGCAAGAGATGAAAGGCAAATTAAAATATCCAGTGGAGGTCTGCCATTCTGGCCATATATATTTTTCCTTTTCACCCTGCTCCTGCGGGCTCATATCATTTTGTTGTATGTCCAGTCCAGCAGAAATTGTGTGAAAAACTAGAAATCTTCTTTTTCTATACTTAACTTGTTTGGTTTCCGAACCAGTATCTGGAGAAGGATGGCCATGAGACTGTGCTTCAGGATCAGAGTGATCAAGGTGCAAACAAACATGAAACCAGCTTGGAGGTTTATTTCTCTGTCATCATTATATTTCCCCCTTTTTCTTTTGCTCCATGCTTAATTATCCAGATAATATCATCTGTTGACCAACAAAACCTGTTCAACTCAAGTCTCATTGTTGTACGATGGTATAAATATTCTTGATTTGAAGTTTGACTTTCTTATCATTGGTTTTTCAGGATATGCAAGAACAGAACCATGAGATCATGCTTCAGGGTCAGAATGATCATGGAACAAGATACCAAGAATCTGACAATTCTGATGATGGCATTTCTGGTTCTATCTCCCCACAGGATCAGTCTCCACAGCATATTTCCTCCCTTTCTGTCGGCCAGGATCTTAACCCTGTAGATATGAATATGGAAAATAATCATGTCCATTCAAACTCAAATTCAGATGAAGCTTCTCCACATGTATCTGAGTACTCAGGCAGCATGCATGCTACAGATACTTCCATCAATCAGGGAATCCCTATATCTTCTTCTGGTGGAGATGTCTGGTCAGCAGCTAGCATACCTAATTCATATTATGATTCTAGTGCAAACCATGAATACACATCTACTGGTGGATTGTCACTGCCACATCAAGTTAATGAAGAGCAACGTTCTCAATTAATTGATTTGGGATCTAAAGTGCATGAAGAAGATGCTGGGAAAGATTTGTTGCACGGACAATCTGATGATGGTTCTTTCAGCTCTTACCCAAACCATGATCGCAGTGGATTGCTTCAATCTTTGTTCAAAAGTCAGGCAATGTTACCCTACCATAGTGAACAAAAACAAAACGGGCTAGATTTTCAATCACCAAATGGTGTTATAATGCAAGATGGCCAGTTTACAGGAAATCTCCAGGGGCAGCTTCAGCCTTTGCTGTCACTTGAACCGGGACAGAAGAGGCACACTGAGGATTACTTGCAACAAAATATAACAGAGGACATTTATTCCGAGGGGGGAGGGTTCTTGATTCCAAGACAAGGAAATGCACCACCAGTCATTCTGCAAGACTGGAATGTTAATCCTGTTCGTATGCCAGCACGGCTCCAATCCCATCTAAATGATGGTGGATTGCTAACTCAGAACTGGTTCTCTGGGGAGCATCAAGTTTGCAGGGACTGGACTGGTGCAGGTGGTCCTAGTGTCTCAAACCAGAGCATTGGAAGTAATGCAGATCAAAGCCTATTTAGTGTTCTATCACAGTGTAACCAACTGCATACGAGAAACCCCATTAACCAATTGCGTTCAGGTAGCCCTGTCAATCAGCGTTCAAGTGGTCCCTTTGATTTAGTGGGGTCTGCTGAGCAGTTTGTGTTGCCGAGGAACTATGGTATGGTGAGTGGGGTTACTCCCAGGATCAGTAATACTTTACCACAAGCAGTTCACCCACTTGACTACTTTGGTGGGCGTGACACTGCTAGTTCCCTGATGCCTGATGACATGGGATGGATGACTTTGCCACACAATTCTGCTTTACATGATCCAGTGGGAAAACCGCACTTAAGGTCATGGAATCAATGAATGTTTTTCCTCACATTTTTGGCAGGTGAAGCTCAAGGTTACGATTATGAGAAGAAATGCCAAATTCAAGATGTAAATCTTGACTTGTTACCTATAGAGGTTGTGGGAATAGACTTTTGAGCTTATGCAAGACTTGCAGAAGTGCAAAATCTCGCGACAAATTCCGAGATAGGTTTTTGTACATACTTTATACGAGAGCCAATTCAAACAGCATGTAAATATCCAGATGTTAGATAGGCAGGTGAGAGCAAAGATGAGGAAGGATCAAAAAGGTTCTGATATCTTCTATCTGGTAGGTAAGTTACACCTTGCATTTTTGTTTCCAGTCACATTTTTTTTCTCCCTTTGTTGACCGAGAAACATCTTTCAATAATTTTTAAGGCTATAAATTGCCAAAGGCTCTCGCATCATTGTTTTTGATTTACTGGTTTTCGATTCTTTCATTTCTTGCAACCTAGCATACTCAATTTACTTGCGATCTCTGTTAAACAAAATACTTCCAAGAGTCTGCACATGCAAGATTTTGCGTGTTCGTTTTGTGGGAAGCTATATGATCATCTCGTTGTTGTAAAACACACAATCATCACACACTGGCAGAATATCTAGGTGGTGAATGGGACCTTTTGTCCCGTTAGAATGGTGTACGGAATAAAGCCAGATAAGTAGATATCAATTGACCCTGTTTGCACGCTGCCACGCCGTGTTTTTTTTTTAAATTATTTTTTATGGTGTTTTGGGATTGTTTTAACACGATAATATTAAAAATAAATTTAAAAAAAAATAAAAAATATATTATTTTAATACATTTTCAAGTAAAAAAATTATTTGAAAAAATAACAAAACAACGATTACTAAAATAACTTGGCTGTTACCGTTATTATTTGAAGCGTCTATTCAGTGTATTGAAGGTTCAAGGCCTATGTGGTATTACTGGTCTGATGTGTGATGTGCTGCGTTGTGAATTGAGAGTAGTATTAGCTGCAAAAACAATGTGGTGTGCTGCTTTATGAGTTGAAAGTAGTATTAGCAAAAGCAAATATGTGATGGCCTGGTTATTGTGCTTTTAAAAAATGGCATCTTTACTTGAGAAAAGAGTGAATCTCACGACAAAACGCAGAGTTTCTTTGAAATCAATTTTTTTTTTTGCTTTGCTTTCAAAATAAAATTGAAGCTAACCAAATATTGCATTTAAACAAAGCAATATATTTTTTTACCAAACAAAAAAAAACAATTGAATCCGTGTAATGTCAAAATCAAATCATGATTGTGTTCGTGTGATGTCAAACTCCATGAGTTTACCGATTTAACTCGGGATTTGAGTTAAGTCAATTCAAATTCTAAATGAAATACAATAATTATGAAATAATTTAAGTTAAGTTAGCTCAAATTCTGAATCAAGTATAATAACTATGAATCACTAAACCGATCAATTTACCAATCATGTTTTCTCCTTGGAAATTAAGATACACCAAGTGCCTATATCATTCCTTGTGGTTTTCTCATTGTTTTGGAAGAAATGTACAGGATTAGTTTTCCAGCTTTAAGCTATCCCTTAAATCCAAAAAGCGAAAAAATAAATAAATGAATTATTTATGAGAGAGAGATGATTTGGATTTTGAGGTGCATGACAAATTTCATTTTTTAAAATGATGAATATGATCTTCAAAATCATATACATTTCTTCTATGTGATATTTTTATTTTTATTATTTTGTTTTGGACCATAAAAATACGGATTGTTTTAATGAACAATATTTCATTTCTTAAATTTTTTTAATTACCCAATGTTAAAACTTAAATCTCAAATGTTATTAGATGGTTTAAAAATGAGGTACGACAATTTTGGAGTTTTAGATTAAAATTAATTTCAAATGTTACTCATTTTTCTAGATTTTACATATATTTATATTCCACAATTATTATTTTTTAGGAAACATGTATCTACCAAGTGATTTTAATGGGATAAGTTGAGAGTTTAAAACACCTTATCATAACAAAAAAAAAAAAAAACATGAGGAAAAACGGAAGCACAAAAAATAAAACCTTTTGAAATTAAAAGAAGAAGAAGAAGAAGAAGAGGACACCATGTCTATAATCATTAACAAAAACTAAAAAGGTATAAGGTCAGCCACTGCTCAGTGAATCTCCTGCCAATTTTTTTTCTTTGAATTACATTTTTTTACGCTCTAAATATGAAATCAAGCTTTAAATTAAAACACGGATAAAATTCATAACTTACTTTAAATTTATAATAATTTTTATTTTGATTCAATAATTTATTTTATTTATTTTTCAATCTCTAAATTAAAGAAAAAAATTGCTAGAAAACCATGAAAAAAAATAATTAATTGTCGTGATATTAACACAAAAAATGATCAAACTTGGTTTCGACGAGAAGAGTTTGGTTATGGTAGATTTTTTAAAACCTTGGTATGCCGGACTGAGTTTAGTTACAATGACTTGAGTTTGGAGGTTGGAGTTTCACTTGCTAAATTGAGTTTAATGATAATATCAAAATATCAAAGAATTCCTAGAAACTTGGATATTCTTTTCTTATGTTCAAATTTTTTTCAATCCAACCCACGTCATAGCACGAGAAGTGAACTATGTCTATATAAAAAAAAAAATTTAGTTACCAAACCTATTATGATTTGATGGGTTGACTTGGCAAATATGTGATTCAAAGCCTGATATGTCCAGGTTTTAATTTAAACCGATTTTAACATTGACTTAATTAAACCTGGGTGACCTGATGCATTAATCCACTATATGATTGACCTGTTCAAAATCAATGGGGTCAAAACCAATTTTTTTTGAAAAAAAAAATAACATTGTTTTTGATAAAAAAAAATGATCCAAGTTGATTCGATAATCCCTTACTTGAACTTTCTACCAGGTAAGACACTAATTATTATAACCGTGTCTATCAATATTAAATACGAGTGTCAATGGATATAATTGGCTAGGGTTTGAACTTATAATTACATTCAACCTAACTTATAATATTTTATAAATTATAAATCAAACCATTTAATTTTTTTGACCCGAGCAGGTTAGATATATCGTATCAGGCTAGGACTAGATTTGTTTTATAAATAATACAGATATCCATGCGTTAGGCTTAAATTGTTAATTTTCACAGGTTTGCATTTAAAGACTTACCTAAAACTTGGATTGTAGAAGTCATGACACCTCTAATGTTAAGTCCAATTTTCACACATTATATCACCATTAAATTTTAGTTACCCCCTCCTCCCCTCCAGTAAAGATACAAAACCTCTATTTTTGCTACGTTAAATAAATTTAATAATAAGCTTACTAATCAGAATTTTGAAGTTGAAACATTTATAAATAAAATAAAAATAAATATTTAATCCACAAACTATCAAATTTAAAAATAAAATATAGGACATATAAGCTGAGTCAGGTTAACCGAGTTTTAAAAATTCTAACCCATCATCTGAGTCTTGATATCTATTTATTAGATTTTTTAACTTATTATTATATGTAATAGCTATATTATCTCACTTTGATAGATTAAGAGTTTGTTTGAAACTGTGTTAAAAGTTGATTTTTAAAATATTTTTAGTTTGAAAATCTATTAAAATAATTTTTTTTAATTTTTTTAATGTTTCTCATCAAAATGATATAAAAATTAAAAAAATTAAATTAAAACTAAAAAATATTTTTTTTTTAAAGTGCAGTTTAACCTCAATTTCAAATAAAATCTAAATTAAGTTAGATAATACAAATATTTCATATTAGCCGGTTTTTTTTTACACCCTTGTAACAATAATTAAATAAAAAGTTCCTCCCGCTGCTGCAAAGACAACACAGGTGGCGAAGTAAAACTAGTACAAACATAAGGGGAAGGGCCACCGACATCCGACAGAGTACAGACAGACTTAACTTATCCCGCATCCGTCCCTATACTCTTTGAATTGTTTCAATCGAGTCCCTCACTCTAGTCTAAACAGTAAAAGTAAAAATAAAAATAAATGAAATTTCCCTCCGAAGAGGACGGGCTGGTCTAGGTGGTGAAAGAGATGAAGGAAAAGTTAATGGATCACACAAAGTAAACTGAAGTGATTCAGTCATCAAATCATAACCGAAACAAACCCTTCATTTACTTTTTTTTTTTTGGTCTTTGGTTTTGGAAAAAAAATCCTTTTCTTTGTTTTCATACAAAGCTAGAAATTAGAATCTCCTCAGCTTCACGCTACTTTCTTTCTAAAATTCCCAGAAACAAGGCTGGTTTTTGAAGAAGAATTGGGTTTGGATTTGTTTTGTTTTTGAGGGAGCAATGGAGAGAAAGAAGAAGGAGATGATAAGATTGGAAAGGGAATCAGTGATTCCAATTCTGAAACCAAAGCTCATCATGACCTTGGCCAACCTCATTGGTATGTAATGTATCATCTTTTTCCTCAAGTTTCTTTCTTTTTTCTTTTTACACATAGATAGATAGAATAGAATTGTGGGTTTCCTTTGTTTTCTCAAATTTCTGACAATTGGGTCCATTAGACCAGATTTCAGATTGTTTCTCTTCTATTGTGAATGTGAATGTGAAAGAAAGAGAATGTGAATCTGTTTTATGTTTAATTTAATTAGTAACGGACTCAATCTTTGCAACTGACATGAGAATTCTGAAAAAAACTTCAACATTTTTTGTTGCAGAACATGGTTCTGACAGGACTGAGTTTCTGAAACTATGTAAGAGAGTTGAGTACACCATACGAGCTTGGTATCTTCTGCAGTTTGAGGATTTGATGGTACTGGTTATTTTTTGGTTGTTTTTATTCATTTCAGACTATACACTGCAATAGCTTTGTCAAATCAAGATGTTTTTCACATTTATGTTTTGTCTCCAGCAATTGTATTCGCTGTTTGACCCTGTGTCTGGGGCTAAGAAATTGGAGCAGCAGAATCTATCTCCTGAGGAAATTGATGTACTTGAACAGAATTTCTTGACTTACTTATTTCAGGTTTGGCACCTGTTGTTACTTCATGTCGGGTGGGTGAGTTTGGACATGCATGGAATGAAACAAGTAACACTAGTTGTTGTCATGGTTAAGAAGGGAGTAAGATGACCTTTTCTTTTCTGAAAGAAAAACAAAAGCTAGAGCTTTTTTGTAACTTTAAACTATAAAAAATTGAAGAGAGGCGATTCGGTTGTTAGACAAGATGTAGCAGAGAATCAAATCAAGATGGTAAATAATTCTGCTGTCAATTTATTTTTCTGCTTGATTTATAAAAAGGTGATGGATAAGAGCAACTTCAAGATAACAACCGATGAAGAGATTGATGTTGCACTCTCAGGACAATATCTTCTAAATCTTCCCATCAAAGTTGACGAGTCCAAGGTTTGTGATCACATGCCTTTGAGTAATTTCATTTTGAAGAGATGCAAGCATGCTTAGACTTTTTTTTTTGGTGTGTTCCATGGATATTTTCATGCATCTTCAAATTTTCTGTTCCACTATCCTTTTTCTTTTTTCCTTCTGTGCAGCTTGACAAGAAACTTTTGAAGGCTTACTTTAATGATCATCCCCGTGAAAACCTCCCTGACTTTGCTGATAAGGTATTGCACTAAATTGAACTTTAAACAACGCTGATCATTTGAAAACCTTCTGTACATGACTGCCTTTGTGAGCATCAATCAACACAAATTTTCCCTGTTGTTGTGGCCTCTTGATGCCTGTGCAACATGTGGAATGGTTGGCTCCTGGTCACATGTCAAAACCAGTGAAAAGCACTAGCAACTGCAATACCAAACACTCCTTATTATGCTTGCATGCAATCTTGTTCAATATATATGCCATTGCAACTTCTAAATTTCTTTGATTTTCTGCACTAGGCCTTGCACTTTGCACTTCACTGCAATTTAAGAAATAATTGATGCAAACCGTGAAAGTTTGAGGTTAAACAATATTTATAAGTCTTATAAAAGTTTCAAAATATCTGAATCAGTTGTGGATCACTATACCATGAAGGGGGATTGCACTACCAGAGCCCATACTTTCATGTGAATTTTGGCCTTAACAATGCCTCTTCATTTTTGTGTGACTTGTGTCTCAAACAGCTGCCATGAGTTAATTATTATTTTTCACGCTTAATGCTCCGCGTTGCTCACTATCGTCTTGGAACTTTGCCTAAACCATTTGCTCAAGCCATGACATATTGCAGCAACTTTCTAAACTCTAATTCCCTTATCTCGATGGAGCATAATTTTGCAATTGACTTTGTTGTTACCTGGAGTTGTGAAATGAAAGATAATTTAAAACATTTTCAGTTGTAGGTATCCAAATCTCATGTTTTTTGCTTCTGCCACATTGTGCTATTTTCTTTTCCATGCGAAAGAGAAAGTCACTGCTTTTGGAACCAAAGCTGTTTCCTGGCCTTGCATGATGCTGGATCAGATGGAACTGTTAGAATTTAGGATCTTTAGCTGATGAAGTGACATGCTCAGTGTAACTCTAGTGAACTCTTCTACCATCGTAAAATGAATCATACTCCTTCTGAAAAGCAAATACACCAGGCAGAAACGAGCCACACTGTAAAGAAAAAACATCCAAAGCAATTTCAGTTTCAAGGATACCTTTTGTTTATCTATTTTTGTATTTGTTAAAATTTTAGATGCAGGGTCCTCTGTTTCTTAATTTTATCTTATGCTTATCGTCAAATAGTTCATTTCAACTTGTTTGGGTCTTTAAGAAGGTAATGGCTTTAATCGGCGACATAGGTTAGGGAATTTGACTTCAGTTTTCTTGATAACTAGAACCTTGACGAATGATGCATGCTCACTCACTTGACCAATATTGACCCATATGATGCAATAACTTTCATGATCTTAATGACTGTCCAATGTTATTGTGGTTGAATGTTCTTTAGTGAATGGAAATGTATTAAATGAAGTGCAGGTAGGTCTTAAATTGATGATTACAACACTTATGATAGATATTGAGTTTTCTTTTCTTATTATATTTCATCCAAGGAAACTAATCTTTATCGTTACTTATTTTTAGTACATTATCTTTCGGCGTGGGATTGGAATTGATAGAACAACAGATTATTTTTTCATGGAGAAAGTGGACATGCTGATTGGACGGTTTTGGGGATTTCTTTTAAGAGTAACCCGGTAAGAAATTTCCTGCCGATGATGTAAAAACTTTGTTGTAACTAGTATATGACTGGACATAATTTTAGGGAGTAGATCTAAAATAGTTTGCATCTTTCTATAGGCAAATGCACGAATAGTATTTAACCATATCAAATGAAATTAAAAAAATGATCATTTTCCTTACAAGCTTATAATGGTAATCAGGAGACATGCAATTATTTCCCATTAATGTTCCTAAACTTGAACTGACTGTTTGAAAAGTGACATTTGGCATGCAAAATATTTTCAATATGAACACTGTTCCCTTCATGCCTGGCAATTTAAATTGTTTTATGTATTCCTCATCTTTTTTCAATTCTTTCCGGGTTTTTGGTGCTTGCAGGCTAGAAATTGTTTTTGCAAGAAAGTCAAGTGGACAGCGCAAGAATGATCAAAAGAAGGATGATGACCTTAACTCTGAAGCTGATCAGGATGATTTGTTTGTTGAAAGACTCCGACTGGAAAAAATGGATTTAAGGTTGTATGCTGTGTTTTGTCAAATAAACCCCCCCTCTTCCATGCTCATGAACGGAAGTTTGAGAAAAGTGAAACTTATGATGAGCACTTAACATCTTTCCTGGTCATGCTTTTTAAATCTCTTTATTGACTTAATTAACATCTTTCCTGGTCATGCTTTTTAAATCTCTTTATTGACTTAAATATCACTTCATATAAATTATAATTTAGTTCTGCAAGTATACTATAGTTAAGCCAAAAATTACATTCTGGTCAAGATGCTTGAATTTAAGCAAAAGTTTGAACCTTGAAATTCTTGCTCCAGATCTGTGTCTGTTGTTATATGACCAAGTAAATCAATCATGGTTGTATTTATGATATCCAATCAGTTACTATGTCTTTTGTTCGGACAAAGTGGGAAAAAAAATGTTATAATGAATGCCAAAAGGCAAGTATTATAGTATTATACATACACAATGACACAAACACCTGAGAAGTGTGTGCTTGCTTAAGTTGCATGTATTGAATCACTTGTGGTTATCCTATGTTATGACATTCCTACTTCTTCCTTGTTCCTCCAGTGTCAGCAATTTGCTGAGCAAGACTACAATACAGGAACCTACATTTGATAGGATCATAGTCGTTTACAGGTATTTCTTATTTTCATTTATCTGAAAAATTATCTAAATTGTCTCTCTGAAACTTTACGACCTATATTGCTAAAGGAAATAAAGAAACCTACTTTTCACATTGATGTTTCATTTCACCATCCTTTAGATCTATGTTAAGAAACCAATAAGGATCCATTAATTTCATGTTGAAATGACTCATTTGCCACAACATTTGCATACACACACATGCATGCGCACACCTAGCCACCCACCCACTTAGGGATGGATCCAGGATGTGGCATTTGGGGGGCCTATTTCATAGAATTTATCTAAAATTTTATGCAACATTGGGAAATTTTTTAAATTTTCTTAAATTTTTTAAAATTTGCTGGGGGAGGCCACCCCCTAAATTCCTTGAACCCACCCAACCACACACACTTCTATGTAAGTGCACACACAATATTCCTTAAATTTAATGTATTGTTTATTTTATCTGTTGGGAGAGTGAGATGGAATGCCAAACTTGTTCTTCGAAGCATTCTGCATGGAAACCAATCCTTAAAAGATCATATCTAATTTATTGGCATTGATGACATTTTTCCAGGCCGGCACCCACAAAATCAAAAACTGAACGGGGGGTATATGTGAAACATTTCAAAAACATTCCAATGGCTGATATGGAAATAGTTCTTGTGAGATTTTAACTGCTCTCCGCTTATCTCTTTTTTGATTCTAGTATGTATTTGCTGCCCCATATCTAAGAGATCCACCTGACTTCATGTACATCCTCTCTTTTTCAACAGCCTGAAAAGAAGAACCCTGGGTTAACTCCAATGGACTGGGTCAAGTTCCTGGTTTCTGCTGTAGTTGGGCTAGTGAGTTTCATGAATAAAGTTGCTTCAGTTGACTGCACTTTGGCTTTCAATTATTTTGTTCAAATGTACTTAACATGTCTTTCTTTGCAGGTTGCTGTGATTGGTTCAGTCGAAATGCCCAAGGCTGATCTTTGGGTCATTTTTGCTGTCCTTTCCACAGTTGTTGGTTACTGTGCTAAAACATACTTCACGTTAAGTCTCTCTTTCTCTCTCTCCCATTACTTTTTTTTAACCATTTTTGATTCCTAGAATATCATTATGTGCTGTTCATTTTTATCACTATGCATGTGGCAAATTGGTTGTGGATCTAATGAAGGTTCACTGGATGATTTGGATTGATTCTGAACATTTTGTTACATGTTACCATCCTTCCTTCCTTTCTTTGGTTCTTAGGTGGCAAGAGCAGGACTCAAATGTGAGACCTGCCCACTGATGCAGTTCCACAAGATAGATTTTTTTAAGAGTATATGTTTTAGAAAGAAATGCGACTTCAATTTTGTTATTTTAGTTTCCTTCTTGTGTGCCACACCATTACCTTGATATTCAGTTTTTCTCTAGTTTGTGATCTTGTGGCTGGTTCCTCATCACCAACTCTCCCATATTCATAAGAATGAGTACCATTGAGCTAAACGCCCATTGGTCTTAGTCTTATTTTATTCTCCCATTATAATTGCTATGATAATCTATGCAGAATTTCTTGGGGATTTGTAACATTTTAAAACTATGCGTCAGTCGACCAATTTTCTTCAAACTGCTATTTTACCTTTGGCACTTCATTTATGCAATGCTTTTAGGAGCGCGCATAATTTGGGGTATCCATTCCATCAATGGAGGGGGTTGACTTGTCGTAAATTCCCTCGTTGTAATGTCAAGCTTGAGTTTATTCCAATTTCTTTTTAAGATTTCATAGCCACATTCACCAAAATCTTGTTATCCTGACTGCACACTGCAAACATTATTGCTGCTTCCCATTTCAAGACTGAATACTTAGCTAGTCTCCTCTGTCTGTCACATGACATGTTCTTTCTAGATTTAAATGTCCTTCATTCCTTCAACTTTTTTTTTTAATTACTGATGCGGCTAATTTTTTTTCAACTACCTGCAGGTTCCAGCAAAATTTGGCTGCATATCAAAACTTGATTACACAGTCCATGTATGATAAACAACTAGATAGTGGAAGGGGTACTCTTCTTCACCTGTGTGATGATGTGATTCAACAGGAAGTGAGCTTCAAGCTTCATGATTTCTTTTCTAGTTACTTTACAATATGTTCACTTTTTAGTTCTTTGCAAGAATTTATTTTTTGTTCCTTTCAACGAGCTATATAATGTGTACAATGGTTCTATTAACAGTAACTTCTGAAGAAGATAGCTGTAACTATTCATAACATGCAGTTGACTAATTAATATTCTTGTTCGGGTGAGGAGTTTGGACATGGGAGTGAGGGAAAGGAGGACTGGAGATTCAGTTGGTGATCATGATTCAAACTATCACCTTTTCTTTTACAAATCCTCTCGTTTTTCATGTGCATGGGCTGTTTTAGTATGATTACATATTAAATGAAAGAAGATGCCAAATTGCTCTCTCTCTCTCTCTAAAGCATGTACCAAATTGATGCTCAAGAGTATACTGGCAGCCTGTGAACCCCACTTTTGTGAGGGAGGGAGAATATACTCCAGAAGTACTGAGCAAGTGCTCCCTAAGATATGTATGAAGTAATCAGTGTCTTATTGGTGAATGATCCAGGATTGGGGACTTCTTGTTGTTAACTATAAAGTAACAGATGCTTAAATTAATTCATTTTTCAGGTCAAAGAGGTTATTATTTCCTTCTTTATATTGATGGAACAAGGCAAAGCTACTAGGCAGGTATGGACCACTTCTTCCTCTTTCTATTTTTGTTTATTGTTCTTGAATCTTGATCATTGGAGGACAAAATCTCCCTTGCACTGTCTCTTAGGTATAACTTTGTTATAATGTGAAACAGGATTTGGATTTGCGTTGCGAGGAACTGATTAAAGAAGAGTTTGGTGAGAGCTGTAATTTTGATGTGGATGATGCAGTTGAAAAGTTAGAGAAGCTGGGCATTGTTGCTCGGGTAAGAAACAGTTCTCTTGACTGAATTTGATAGATCGAAATCGGAATTTACAGTTTTTATCTTAGCTAATTGATGTTGATATCATTCCACATATAGACATCCAATAAGGACCAGTTGGATAAGCAGGCATCTTTTGCATCATCTAAATAAGTTTGTCAAAAGCTTCTGCTACCCAAGTATTTCAATTTGTTGAGGCAACAAATGGCTTCCACGGAGACTAAAAATACCTGTATATCTGAAAGATGATTGGATAAAAGTTAAATCGGCATTTGGCTAAGCATTAAACTGGACTTGGTACATTTGGGAGACACCTTTTTGAAAATCATGCACACTAACAATGTCACGCATAGAAATTTTTTAATTTTGAGAACATTATTGCTATTGGATAAAACTAGTCTTAGGCGTAAGCATGAATTTTCCATGCTATCTTCCGTGCACGCAAGTTGTTATCTTTTCCTCTGACCAGGAAGTAAATTTGAATACAGGATTCTCTCGGACGATATTTCTGTGTTGGGCTAAAACGTGCTAATGAGATTATTGGCACCACAACTGAAGAGCTCGTCCTCAAGGCAAAGCAGGGTTTTGCTAATTCTTGACACTGTCTTTGGAAGATGTCTTTTCTTCTCTACCATATCTGTTCCAATCCAGCCTCTTTCCAGCTCTAATTGATCAAATACTTGTATGCAGTTGACAGTTGTGCTTCCAAGCATCTCTGGACAGATCTTGATATCGTATTTTACTTAATTGATTTCTGCGCAATTTTGAGCACCATTTTTCCTCCTCTTTCATTAATAATAGTTAGAAACTTGAACCAAAGAACTCTTCTGGGGAGGGAGGACATGCCACGAGCTCATTGGCTCTTCAGTTCCGTTCATGAATGTAAATCTTGAATGCATGCGAACTCTCAATTCCCCAGGAAGGTAGTTTTAGTGCACTTGATTTTGTCATATGTTTAAGGCTTTCTAATTCTATGTTGCTCGTAAATCCAATGTGGTTTAAATTCTCTTATTTGTGCTTGGTTATTGTCTTATGCGCTAGCCACACGCATATATTTCAAGTAAAAGATGAAGAACTTTTTTTTCCACTATGGTTTATGCTTTTACCTACTTTCGGGTACTTGAAAAACTCTGAATTTGTCATAAAATTTACCTTCAATTGGCCTGAAACGCCAAACATTTATCCTTAATGAAATGGTGTACAAGGCAAAAATCAATACAAGATGACGGTTGCTGCTGAACCAAGGGCCTCGCAAGCACATACAAAACAAGTTCCCTGCCTGCGCATTATAGTCTTAATATATATATATATATATATATATATATATATATATTTCTTGTAAACTTTTTAAAGATTTATGCTACAGATGTTCGGAAAAAAAAAGCAGAAAATGGCAATGGTGAGAAGATTGAAGTTGCAATGTCTGCACAATATCGTCTCAATCTACCAATTGTAGCTGATGAACGTAAGGTCTGTCTGTACTCCTTATGATTAATAATCTTACTGCTGCTATTTTAAATTGTATTCAAACAGGTTAAGTCTGCGCATCTATACTCATCCGTCCACGATTTGATTAGAAACCTATATACTGGCATTCTTGGATGCAGCTTGACTAGAGGCTATTTTGCAAGGTACTTTGCGAAGCATCCCCATGATAACCTTCCATACTTTGCTGATAAGGTAAATGCTGAAAATAAATACCATCATTGTGGCCATCTTAGCCTCTAAATAGACCCAAGCAAAGAGAGGAAAAAAGAGGAGTGAGCTGCCAGAGAGCAGCAGCAGCAGCGGCTGCCACAAGCAGCACTGTAGTGAGAGAGAGTTGGGAGTCGAGTAGAGATGATGATTCCTCCCTCCTCCATTGTTGTAGTTTTATTGTTTTCTCTCCTATAATAATATTGGCTGCACTGTGGACGTAACAAGTACTGAACCACGACGTTAAATAGTGTGTTTTGCCTCCAATGGACAAAGATCAGACCACCTGCGATCCTAACACAATGATCGTCTGAATAGTTCATCATGCTGAAAATAAATACCATCATTGCATGTTCATGGAGATGTTTTCTGAAACTAACCGTCGCCAACGCAGATTTTTAACTTATGAATTGGCGACGACACAGAGTCCATTTGCTGGTTATACCTGTAACGAGAAGACAGCAATAATAAATAAAATTAAAAATATTAATTAATATTTAATGTAGCATTTGTTTTAGTAAGAAGTAGTAGTAATGTTAACCTGGCTGGCTGGTGGCTTCGAATCTGTTCTCAGTTCTCTCCTTTATTTTTCTCTCTGTCTTTATAATAGTTATCAAATCCCTTTGATAAGTTAGTTCAGAAAATTTAATCCGAGTTAGATTTTAAATTAAATTAAAAAATATTAAATTAATAAAATCTAGTTAATCTAGTCAGATTTTTAATAATTTTATTAATTCAATCAAATTCAATCTAATCCTATAAAAAAAAGATAATTTTTAATAAAAATAATTGATATAATAATCCACAAATTAACTCATAATATGTTTGGAACCCTTTGAATTAAATTTAATTAACAGAGTTTAACGAAATCTTATGTTTGGAAGCCTATTAAGTATTAAAAATTAAAATTTTAAATGGAATTTAATTTCTAAAAAAAGTTACTAAAGTAAATTAGAAGTCAATCCCTCTATTTACGATTCCAAATAACAACAATTTAATATTGAAACTAAATTTTTCAAAATACTCATTTAGTGCTTTTTTTTTTAAAGACCTTTGAAAAAATTAATAAGTTGAATGTAATGCGGGTAATATAGAAAACAAAATAATTTAAATTTTATCTTTTTCAAATGTGAATTCAACTTATTTATTAACTGAAATAAAATTAAATACTATAATTAAATTTAATAATAGGAGATAATTAAATTCAATCTCTAAAAAAGCTACAAAAGTAAATTAGAGATCAACTCTTTTGATTTACAATTTCAAGTAAGAAAATTTAATAATAAAATTAATTTTTTCAAAATGCCCATCTAGCATTCTTTTTTTTTAAAATACATTTAAAGAAATAAAATGGATGTAACAAGAGTTAATATAGAAAACAAAATGATTTAAATTTTATCTTTTCCAAATGTAAATTCAACTTATTTAATTGATTTAAAACCAAACACTATAATTGAATTCATTAATAGTAGATAATTGAATTCAATTTCTAAAAAAACTATAAAAGTTTGGCTCGGTTTTTTCCGGTTTTGGCTCGGGTTGGCTTGGTTTTTTCGGTTTGGCTCGGTTTGTTTCCGGGTTTTTTTCCGGTTTGGGTTCGGTTCGATTTTTTCAGTTTTAAGCTTATAAAACCGAAATCAAACCGAATTGGTTAGTTTTTTCAAAATTTTAATCGGTTTAATCAGTTTTTTTCATGATTTTTTTTTCAGGTTATTTTGGGTTTTTGGTTTTTTTTACACATCCTT
>Ga0307517_10002806_pt1 | contig 27669 bp, 37 predicted proteins | sample 23_EM_MG_FD_194515 | JGI IMG/M metagenome (GOLD analysis project Ga0307517, IMG submission 194515) | Populus trichocarpa ectomycorrhiza microbial communities from riparian zone in the Pacific Northwest, United States - 23_EM | ecosystem: Host-associated > Plants > Roots > Unclassified | place... | reverse complement strand
ATCCAACTGCTGTCAGTCTATCCCAGTGGCCCGGCACAAGGGAGAGTGCCAATCTTTTTCACCCCAGTGGAGTTTCAAATGGCCAGAGCAGCGGTGGCGTAAACAATCCGAGTCGATCAACCGAAAAGGGAAACAGCACTGACAGACATTGAGACAGAGATGGAGATGGGGAACATGGCGAACAGAGACGGGGATGGAGATGGAGATATAGACAGGAACAATCATGATGGAGACGAAGACGACAGAGCTGCAGATGACAGAGCCGCAGACGGAGATGGGGATGGGGATCAAGGCCCGGACTCATGGAATGCTGAGATTCACTTCAGTGTCGTCTCCAAGTTAGTGTCATCTTCAGAATCGACAAGCGATCCCCTTCCCTTTCAGTCTCTGCAGACTAAAGGAAACCTCACAATCATGGTCAGTTACTTTTTCATTTAGCATCCCTTTCTTACATATCAATAGAGAACTGCCGAACAGCCACTTATCTCTGATGGGTATGGGTTTGCAACCTGCCCTGTCCAATTCAACGCGAAAAATAGACATATGTCTGAAAAACCCACCTATGGCCATTTCCATACTACGGTCATTATCGATTCACTGCAGGAGAATGCGAGTGGCAACAACATCGAAAGGGTGATGAATTTTGACCAGATTACTCAGATTGACATGGTTTCGTGGGGGTTCTATATCACTGATTGTCGTGAGCAAGAGATTGGAAGGGCTACCTTTGTTGACCAGCTTCCATCTGCTCGTTTTGAGTTTGTCGGAGACGATGACACCCCAGCACCACCTCCAAAGCTTATCGATGTCGAAGTCTCAACATATTTCTCGTTACTTCCTCGTAGTGGCTCCAAAAACATAATGGACAACATAATGGAATCACCAAACCAGTTATCATATTCCAATTTTTGTCAAATCACTGCTCTCAGGATTCCTTCAAATTTGCGAGGGAGCCACAATTACCGAGCCCAGCTTCTTGTTTACCCAAGACCGAACAAGACTGTGAGCACCATCACTGTTAACACTCAAGTCAAGCGCGACACCAAATGGATCCGCTTGTTGTCAACTCGAAGTGCGACTTTGCTGGAACTAGGATTAGTATGTTTTAAATATTGACATTTCCCATAGTAGCTTCCTCAGACGAGGACTCCACACTGAAACCGCATGTGCAAGCCCTTGGATAAGACCACAGTAAGAGTCTGAACCAATTGCTGGACTTCTACTTTTCATGTCACGTTCCTTTTATTTTTTCTTTTTACCTTCAGTATCTTTTACTGGTGCTTTATTTTGTATGCTGATTTTTCATTACTCCTTAATATCAATGTCATCTGTCATCTTCCCTCTACCATATCAATTTTTCTTCCCTAGGATGCTGACCCGACAGTGAAGATCTCTCAGTTCTATGGATCAGGGATAAGCATGCTCTTGCCAACACTGTAAAATATACTTTGGGGCAATCAGAGACTACCCTAAGGTGAGTAATTCTGAAGGTAACGTCAGTTCGTTGAAGTTGACTATGAGACCACTGAAATGAATATATAGGTATAGCACTCCGGTTCCCGAAATTTGTCCATGGAATTCGGGAACGAACTATGCTTCAAGTTCTTGAGAGGTTCTGCTCATTCCTGAGGGATCAATCAGGTTGTGCGATACCTCTTGCATTTGAAGCACGACTTGACGATCGACGCCTCTCTCAAATTATTATTGGATGGTTCCTGGCGCGTATTGGCCAACACGTGGCTGAGGGTGTTAAGAATTTCGCCCGTTCGCCAATTGTCAAAATGCGTCCTATGCCGATGCTGCACTAGCCAACGGCTTTGCTCCATAGGTTCTCCGTTCAGTATCACAGGATGTCAGATCGCCGACTTCATCAACTTATGTACACACTCGATTTTTAATATTTGGTGTGACAAACGCGATGTGAATGTGACTATAATCGGAGTTGGATGGTGGCAAGGACGGAATATAGAGAAATGCAACCAGGAACGGGGACGAACGCATTTTCGCTGTTTCCGCCATTCTGTGGGATAACTGACCACTGCGGACCTCGCTTAGAGCGCTGTTGACCGAAATAATAGTGCCATGGTCGATTTATAAATTGTCACCTGACCTGGCTGCCACAACGGACCACCTTTCTGCTGCCTTGCTGCTTCGTCCTGACACCGACCACGATGTCTTCTGCTGCTGACGAGAAAGCTGCCGATGAAGATGAAGCGCAGGATCCATCTCGTCCACAACCCTCACCACCACCACTACAAGCACAACCACATACTCTCTCACAAATGACGATGCACGTCTATCCGTTCGTCCACAACCTCGCCCCAGCCCACCAGCAGCCTCTTATCCGTGCAAAGCGGCGCCAGGTCAAGAACGCCTGCACCAATTGCCAGAAGGCCTGCAAGAAGTGTGATGATGCCCGCCCTTGTCTTCGTTGCGTTAAATATGGCTCCTTTGATGAGTGCGTCGATTCTCAGAGAAAGGAGCGAAGACGGGGTGTGAAGAGAGGACCCTACAAGAAGCGCGATGGAAAAGGTGTGTTCAACCGTTCTATCGGTGTCTTTCTTTCGTTTTGCGGTTGAATAGTCTCTAATCTTCCTTGAGATCGCGCAGGCAGCCATGTTGACCAGGACGACATGCAAGAACCCGTTACGGCTTCCGCTGCCTTAGCAGTTCAGCCCCCACATGCTGAACCTTCGACTATACCTGGCCCGTGCCCGCCTATTGGCTATCCTCAAGGTTTCTATAGCCACTATCCGCCCATAGCTCCTAAACCAGCGGAGAGTCACGTCTGCGTGCCGGGCACTCAGCCATACTTCCTGGCCTCTGTCCCCCAATTTCCGCCTCACCTTCATCCCATTCATGGCCCCGAATCTCACGGATATCCCCCTCAATCTTACTATACATCTATCTTTCCCTCTGTCTCTTATCACCACCCTCAACCCCAACTTATCAAACCCGATCACCTTTCTGTCCAAGGTCCCGACGCGTATCCGATGTTCTCTGTCAATGTATTTCCCAAGCAATCTGTTGGCGGCCAGAATGAAATGATTCATGGCCCCAAGAATGAAAGATCAGGTTTGCTTCTCAATAAACAACATTAATTTCTCTACTATTCAAATTCTCTACCTCATATGAACTCTCCACTCTCACTCTCCTTTGCTTTTTGTATGTGTAATGCCAAAATATACGCTCCTTTGATCCAGTGGTCATTGAGTCGAAAAATCGCACACTGGCGCCTATCGGGCCCACTATCACCCCAGAAAACTTTGCCGAACACTTAATTAACATCCAAGTCCTCATTGTTAGCATCAACACAAAGGCCGATCAATAGGTAACACATAACTACGTTCAATCTCCCCAATGCACCGTGACACTTCAGACATCCAGGGACGCGTCCAAGTGTCCCTCCGCCAACATTGTTGCATGAGATTCCAAAGGTCGTCCGATAGCCAGGCATCGGCCGCCGCGCTCTTTGGCCGCGTAGGAAAACTGCTTAAAACAATGATATTACGGATAACCTGAGCATCCCGTTTACATTCCTCGTACGGATGCTTCCCAGTCATCAGCTCCAAGACGGACATGGCGAACGAGTAGACATCGGCTTCCTTGCTTGGAGCTTTTCCCTCGATGAGTTCCGGTGCCAACCATCGAGCGCTCCCACCTTCTGCCAGTGTTAAGGATGCATTTATTTCTGTGACTTCTGCAATCACTTTTGACATTCCAAAGTCGCAGATGATGGCTTCGCCCTTTCCAAAATATTTGGTCGTTGCTTGTAAAGGCAGAATGATTCCAATCACCTTTGACAATACTAAGATATTTGCCTGCGCAGCGGTGAATTCCAGCTACATGAAGGATCAAATAAACTTACACATTTCACTAGGAAACCGAATTAGCGGAAACGATAAAATTTTCCAATCAGGAACAACTTACTATTACCATGAATGATGTTGTTCAAGTGGAGATACTCTAGTCCCTGAGCGGCACCAGAAGTCTAGAACGAAGATAAGAAAACGCGGATAGAAATCTCGTAAATCACGTACAAGACGTGTCCGATTAGCGTCGCTGTGGACTTTGACATATCTGCATGATAAGGGTGAGATTGTGAACAAAGTATCTCAGGTGAGCTATGTATATACTCTAAGACATTGCCGTTCTCTTGCCACGGAGATACCTATGTTTATCAGGTAAAATCAAAACGCCATTTCCGGTTGCTTCCTACCATATGGACATGTTGTCCAAGATCGGTCACGATCCCATAGAAGGCGAGGATATTCTTGTGCTTCAACCGTGCCCACAGCTTGATCTCATTCTCAAATCTCTAATACCACCATGAGTTCGCCTTGACAAGGACTAGGAATATCAGGCACCGACCTTTTTCGTTGATGGATCGGATCCTTTAGTATTTCTAATAGCTTTCAAGGCAACCTAAAAACAACGTCGCGAGAAAAATAAGATGGCGATGTCTTTCAATTCAGGCAACGGACCTTCTCTTCGTCAAGCCACAGACCCATCCAAATGTCACTGTACATTCCTCCAGCCACAGCCAAATCAGAGGTTCTCGTAACTTCGCCATTTAACTTCTTGATTGTGGGCGGGATGCCAGTTTCCCGATGAAGAGTGATAAGATCGCGTTGATATTGCAAATACTGTTGACCATCGCGAGTCTGCGGAGCAGAAGTGGTGCTTCCTATCGCCGCATTACGGTCAGGGTTCGTCTGACGGAGAAGTTGTAATTGCTATTATTGAATGAAAGCGGGTCAGATATATATTCCGACAGATAGTTCAAGTGAACCACCTCTTGACCAGCGGCCATAACCTGTTCAGCTATGTGTTGCCCTTGTTTTTGCAGGTCGACAACTTGTTGCCTTTCAGACTGGATGCTGAGTATTGCGAGCAGGAGGTCACGGGTTTCTGCACTGTTGCCCCTCATTTCTGCCATCATGTCTCTCTGCATAGAGTGACTAGTGATGTTCGAACTGCAAGAATACGTCATCAGGATGTTTGTCGACGAATTTGAGAGTTAAAGCGGACTTAATCTGCGAAACTTTGAGTACACAAGTGCGATCTGAATTAAGGCACTCACATGGAAAAGATTTAGAGCAGCGTCAAGGTCAGAATGACAACGGTCAAGGCCGTTCCTAATGTCCCCATTATTCACTAAGTCACGGTCAGCGCCGTTCTGGTAAGTTGAACAACAGGTTACACAGACCAAAGGTCGTAAGATAATTGTAGTTTGTCCATCTTTTTGTTCTACTCCGAACACTGTCCAGGATGCTGGATTGGAGATGTGAGTCGTACCAACACAAAGTTCTCGAAAAACTCACCCAATGAGCTGATCTACATCCTGTTGCATTTCTGATCCATCCAAATCAGGTGCCCGGTCATTTAGGGCATTAAGAATCTGCACACATTTGTTCGACAATTGCAAGGATTTTTGCTAAGCACAGGCTCTGTTCAGCCTCAGAGCTAACAATTTACATCATAAGACGAACCTTGTGGAGCTTCAGCTCCTTGCAAATATCCACAATATCTTGGACAATAATACCAGCAATGCCTATAAAAGGTATCCCACCCGCACCAGCCATGCTTAGTGGCCGTGCAGACAATTCGAGCGCTCTCAACATAACAATCCGTACGACTACGATAGTTGCGGGAAAGGGTAATAACGGTCGAAATAACTCACTCCCTGCACGTGTGCACTGTGTCAACACCCATGGAGGTACAGCCATCTCCGTCATCGCTAATTCCCGAGCCAAGTCGTTCGAGATCTAGACTCTCCATCGTTTCCGTCTGCCGTCCTATACCTCTGATAAGATATCGACAAGAACTGCTTTGACTGATTCAAATGTCTTTTCTCCATCTGGAATCGCCGATAAAGGGGGCTCGACTGTCGCTCCATACAATACGCTCGAAAGGATTTCATCTTGCGGGCCGTCGCGCAGTCTCAGCCGATGAGAAACGACTCGAGGAAATATCCGTGCAACATCCACTTCAGAGACTTCCAAGACAAGCCCAACTTTGGAATCTACAAGTTCTTCCAGTGCTTCTGGATTGCTATGGGTTGAATGGAATTCTTCTTGTTCCTCCTCCTCTTCATTTTGGGTGAATCCCTCTTCCCTTTCTTGTGACTGGACCGGCCTGACCAACTCCATTCCTGTCAAATCGGCTCCAATCACTCTCGACGCTTTGACTAGGTCCCTTGCATCTTTCATCGACTGGGCAGTTAGTAAAGTACCATCCAACCTTGAATCATGACGCGTAGCACTCATGAGATCGGACAAATACAAGTCAAGAGAATAAGCGACGTGAGTCTGACGATAGACTGCGCGAAGAGCCTCGAGAAATCCCGGAGGGAGGAGGAGGGGCATCCGAAATGGTGTAGAAGGACGAGGTTGTTGGAGAAGGGGGGGGGAATGCAGCACATGGGACAAAGGATGTGAACCAAATGGTTGTGCCATTAGAGGATGACCCTGTTGTGTCGATGATCTTTGGGACTGTTGGATATGTGGATGATGATTATGACCAGGAAGAGGTTTCATATAAATCGGAGGGGTGTGTGTAGGAGGTAATGGTTGATGGGTTGAGGCGGTTGGACTGCCTGGATTTGAATGAGAAAAATGGGAGTGATGTAGTTTCGACGACGTTGTCAAAGGCGACAAAATGAACGGTAATAGACGAAAGTCGCTCCGTATACTTTGAGAAATGAAAACATTCGCGCTCATTGCGAAGTTGTCGAGTAAAGTCTTATGGACTGTGGGTCGTTCTCTGGCGTTCCACGGGCAAATATACACGCAGAGAAATCCTTCAGGCAAAGTCCATTCGCCACCGTCACCCTTTTTGTCATCAAGCACGACTTTCTTTTCACCTAGCACAGAAGAAAAAGATCGTTGCACGGAAATGGTAGCGTTCTCCAGCCCCGATATAACTAGGGTTTGTGGAAAGAGTTTGGGAGTTTTCGTATCTTCAAGTTGTAGAGACTGAGATCGTGACTTTTTCCTTCGGGAACCGGAGATAGGAAAGGGGTCAGTGTTTGCATGCGATAGACGGGGCGAGGGAGACTGGGTTTGACTTGGACGTGGAAAGGCGTATAAAGGCTGCGGTTTGAGAATGGAGGGAAGTGCCACGGGCGATGAGACACTATCAACAGGTGATTCAAACAGGAGGTCTGTTGAACTGGCGCTTGTCGATGCAGTATCTGGAAAGTTTCTTGGTTGACCATGAGAAACAGCGGTGAGATCGTTGGGAAATGATGCTTGACGGAATTGCCTTGAACCTTGTTTGTGTGAAGCGCTTCCCTGCGCGTGGGTGCTATGAGCCTTCACATGGCCTTCAAGCAACTCGTCGTCCTGAGGAGGGGTCGTTGGATGAAGAAATAGAGATCGAAGGAAGTCGTCTATGAGTTGGCGCGGCGTGTCATCGACGTTGTTGGTTGTTCTGCGATGGGTACCACTGGCAGGAGTACCAGACCGCGCAGAACGCGTCGACTTTCTCTGGCTCTTGCGTAACTTAATCTTGTGGGTTTTGAGATCAAACACTGAGGACAACGTCCAAGCTACCAATTGGAAGGTAAGCCCAAGATCCTCATCGGGTGTGCGGATGATGAGATGCTTGTTCTGCGTTATTAGACATAGAAGAATAGACTGGAAAATGACCTGGTCAATCGGGGGAGAAGCAGGACTCGCTGCGTCGCGTATGTGAGTCAGTGTAGCAGGTAGGAAGGCTTGTGTGCCAATGAGACGTTGTGGGTTCATCGAGGGAGCAGAATCAGCGAAGACAGGCTCCGCTGCGGCTTGGACCCGGACCATCACTGCCAGTGATGACACGTAAACGCAGACGACAAGAAGCGTTTGAAGAACCAGAATTCGAGGCAGATCCTGTTCAGACAGAAGAAGAGACTGCAAAGGCGCGAGAAGAAAAAGAACAGGAGATATGGGATGCAGTCAGGGAAGCTCATTACGAAGGTCAGCTAGGAGCCAACCCATTAATCAAGCAAATAATTCATCGTCAGTTCTGTAGCTATTGAACAGCTTCCGCTGACTCTGCAAAGACAGTTGTCGCTGATGAGGCAGCTCGATGAGCAGGCATCTAGTACGAAAATGGTTGTTTCTTGAGAGTGCTCACCGACCTACTCCACTGATAGGTTGTGTTGCTCAAATATTACCGGCTCTGCATAAATACATTGAACTTCGCAGACGATTAGCAGGGAGTACAGGCGACTTGCTGCAGCCAAGTGAAGATACATCCCCTCCTACTACGGGCTTCACACAACCATCAGGCAAGGGCAAGGCAGAGACCTCAAAAGACATGGCACAGCAAATCGCTTTACTTACTGAAGAAATACTGCGTGCATCGCAAGAGAAAGTCAACATTGCTCAAACAAATTGTGATTCGGTATTTGTTCTCATTTGAACTGTCCCTGGAATGTCTCTCATACTTCATAGGTCGAAAGACATATCCAATTACTAGATCAAGCTATTAAAGAACAGGAGGCGGCGTTGTCGTCCGACAAACCCGTTCACATCCATCTTCCTGAGTTGGTTATTCCTCAATGGCGGCCCAAGCCTGCTCAAAGCACCCTAACCGTAGATCCCAACATGGATCAAATTTCAGAAGACCAGAACCCAGTTGACGTGGTGGGGGACTACCCCACCGAGAGGCGCACTTCAAAAAGGAAGGGAAAGGATGGAAAGAAGGGAAAGCAGCAGGACGAATCCGCATCTCTCACTATCACCTTACCTGCCCCTCAACCAAGTGATGAACCAGAGCTCCTGTACTGCTACTGCAATCGTGTTTCATTTGGAGAAGTGAGTCGATGTACCACTTTCGACACATGCAGACATACTCATGTAAATGTTAGATGATAGCTTGTGATAATTCAGATTGTGAACGTGAATGGGTTCGTGCGATGTCCCTTATCGTTCCTTAATTTGCCTGACATCTTGCAAGTTTCATTACGGTTGTGTTGGATTGTTGGAACCGCCAGAGGGTGAATGGTTCTGTGAGGACTGCAGGTTACGACAGGATGATATATGAACATATCTCAGATCACATAACTTATAACAGTAATTTATGAACGAATACCATAATATAAATAAGTCCAACCATACGTTCGTATCCACCGAAAAAGCTCAGAGACCCTGAATATTCGTCTTCATCGGTGCAGAGATCTCATACTGCAGATTCACATTGACCTTTGCTTGTGGTTGCACCGCGCATATCCAGCATAACCTTCCGTCTCGACCCAACGAGTCTATGTCGACTTCGCTTTGCCCCACAGACCCAAGGCTGACTTCATCTGCACCATCCCAGCTTGCAGTCACTCCTGAAGAAATCTTGATAGGAGCAGGTAGCCTAGCCTCTCCCCCGGTACCAGTACTAACGGTCGCCTTTCCGTCAGCACCAGGTAAAACCAGGGTCGGCTGGACAAGTTTAACAGTTATTGTTGAATCTTCAGAAATGGGGGCTTGATCGATAATTTTGATTTTGAGGGTATCGCCATCGATACCCGACGCAGACGATTTAGCATTGTGCACGGTGATCCGCTGTGTGTATGATTGAATGAAAGTCTTGTTGTAAAAGCCGGATTGTGTTGCTCTCTTGATACGTGGGTGGTATGTGACACGGATGGTTGGGTCAATACTATTAAATAAATTAGAAGGAGTAATCGTCTGCATTGTGTGATACTCACCCAAGCGGGCAGTCGAAACTCTCGTCAGGGCTAACGAGCGGAACGTCAGACTTGGAGATGAAACTTCCATCGACATATACGCTGGAAGTGCCGGGAAGAAGAGTAAATTCTGATGCATTCTTTATTTTGGCCTGTCAAAAATTATATTATAATGCACCGCATCCTGGAAAGGATGACGAAACTGACCTTCAGATGGACCCTTGTATCTTTCTTAGGAACACAGACCCAACTCATCGTAGCATCCAATTTCAGCTTAACGATCGTCACATTATGACCGACATTGTCGCTCGGTATGCTGATTAGGCCAGGCACACCAAATGTTGCGCTCACATAACCTTTAGAGGAGACATGCAACTCGCGGTGTCGGATCGAGGGCGACTCGTCAGATTCAGCATATGCCGCTCTCATAGACATCATCGGTGCTGGAGCTGAAGCTGCTGATCCAGCGAGGACCCCGCCTCCAAAAGAAATGCTTTTAGATTTTTTCATGTAAACTGGAGTGTAGAGGGAGAGTGCCCAAGGTGTCAGGGTGGGCATGTTGACACCAAAAGTAGGGGTGGCTGTTTCCAATGTCAGAGGGACGTCGTTCCAGTCCTCGCCTGTATCTTGAGTAATGGAACCCTTATAAATAAGGGTAATTGGTTTTTCCTTGGATTGCATGTCGACACGAACGTCGTAACCAGCAGACCAGGTTGCATTGCGAACGGCTATATGGAATTCGATTTTGGACAAGAATGAATGAATGAACTATTGTACACGTACCATAGATGAGTGCAATGCTGACTTCGCCTTCGCGGTCCGCAAAGACGCCAATTGCTGCTTTCAGATCCAGCTTTTCGTTCCCCGTCGGACCAGAAAGTATCTCTTGCTCAGCCTTTACCGCGGTCTCAATTTCCTGTAAATCTTCCTCCAGTTTTGTGACCTTGTCATCGAGCTCTTCTGCCGCCGCGTCGTAATGGTGTACGACATCCTGTAACTTGGAGACATCGACATGTCCAGTGGTAACTGACTCGAGGTAAGTCCCTAGTGAAGCAATGGACTTCTTAGCGCGTGCAAGAGCCTTCTCGGTTTTTTTCTGCTTTGCAAGAAGGCTCGTCAAGGTCGGAGACGTCGTGGCAGCGGGAGGAGGCACGATGTTTGAGATGCTGACATCATGAATAGTTGCCGTGCCGCGACCCTCGACTCTGTTAAATCCAATTAATACGTTTAGAAGCAAAAAACAACAGACAAGAGGTTCACCTAAAGGAATCCTTGTCCAACACGCGTGGCAATCCCTGGACAAGTACCTGGTTCAGTCCGGACTTGACAGTAAATTTGAACAAACGCGTAATTTCAGCGCGACCCGAATAGACGCTAACGCTGATGATCTTACTATCCTTGACGGACACAAGTTCAATGGCATGGTCAGCAGGGAAGGGAGGGAGGGCCATGCCGTCTGAAGCCATAATAGAGGAAGTTGAAGTGTGTGCTGTGTTTCTTTCCAATGTATGATCTTGTATGCTCTTGTGGTGACACTGATGATCCAAGTTGCTGTAGTTACTGGAACTCTTTTCAACTTCTCTGCTGGAAAATTCTTTTTTCAAATAAAAGAATACGACATTACGGCATGTCCATATCCGAGTCTGACCCGAGTCTGTCAGTGGAGAAGATCCCATCAAATATGCTTGCTCACTTGGAAAAGCCTAATTTTGAATCAGCCACGATCAAAACTAAAATCATGTCTGAGACCTTGCAAGTCTGCCTCACTCCACCACAACTTGAAACGAAATGTATATGTTTTCAGTAACAGAGCTAGGTAAGGTTGATTCACATGTACAGGCCCAATTTCAAGTTACAATTCCAAGATTATGTCTCAGGGGAACTGAGATCCTCCAGAAACGTCGACGAGTCGTGCAACGGACGAGCCGGGATCGTTGATTATGACTACACCCACTGCGAATGCCACCCAGGGCCAGATCCTTGGCAGTGCGCAGGGCATCCTGGCCCATTTTTCACGACGCCAGTCCATGAAGTAGGTGTATGGCTACTTGTGTGCCCAATTAATGCTTTTTACAGCAACCGCATCCCGAGGTCAAAACAAAAGCACACAGGACGAAACCTCGAAAGATTTGGCCTCGGAAGCTCTGTATCGTTTCACGTTTTTTCAAACGGCTTCGGTAATGTGTAGCAAAGGTCGATTGTTACATACCCTTATTAAAATTTCTGCATGAACTCTTCATGATAAAGTTTTGCTGTTCACTTTGCCTTATCCAAGACAAACCAGGTTTCAAATTTCAGATTTCACGTCATAAGGCATATCCAAAATTCATTCATTTTATGCCCGAAAGACTTTTCCCTCGAGAAGATGACGGTCTAGTGCACGTCACAGCTGGACTTCAATAATGCAAGTGCTCGGTGACTGCCGGTTTCAAGTTTGTGGGCCAAATCCGGCAACGCATATGCCATTTTTAGAAGGAGAGCCAACTCGGACTCGAGCGACCTGCGCTTGGTGGTCCATAGGAAGGTGGTGTCATTTGGTCTGTCGGGTTTTTATTCTACGTCAATCGAACTTTACACTTACCCAATAAGGACGTTGGGAATGATTGACACACAAAATGGATGTATCCTCAATCACACTACTATTGAGGCTGAGGTTATTTTCTTTGTTGTCTGCTTGTCCAGCAGCGATCAAAAATATAACCATGGTTTCAGGGATAGAAGAAGATGATGGGATGGGAACAACGACTCTGATTCCGAAGTATGCTATGTCCTGCTCCGAGAAAGGTACACATGCAAATTTTTAACCTGCCCACAACCCAAGGGTGTAGAAGTGGCTGCCACTTTCAAAACGGAATCGCAGTCGACACAGACTTGCATTGGTACTAATAAGTCTCTCACTAGCTTGCTCGCAATGCGTGATCCTCGCACGGCGATAGCAATGGGAATGTATACCCCTACTGTAACTGGATGGCGATTCTTTCCAGATGAGTAAGATCTAAGTTGCATCCCGAAGATGACGAAGGGTGATGGTGGCGAAGAAAGCAGCGTCGAAAGGAAGTGATCGCATCTCTCCAAACTTATCACTTACTTTTTGTCCAAATGAGAGCCCCGTATTACTACTATCGATTACATATATTAGGGTGCAAGTGCAACAAATATTAGCTTAGTCGGTGTACATATAAAATAGTACCTTGTTTACTGGTAACTGAATGGGATATTCGAAGCAGTCAAGGTAAGTTACAATTACAATTGAAGGACATTGCCGATGGTCGTGTAAATCATCATTCTGCAATTACCCGCATGTTAAGCGTGTTCGCTAGAGTTTCCATATAGACGTCTGTAAATTGAGAATTAGATAACTATGCTTTTCGACCAGCAAGATGAAGTTACCCGTTTGGTGTCGAAGTTTACAGTATTCAGCAAGTAGTTCGTTAAGCTCAGCTTCGCTTGTTTTCAGATGTTCTTGCATCTACAACATTGCTGAGAGTTGTTCGAGATACAGTGTGTCTTTGAACATACCTTCATTTCCACTTCGTTGGCTTCTTGTCGAACTTCTTCTATTTGTTTATCATTTTCGCGCCTTTCCACCACCATGTCGGCGTATTCTAGCTGCAGCTTCTCTATTCTCTTCTGATTTGATACCTTTTTATCCTCAGCATGCTTTTGTGTCTTCTCGAGTTTCAATTTGGCATGCGTGAGTTGGTCATTGAGCCGCTAAAGTCTTTCGTTAGTCCGTCACAGAGAATGAACTCACGAACCCACCTCTTGTCTCGTTTGTAGTTCACTCTTCTCAATGCTTTTTGCATCGAGGAGGTCTTTCAGTTGACCGAGAGCCTTTTGGGACGCCACCAGGGATTCAACTTCCCGTTCGATTGTTTGAATCTGCTCGATACAGCCTCGAACATCCTGTCGTGTTAGGTGAAGAAGAGGCCATGTCGGTTCTAAGACCAACTTACTGTTTCAATGTTGTGAAGTGCGTTTATTTTCGCTTGAAGATCACGAGCCTTTGCTTCGTGCATAGCAACCGTCCTCTTATCCTCAATCGCTGTAGTCGACATGAAAGAAATAGTCTTCCGTATTCTTTCTGGTGACTGGACAATTCGTGACCTCGCTCTGTTGATCGAGTCTTCCATGGATTTGAGTTCTACGTTCAGTGCTTCCTATCGAATGGTGAGATGTGGTGATTCAGAAGCGTTATTACATACTTTTCTCTTTAGTAGTGTATTTCTCTCTGTCTTGTATTGTTCCACTTCGCGAACTGCCTTTCCTTGAGCGTCCTTGGTCGCAAACATAATATTCGTCAGGGCAGTGTTCTCGGCATTGAGTTTCTCAAGGAGGGGTTTGTCTTTCTCGATCCGGGCCCTGAGATAGATTTAGGTACTGCTTTGGAAGTAACAGATGTACACACTTTATTTCGTCTACTTTTTCTTGAATCGCTCTTACCTTATCGCCAATGTCATCACGTTGAACGATGAGAGCATTTGAACGCTCATGCAAGTCTTTCAAAAACCCATCACAAAATTCTCCCGTGAACTTGAGGAAGTTGATAAACGCGGAAAGAAGTATTATGGTTCGCTCCCGTTCTGGAAAGTAGATATCTCGTAAATTGAAGTCGTCCACACGAGCAGCAGAGGCGAACCGAGTTCTACGCGGTGAAATACATATCAGCGAAAACAGGATCGACTGGGCATATTTACAAATGGTAATGGACGATGTTGCTAGTCAAAGCTGACGCATACAAATCCTGATCAACAATGAGTCACTTTTCCAACCAAAAGCAGTACCCGCAGCTCACCTTGTCCTCCAATTCTCCACTTTCCAATGTGTTCTGAGCTGGATCTCTGAGAATTTCGTAGTTCAGGCCAGTAACTTGCTGTAAACACGCGGAATAGACTCCTTCGACAAATTCGGTTGTTGGATTTCGTAGCTGTTCTGGGCTGACAGAGACGCCCCAGCCAGCAAGGGAATCAATGATGTCTTGTGTCGCCAGGTGAGGATATATGCCCTTCATCTTCACATACGGTGATTTAAAGTATTAGTAGAAGTTGGAGATGGCTGGTTGACGCGACAGCTCACGTGACTGACGCGTCAATTCTTAGCTCCGTTCAAGCTCCGTTTGTCCGAAAAGTCGCTTCATGCATGTTGGCCAGACATACCTCACTGCCCACGACTCGGGTAGCATAGAATCATGTCGGGCACGTCGGCTTCCGCGACTCTCAGGGGAATGAATTTGCAGCCAATATCGATGAACGGTCCAGTTGTCAAGGTATGAGCGGGAAAGACCCATAAAAGCTTAACCTTTTTTTTCTTTGTCTTGTAGGCGTCGAAATTCAAGCCCTCCTTACCAACAAAGCTGGACACTGGTATTAAATTATATTACTCTAGGCTTTCGTCTCATTGTTTTAATTAGCACGGCGACCGGGACTCCAATCGTTCTCGACTCCTGGATTTCAGTCCAATCCCCCATCGACGTCAAAGACGAAAACCCGTCGTGATATTATTTATGTATCCAGCGACTCGACTCCACCAACTCCCAGCCTCAAACGTGATTCCTCGGACTTATCGATGGCAGGCGAACCGTCTCAACATGGTAGCAAACGGCAGAAAAAGCTTGCCAACGAGGAGAAGGAAAATGTTTTGAGGGACTCGGCAAAAGTCAATTTGGCTACCGAGGCGCGCATCCAGCGTATCGTACCCTGGGAGGATGGTGCGAAGCAGGTGGACCTCGACTCGGACCTCATCTCTGTAAGTCTGACAGCAATGCTTACAACGCAAGAATCTGACCTATTTCGCGTGCAAGATGTCTTCGGAATATTTGCATACATTGAAGTCATTTGTACTTGCCGAACTTGTTCGGATTCAAGAAGAGTGTCTGGCGTATCATCACGGCAGCATGGCAAAGGATATCGTCCTTCTTGAGGCTGAGAAGTTAGTTCTACTTATGTGTGCTCATTTCAGACAATAAACCACTACTCATTCAGGGATATCGTATGCCAACGGCGCAAGGCAATAGAGACACGCTTGGAGGCATTAAACACCAGTTCCGTGAGCTCGAAACTCTCATTGCAACAGTTAGAGCTGCCGAAACCTGCATTTATGAACATAACAACCCCATCCGCTTTACCACAACGTGAGGAAAGCCTTGTGATACTTGGTGGTCGCGTCCCAGCACAAAGAAAAGTGGCCGTCATTGACGACTCTTGCAGTGATGACGAATACTGGGAACGAATGGAAGACATTACCATGGATGAACCAGCGCATGTAGCTTCAGGTCCCTCTGTGGCTACGCCCATAACGTCTACAATTACCTCATCTTTCACAACGTCCTTAGCCTTCCCCGAAGTAGCCCAAAAGCTCAGGAACCCTTTCAAGCTCCAGAGTTTCCGCAAGAATCAACTTGAGGCTATCACCGCGACACTGGAAGGAAAAGACGTCTTTGTGTTGATGCCGACAGGAGGGGGCAAAAGTCTTTGCTACCAGCTCCCTGCCGTCTGCACAACTGGAAGAACGCAAGGGGTGACTATCGTCATCTCCCCTCTCCTTGCGCTCATGAAGGACCAGGTTGATAGTTTGCACAAGAAACGCATCGATGCGTTACTGTCTACTTCCGAGACTGGTGCTGACGATTGGCAAATTTTGATTTCGTCAAACTCCAAGCCTAACCTTTGGTACATCACTCCAGAAAAATTAAGTCAGAGTACCAAAGTTACACAGATCCTGGACCGTCTATACAGGGATGGGCAGGTAGCTAGATTCGTCGTGGATGAAGCGCATTGTATATCAACCTGGGGTCAAGATTTCCGTGACGCAGTAAGCACTTGTGTACCCCTACATTGTCAATCCGTTGTTGGACTTATTTCCGTCCCAGTATACTGAGCTAGGGTCGTTGCGGGACCGTTATCCTACCGTCCCCATCATGGCTTTGACTGCAACTGCAAATAAACGCACAATTGCAGACATCGTCGCGCAACTAAAGCTTGAAAAAGGCCACGCCTTTTTCTCTCAATCCTTCAACCGCACAAACCTCAATTACTTTGTGCGGAGAAAACGAAGCAAGGTGTTGAATGATATTGCTACTTGGTTGAGTACCAAGTACCAAACTGCGTCTGGCATAATATATTGCCTCAGTCGGAGGTCATGCGAAACAGTTGCTCAAAAGTTACGAGACAAGGGGTTCTCTGCATCCCATTTTCATGCTGGTATGTCGCCAGCTGGTAGGGAGGAGACGTCGCGTGATTGGCAGTCCGGAAAGGTGTCAATTATCGTTGCAACGGTAAGCCTGATTGCAACTCTTTTGTGATTTCGTATTGATGCAACATACAAAGATCGCTTTTGGGATGGGTATAGACAAACCAGACGGTGAGTCGACCAGAATATAAATTCAATTATCGCTAAAGTCTCGTATATGCGTAGTTCGGTTTGTCATCCACCATGACATGCCTAAGACCTTGTCAGGGTGAGCTAGTCCAGTAGTGGCACGTAGATAAGGGATTGACATTAGATCAGTTACTACCAGGAAACTGGGAGAGCAGGACGAGATGGTGAACCCGCGGAATGTATTATGTGTAAGAACACCTGTTGCCCTTCAAGCAGATCTGATTAGTTGTATAGATTTCAACATTGGGGACCTTAAGAAACTCATCAGCCAAATCAGGTCAACGGAAGGGATCACTCAAGAAAGCAAGCAGAGACAAGAGGAGGCCGTCCGAAACGTCTACCGATTCTGCGAAAACACCTCGGAATGTCGACGGGTTCAAATTCTCCAGCACTTTGACGAACGTTTCGAGAAGGGAACATGTGCAAAGGGTTGTGATACATGCCAAGAAAATCACGAAACTGTGTCGAAGGATGTGACGACGCAGATGTTGACGATTCTACGCATGATTCAATTTGTTAACCAGGAACGCAAGGAAAAGGTGACCAGGAATCAGCTCACAATGGTTCTACGAGGCAGCAAAAGCGCAGAAACCAAGTCGAAGAGTTTCGACGAACTGCCAGGTTATGGTTCTTGCAAAGATCTCGATGTTGATTTGCTGGAACTTATATTGAACCGCCTGGAATTCTTGGAAATAATTATGTCGGCTTCCGAGTCGAATAAAATGAATTTTCATTGTGAATATCTCATCGTGCGTGTTTTTCTGAACCTTTCACTTTTATCACTGATTGCCATAATAGTTGGGTCCGAAGGCTCTCGGTTTAATGCAGGGTCGCGAACCTTTCATAGTTAACTGGCACCGTAAGCCTGACAGGAGTAACAACAAACTGCGAAAGAAGGCTACAGAGCAAGCCGAATCCATCAGTGCACCAGTTAAATCACGAAAGGGTAAACACAAAGCTATTGACGATGATCCTATCGAGGTCTTCGACGACTTTGATGACATGTATTACGATGACCCTGAAGTTTCGTTCCTTGGTACCGCGTCATCCGATACTTTTGCATCAAGTCTTTCTGCGCCGGGTATGATTACTGCATCGTCTTCAACTTCGTCATCAGCCACTTTGGTTGACACAACAATGGCAAAGACCGAGGAAATGCTTTATAAAGAGATGCTTGTCCTTCGCAAAGAGGTGCGACTTTTAAATTTGACTTGTTACCCTGCAACTAAAATTTGGATGAAGATTAACGACGAGGAAGGCATTGGTCTCGAATATGACATATTCGATGATTCAGTTCTGCAAGCTCTCAGCCTTTTTTGTCCAACAGGTACGATGGTATCCATACACAATATTTAGTACTAACGATTTTTGGGCAGATTATAATGCATTCAAGGAGGTCTTAACCAATTATCTTGATCAGGATGTTCCGGACTTCGAAGAGCTCGTGAAAATAAAATGGGAGAAGTATGGTCAACGATTCCTTCGGCTCTGCATAAATCACAAGACTGGCATGAGGTGCTTTCTTTCCTCCTTCCTTCCATTACTTTGTTTTTAGCTGATGATAGTATTAGTTTAAAGCCGCCAGCTCAAGCGCTCAGTTCAGTATCACTCCATTCCAAATACGACTATCAACCAGCTACCAAAGTCTCGACACCACAATCTGCTCCTCGTCCTAAATTCAAACCCTCGTGACTTATTCTTGTATCATTATATCCAAATTTCTTGAACCACTCACCTATTCCCCATGTATATAGCAATCACGTTGATTATCCATTGCATTGAAGGTCAAAGTCTCATTTTGGTTCTTCTTTCCAGATCCTTTGCGAGCTCCCAAATGTCGATTGTGACCTCTGGTTCGTGAAATGAAAGGGCAATCATCCTGGAAAAAAAATATTATTATAAGTCAAAGTTCCAAAATACTCATTTGCCGCACCGTGACACTAGCATACGCTGTACCAAATCATCCGCTGTGAAGCCCAGACCCGTAGTTGCAGCTCGTTCTCTCACAAAGTCTTCTTCTATATGCTGGACAGATTCCAGAAAGATTAATTAATTAATTCAGCGGAGGAAGAAACAGCCTACCTTTCCAGCTGTCTCTCCGACGTTAACATTTCCCACTTTGGCGCCACCAACCAATTGCCGAAATTGCGCAAGCTTGTCAGCTGGAGGAAGCTTTATATTGTCAGGTGACTTGTAGATATTTCTGCTCGCCTCGGGACTTGAAGTACTTAATCGCAATGGGATGTTTAAATTCGTCTGAAGATGGTCATTGGTTCAGATTGTCGAACAACGGGGGACATTTATCATCACCTTAAAGAATGTGCTTTGCTTCCCATTAGCCAGGACGATAAAGTTAACATCGGTCTCAAAGGTGTAGTTGGAGAACGGAAATATGTATTCCACAGATTGGTGTCTCATCATCTCCTGTACTGCGCGAATGGTCGTGACGCCTGGACTCGGTGATAAATAATGACTCCTTAACCAGAAAATGGAAACTACCTTGATTGAAAATACTTCCTTCTGCAACAGAACTTTCCGTAAGAATCAGGGTGGAACCACGAGGGAGCTGCAGCCAGCCACTATGTAAGTCTTCGTCCCTATATTCAGGACAAGACAAAGAATTGTTGAGGATGTCCAAGGATAACGGTAGCGTTGTGACAAGCGGAAATATTAGAGATAGAACATGGTACAATGTCGGTGTAGAGTCAAGTGCTTCGGGGGGCAGTGGACATTCCGATAATGTTAGCGATAAGGGAACGATGGGGGGATTCCTCGATTGGCTATCGCAAATGAAAATCTTTTGACCAAAAAAGCAAAAGAGAAAACACCTTACACTCTTGCAAGTGCGGTCAAGAGTGCCCATTCTGCGGCGGTAATATCCCCTCCTAGTGCTTCATCGGCGATCCATTGAAGGAGCTCACTTCTGAGCTGTTTTATGGCAGGTACAATAGACTGTTCAGGAAAAGTTCTAGGGATCATAGTGTTCACTAAGGGTCTGGTGAAGAGGACGTGTAGAGTCGGGACGTCTTGGGGATCAGACACATCCGAATTTGAATGGAGACTACATCGATAAGGTTATTGATAACAGAAAGGAAACGATCGGCGTACGGTTCTGAAGAGAGAATGCCAATGAAACACGAGATGTCGGTCACTCGAAGTGGCTTGGACAGTGTTTCATTATACACCTTGTAAAGTCAGAACTCGGCGAAGACGTAAAGGCCGACGTGGTTCACCTTGAGTTGAACGCCGATGTGAGGAGCTTTGGGAATGGGATATTTGTGGGGCAAAGGGGCACGGTAATTCAATATGTTTTCTGTAGATCCAGACCATGGACTTAATCCTGGTATGGATACAGCCCAGAACACCTTGCATTCCCTTAAATCGGGATACTGAATAGCGTCCGATCCGGAGACGGGATTCAAGCCCCATCCGCCGCAGTCTCCGTTCGCGGTCTTGGCCAGATAAAGTTCGGGAGAAAACGACGTGTCTTGTATCATGGCATTGAAGGCCACGAGCGCACCGTCCTCGAAGGAGTCTGGAGGATTACCAAGGCCGAGAGCAGGGATCTGCAGGTCATTCAGTAAAGAAAAATAAAAGAACAAAACAGCCGAACATCACTGGACGAATATTCCTGTTGGAAATAGTCGGAGACAATTCCTGGAAACTTGTCAATATCTATGTTTCCATTGCGGCTGTACAGATCGCGAATGGCGGATAGTTGGAAGTGAGGCATAGCGGCTTACGTCAGATCACCTTTCGTCCTGTGCCACTTGTGCATTGACAACCCCTCTCCTTCCTCCCACCATGGGGCTCTTCAATAGAAAGAAGAACAACGGCTCAGAGTCGGAAACTGACCCAAAGAAAGAAAAGGGCGGCTGGAAACGCCCAGCAAGTATGTGACGCTCGACGTCTTCTCTCGCCCATTATCTGACACCAGACATAGACACGGCGTTCAAGCAGCAGCGGCTCAAGGCATGGCAGCCCATTCTCACTCCAAAGACCGTCCTTCCTACTCTCTTTATTATTGGCATTATCTTCGCACCAATTGGCGGCTTGCTTATCTGGGGGTCGTCTCTTGTTACTGAGATGACTTTTGACTACACCGACTGCGAAAAGCTTAATCCTTCAGCTTCGAATGACAACCTCACCTTCGTCGACCTGCCATCGAACAAGTATCTATATCGGCTGAGTGCAAAGGACCAGAAGAATGCCAAACCTAGGACCCCTCGTTATGCTTTCCTGAATAACTCCCAAAACTCCTCTGTCACTGATGTGTCTGAAAAGAAACAATGTGTCGTTGAGTTCGATGTTCCTGCAGATCTTCAACCCACCGTCCTCCTCTACTATAAACTCTCCAACTTTTATCAAAACCATCGACGTTACGTCAAAAGCTTGGATAGCAATCAATTAAAGGGGAAAGGGGTCAGTCCCAAGACGCTCGAGAACGGTGACTGCAAGCCTTTGGCATCTATAAACAACACCGCCATCTATCCTTGTGGCCTGATTGCAAATTCATTATTCAATGGTGAGTCCAAGCCATTCTTGTCGTTATACCGGTTACTGACCGCCCGTCAAGATACCTACTCAACCCTCACTCTTATGAACCCTTCAGGCTCATCCGAATCATCTCAACCTTACCCACTGTCGTCCAAAGGCATCGCATGGCCAGGAGAAGCTAAGAAATACACCACTACTCCCACTGGCCCTGGCGGTTACGCAAACCTGTCCGAGATTGTACCACCGCCCAATTGGGTGTTGCGATACCCCAATGGCTACACAAACGACGACCCTCCACCAGATCTCAAATCCGACGAGCACTTCCAGAATTGGATGCGCACAGCTGGTCTGCCGACTTTTACGAAGCTTTATGGGAGAAACGATGCCGATACGATGCAGAAGGGCACATACCGAATTACCATTGGTCTGAGTAAGTGTTTTCGTATTTCATTGAACGTGCGTTGTATGCTGATGTTCGTCGATTAGACTTCCCCGTCCTCCCTTACAAGGGTACCAAATCAATTGTCATCTCGACCGTGTCGTGGATAGGAGGAAAGAATCCTTTCCTTGGATGGGCTTATGTTGCAGCAGCTGGAGTTTTCGTCCTCATTGCGATTCTAGGAACAGCCCGACATCTCATCAGGCCAAGGTAAGTAGCCCATATACAGGTTTTTAACTTCCACTCATGCTGTATCTAGGCGCTTAGGAGATATGTCGCTGCTATCATGGAACCGTTGATGTTATTGAACATGTTATGGGTAATCTTGTATAGTAATAGTACACTAACGATTGTTCTGGACTCCATGCTAATGATACCTGTAATGAAAACCCTCAACGAATCATGGTTCCTTTTCTAGAGAGGTTGGACCAGAATTTTCCCGGGTAGACTCATCTAGTGTCGACGTATGGGGTGCAGTGTAGCCAACCCCTTCACATCGAATAATCACACCGCCATTAGCTTCGTGTTCAACCTCAAATTTAGCATCGGTGAGCTCTTTAGCAAGCCAAATGGCCGTCCTAAATTTTGATTAACTTCATTGGTTGCATGCAAGTCAAAGACCTTTAACGAACCTTGTATGGAGACTAAGACCGTCTGTTCCACATCGTACTTCAGATTTGCCTTCTGCAAGAGCCATGAATATGATAATCTGGTCTTGAGTCCACTGAAGAAAGTAGAATGAGTGAAAGAGAACGGGGGATTAATATCTTGTTCTACCTCATCCACACAACCGCCTGCATCTATCCCCTTGACCAGTTGTGTTGCAGCTTCTTCGCCCACTGCTTCTGGTGCCGATGCTTTTGTTCCAACGGCACTCCCTCCGATGAGACTTCCACATTCTAGTTCAGCCCACAGGACAATTCCACTTCCAGCGCCTTTGGTCAGGGTATTAGGTTCTCTATTGTTTTGAATCGAAATCGGGATCTCGCGACGTTCAGCTGCTATTTCGGGAAGTACATCGACGTCCTGAGAAAATTTTCCAGCAAGAAATCCTGCTTTGGCGAGTTTTGACATTGCACCTTGGATCATCCCGTCACCGACAGCTTTAGGAAGACCAGCATAATGAGAGATTCCTGAAATCCACTTCACCTTTCCAGGTTCAAGGAGGCTAAAGCTTCGCAGCTTTCTTTCTCCAGACAGGGGAGTGACGAGGAGATCTACTTCCCCTCCTCCTTTTGGGAAATAACCCCTCTTCTTAATGTGTATGTCCACATTATTACTCAACCCAAAGTGTCTGTGAAGGAACGGTAAAAAGACACGTTGGGTATAGTCTACTTGAGGTGCCATCGTTGCGTTCGTTCCGCCAAGTAATGTGAGGGTAGACGCGGGTACAGACGCAGGAGAGAATAGAAGCAAGGGCAGTGCGATTTGAATAAGCAAAGTTATAGAACCAGCTGTTACAGAATCAGCATGGTACTTGTTTGGCAGTTGGATATGACCTGGAACGAAGTCGATGTTACACGACCCGTTTTTGGCGCCTGTTAGATGAGCAGATGCAATCTGGGCAGCCAATTCGATGCCTGTAACAAAAAAAAGAGTAGTTTGAGATGTAATGAATAAGAAAATACTTACCAGTGCGATGTTGGTTCTTGAGACCAGGTGGGCGTCGGTTATTCCGTATCTTGGTGATTGAAACTGGCTTGGAGAGCAAAGCTGAGAGAGAAACGGCGTTGCGCAGGATCTGTCCTCCGCCTTCCAGGACGCTGCCATCGATGACCTTTGAAGTCATCCCGACAAGCATGAGTCAAGCTGTGTTGAGCTGTATTTGTACTCATCGTCCAAACTCATGATCTCACCGGCATTTGCTCAACCAACATGCATCTCCGCTCGTGTCTGTGGTAACTAAGATGGCTTTATCTTTGATGATTCTTTCGCATACCAGGACGGTCTAACGCTTCGGCATCATGCACACTCAAACATGTGCATTCTCTATCTGATTCAATACAACCCTTTAGGGTTCTTCATGCCATTCTCCATGATGGCTCTGCACTTTGAGGCGCTCTGCAACAAACCTCATCCGAGAATTCAGAATACATCTCTATTTGACTGAATACTATTTCGAAGCGAGCCTTCCCCCGTTGCGACTCGAGCGGATCCTTTTCAGATATAAATAACTTGCGATGTCTCGTGACATGCCTCAAGTTTTTAATTTTGCGTAAAGCGCCAGCTTATATTCTGGCTGTTTATATGCCTGCCAATACCTGAGAGAGTCTGGCGGTCTATGGAGCTATTCAACATATTTCTGGCACCCGCTGAGTCGAGAGCTAACCGTAAAAGACGACCGTGTTGAGCGGAGAAAACTTATCATGGGTCATGGGTGGCGTTCTTGTCCTTTTTTGGTTCCCGGGTATGTGTTATTTCCTGGAACGAGTGCTAAGCGGTCTGAGTCGTACATATATAACCTAGGCATGCCATTCGAATTTTGCCTGGGTCGCATCGTGCGAACAAGAAATGTCCACAAATCCACCCCCTCAAAGTGCCAGTGGCCGTGATGGTATGTCAATGCCGCTCCCTAGTTTTAGCTTTATGATTTATTGCGTTGGTAGCGCTATCATCGTCAAAGAATCCTTCCACCCCTACAACACCTCTAGAAAGCAGAAGAGCGTCCGAGCATGAACTCCCATTGACAACACCAAATCCCACTTATCGGTCCTCTCTAAGCCAAAAGTACAATATTCCTAAATCTCATTGGTTGCACAATTCAAAAATTTGCCCAGGTTAATATTGCTTCTTCCCATTTTTTTGCATATTTTGGTCGTTGCTGGGACTGCCATCTTCATGTTCCTAATCAACGGCCACAAAGCATTCCACTCTCGCCCCATCTCAATTACCAGAGCCGACGGTTCTGTCTACACTCATTCAGGCTACGTTTCTGTCCAGTCAGATATCATAACAATCATCTCCTTTCTTTCCTCTATTGCACGGACGATCGGGGCTTGGAAGGCTTCAGGGATCCTGTGGCGTTGTGTTTTTCTTTTCATGGAGCAAGGACAAGTTTCAATGAAAGGTGTGAAAAAAATATTAGCAAAACGGCCGCTTTCCCCGAAGGATTTGAGCAACAAGCACCACTTTATACTTTTCTCGGCCCTCCTCCTAGTCTCTTTCTGTTTGGAATACGCTTCTCCTGTCCTCACAGCCTCCATCACCTGGAGCCCAACCTTTGCATACTTTCGCAGCGACAGGCCCATCAACAACCTTCCTGGTAACGCACCCGGAATTTCGTTGCAGCAATATAGGACAAATCAAGCATCCGTTCTTCAGTTAGTTGCTACATCAGCCGCCATGGGTGATGTAACATGGGGCACTACTGGGACGAATTCAACACTGTTAACGCGAGTGATACCAGACATTGACTCTCTTCCTAACCAATCACAAATTCAAAACATCACAATTCCATACTTCGCCGTTGACGCGTTCGAATGGATCCAGGACCCCAACTCCACTCTAACCACGGAACAGAAAGCTGTCCTCTTCAACTATACTGGTTACAGCCCATACGTGACCCCCGTCGGTTGGTTGGGTTTAATCCCGGATCAACAATGGGGTCCATTGTCCAACGAAAACATGACTGATCCTCTCACCGTGTCTGAAACGCGCGTGCTCAGCCTGAGGACGAAATTTGCGTCGTCTGGTGCCTCGGGATGCCAAGGTGACGATAACACGATCGTGACGGTCCCACCGGAAGTAGGCAGATACCACTACTCGACGAACGGCAGCGATGAATGTTTTGTGTTTGCCCGATTGACCTACCGTGCTGGGACAGCCCTCTGTAAAAATTGCGCGTCTACTTCCCCCGCCGTCTTTCAAAGTGACCGAAATCTGCTCACACTGGCCCCGGATTCACTGACTGCCGAAGCTCTTGCGATTTCACCGTATGTGGGTATGAATCTCATGGTCACACAATGGGCTTTTCCACCGGACCCACCATTCAAAGACGCAAAGGAACGCACAATCGAATTCCTCTCGAGATCGTATCAAGCATCCTGGAGTTCCCTCACCGATTCATTGGGACAAAGGTCGTTAACCACGGATGTCCAGATTGCAGTTCCGACCACACAGGCATATGTTACGAAATGGAGAGTTTTGTTCTGGGTTGGTCTTCACCTCATCGTGATTTTGGCGGCCGTATTCTCCTTCGCCATGCATCAATCAACCAGCTATCCTTTCCTGAGTAACCCTGCTTTGGCGGTTCTTTTCCTGGACACGGAGGAACTAAGGCGCAGGGAGGTATGGGGAGAGAATGACCCATGGGAGCCGGACGTAAACGCTCCAGACGTGATGTTATCACTCGCCGATGGTGGGAGCAGCAGGCGTCGTATAATCGTGAGTCATAATCCGAAAAAGGAATGACCTCGAGGTTATCACTTCACATTTCACCGTTATGTCTTCACCATCCTGTTCTCGGTTTGCGTTCATGTTACGATGGGGTAAATGCATTCGTAGCTCAAGACCTACGTCAACGCCCCTACAGGCTACTTAATGACTATGCTCTCCTGCATGATATAGTTTTCAAATTTACTCCGATTCCCAACTACTGCCAGACCGGTGACCGCTTAATAATAAAAGTCTTCCACCAGGACACTGCAGTGCATCAAGTTGACAATGGTCTTGAAAGGCGTACCCCTTCAAACACATCCCACGTCCACTCGGCCAAGAAAATGACGTTGGGAGTTTCAAGGTCCTTCCTTCTTTTCACGGCACGATTGTGTTACATAAATGAATGAATTCCTTTTGCCAAGGTCGCCGTTTCACACATTGGTGTAAGAACTAGAGGTTCAAACGTTCACCATCGACTGTGTGGCCAACAGGGTCGAAAAAATTACAGTTTTTGAGCGAGTTAGCCAACTTGAAGTATCTTTCAAGAGCGTCCACCCTCGCTTTCCGCAACACAGCGGTTGAATGCCGACCTGGCAGAGGAAGTGCGCGCCGTGGGTGTAATCGGACCAGCTTTGAGCAGTTGGTTGGCGGGGGTGTATGCTTTTGCGACAAAAGCTTCAAATGGGGAGGATGAGAAACTATCCAAGAGGGAACGTTAGGGTCAGGAATAACTAATCGCCGCAGGTTGGCAACAGATTCCAGGAAGGGTAGCAACCATGGCCATTGTAGCCTGTAACCAAGCTTCAAACCTTCGCCGAAGGGACATTTCCGACTGCGTTTACAGTTCCAGTGGGAGTAAACCGTGACTTCAAGTATGCTGTGACGACTTCGGAAATAATGCTCCCTGGAGATGCCAGCGTTGGACCAATATGTTTACTCTTCGAGAAAGAAAACTTGTTTGTTTAATGCCGGAACTTGGGCGAATAGGTGGGATTGAGAGAGAATGTTTGGATCGCCGGTAATGAGAGAGAGAGAGGGGGGGGGTGTGGACTTTGCTGAGAGATAAGAGACAAATGGATGAAACACAGGTTGAATCGACCAACGAAGGAAGGCTTGGAAAAGTAATAAGTCGACCAGAGTCCTCAGCTAATTCGAATGCGCGCTAAAAGTCAGTATAATCGGAAACCGAGTTATAAGACCAGCTGACCTTCTCGCCGTCAAGGAAAAAAAAAAGTGTAATCCCTATTCTGTGGCCAAAGACTGTCCCATGCCGACGTTAATGTGAACCGTTGCGAATGCGGCTCTGTTTCTA
>Ga0307517_10002805_pt1 | contig 27677 bp, 38 predicted proteins | sample 23_EM_MG_FD_194515 | JGI IMG/M metagenome (GOLD analysis project Ga0307517, IMG submission 194515) | Populus trichocarpa ectomycorrhiza microbial communities from riparian zone in the Pacific Northwest, United States - 23_EM | ecosystem: Host-associated > Plants > Roots > Unclassified | place... | reverse complement strand
CATCTACGAGGTTCAGCCCAAACCCTCGCCACCTCATCACCGGATGCGACAAAACCCAACCTCTCTCCTGCGTCGCCATCCCCAAAGCCTCACAATCATCAGGAGCCAACGTCGAGCTCAGATAACAACAATTCGGCTCAACCATGGTGGACCAACGATAACGCCAGATCACCGCAGAGAAGAATCCGGGTGCTTGTTTCTTAGGGGGATACGTATCGGATTGAACCACCGTGAATGCGCTTCGAATTTAGAGCCTACGCAGAAGGATTTATTGTCATGGGCTGGACTTGCTCGAAGGTTTGAGATGCGATTTGGTACGCGGTCCACGTCCCTTCCTCGGAGATGGGAGGTAAAGTAGAAATTTACGAGGTCGTGCCTACTTTTTTTTCTTTCAGGTTCATTATGCAAGTCATCCTCAATAAGGTTTTTTTTTCTTGCTTTGAAAACCGACTGGAATTCTGAATAGTCGCCCAACGCTTCTGTGGCCGTTGTAGACGATACCGCTTGGATCAGCCAATGTGACCCAGTAAGTAATCGTTGTAACAGATAGTTTCGTCCTTTCTTTTATTCCCCCCTCCTCTGACTCTTGACTCATGGCAGGAATGGCCAATCTGATAAACCGAATGACGATGGATCGGACAATGGGGTCATTCACCGTCTTATCACTGGTATCGTTTGATCAATGGCGGTTGGGGGAAGGTTTTGAATGATCGTTGATGATAAATTTTCTCTCTGTTTCTAGTTTACGTCTGCACTACAAGATAATGACCGAGGTTGGGATTGGCCGTCAAGAGACGATCCAGTTCTTCCGATAGCTGAAAAAGAATGCGCATTTCCTGGACCTCTATCCAAATTTCGAAATCGATATTGTCAAAAGGAGTGAAATCGATCGAATTTGCATAATTAAAATAAGAAAGAAAAAAAAAGAGGTTCTAACCGAATAATTGACTCCCCCCCGACTTTTTATCCTTTACTTTGAAATGAAACCTTTGCCTTTGTAATCCTCCGAGGAGATACCTATAAAAAAAAAATTGATAATTGGCATTGAAAAAGTACAGAACAAAGAAACTGACCAGAAATAGGATTGAGGTTCATCTCCTTCGCGCGTTCGTTCGAGGCTTGTTGCCATTCCCTGGTTATAGTTCGAGGAGCGGTATCTGTTAATATTCATAAGCGCCCCCATCCGAAACAGAAGAGAAAGGAAAACACGAACTTCTGCCCGAGATAGCATAGAAGATAGCACCACCAAGGGCAATCAATGCCAAAGTCGAGAAGAAAATTTTGACGTTGTCACCAGGTTGGCCGGCAGGTGCGCGAGGCCCGTGAGGTCCAAAAGCCACGAAGTAAGCTGTTGAGAAGGAGTCAGTTTCACATTGTAGCCGACGTGTTCGAATCGTGCAAGGAGTCTGGATATACCCACCTGCCTTCTTCTCTATAAGCGACAGCTCTTTCCAATCTTTCACTTGCAAAGCCTCCAGCTGTTCGTGCAAAGTGATTTTTTCCTCGCCACTCAATTTATCCCAATGCGCTTCGATGTTATATAGAGGAAAGGGAGCCGTACGAGCCCCGGTCGGTGCGGTCACGGTTGAGGATGATGCAGCAGAAGTCAGGTTTACCGTCGCCGTCTCTAGGCACCGTCGTTGGGCAATAAAAAGGGAACAGGGCTTTATGGATGCTGCATTGCGTGCCGCGCGGAGGGCTTGCATTTTCTAGGGGGATAAAGTAATTATACTAGATTGTGGAAGGTGAAAGGCAGCGAAAATTCGCACCGTATTACCACGGGAATTTCGGAAGAACAATATTCGGATAAAGCCGGAAAGCAACTCTAGCTTGCAGACCAGTGCTCTCCTTTGCACCTGAAAAATCTCAAGGCTGGGAAAAACAAACCAGTGGCGTCGCATTCCGGGTACTTCTTGTCTTGTTCTTGTCGGGATTTCACCTTTTTATCTTTTCTCTTGGCTGTCTCACTTCCACGGACTTTGTAGGTATAAAAGGGCATTGATCATGTCGACGGACACCTCAGCCCCGCAATACTGAGGTGAGCCATAACATCCTTGAGACATCAACCAAATGCCAAGTTTTCCGTTTCTCTGCCTATTCTTGACAATGAAGAATGTGAGTATCCCTTTACGAAGGTAAGCATTCAGGCAACCTTGCATCTGACAACTGACTCATTTGTAACAGAAATATACTTTCACTGTAGAGGACCCCAACCCTACACCCCCTGCTGCTGGAGTCAAATATGCATCTGAACCAGAACCCCTCGTCACGATTATAGTCAATACATTGGATAGAACGATGATCCCTCCTGGCGATTTTTACCTCTGTATGGACGCTGTTTCTGATGTGAGAATGGGGTTTGAGAGACCACTTATGTTACGTACCCATACAGGATTTCTTGCAGTTTTCCACAGCGGTGTATGGTCATATCAAACCGTTGCTGTACCAACCCCTGTCTCCACAGAGAGGGTCTGGTGTCTGGGGCCCAGAGATTAACCACGGAATCCTTGCTTACATCGATGAAATCCGTGTCAGCATGAAGTACCAGAGGCAGGGAGTCGGACGCTGGGCAATCGAAAACTTGCTGAACAGCAACACATTAGCGGTATCTATCCCTGCTCTGCATTCCTTCTGACACTCCCAAAAGCATTGTCCCTATTTCTTCATATGGGCCACACCTCTCAACACCCGTGGTTCACCTTTTTCGGGACCTCTTGATTTCGAGTCCAAGAAGCAAGGCGTTATCTCGTTCTTGCGTTCCATTGGATTCCGTCGGGTTGCTGCAACCTTCTTCTTTGGCTACGCTCGCAATCAAAATCACCCAATGAGATCCCTGAATGCGGAGAATGATGCAGGAGAATCGCACTCCAAAGGTTTTACTGCCACTGATACTCTTGCTTCGTTCCTTTCTGTCCTCGGTTCTTGAAAAGCATGCTTGTAATGTCTTTTCTTCTTGATTTTTTTGCACTGCCCAAAGTTTTTCTTGACCTTGTACCAGTATGTTCCGCATGCATGTACGATTTATCCTAAAATACATTGCCCCATCAGCAAATACAGCTGTTTGCATATTTCAAAGGTTTATCGGGCCCTATTCTTTCCCTCGTTCAACATACCCGACCCTCTACCGCCTTCACAATGTGGGTGCGCAAGGTCATTGGTCGAGTCGCCGGTTGGTCCAAATTGAACGTTAACACGGTCCAGAGAGTCGACGACGGCGATGACCAAATGGTGGAATTCCACCTCCCATACGACATCCTCGATCACATCTTCAGCTTTCTAAAACCACATCCAAGAGCCCTCTACCAATGCTCCAAGGCCCACCCAATCCTCTCTCAGATCGTCGAGAGACATCGGTTCCATCACATCATCGTCGCAACTGGATTCTCCAAAATCGCCTTCAGCCTCAAACCATCCCAACTGCTCAAACACCTTGCTGAGAAGCCTCGAATCGTAAACTACGTTACTATCCTACAAATCGATTTCGCCTCTGGGTATCAGGGGGAGCCAATAGAACCCACTTTGAACGAAATCGCATCACTTATGCCCATGTTCCCAGTGTTGGAATGCATTATCCTTTCGACTCAGAAATCGTATCCTGTCTCGTTGAAAGGCCTCCCACAGAGCTTCAGAAAAGCATTGGAGAACTGCCTCTGCTTGCCCACCCTGCAGGAGGTACACATCGGCAACATATCTTTCCCCCTCTCCATGCTAGATAACCACGCGAACATCAACTACCTCTCACTTTCTCATCCTCCCCAAGTCGAACCTGAATACCTAGAGACCACATACCCTCAGATCAAATTTCTTGCACTTGGTGGATTCGACAATCGTAGCAATGATTTCGCCCGGGCCACTTGGGCAAAACGACACATCACCCAGCTTCAGTCGCTGAAATACGATCTTTCATGCAACGAAATGATTTCACCAGTACTCGACGTTTGTTCAGATACCGTGGAGAATCTGTATATTGATCTTTACCGTTGTGAGTTCAAGTCGTCATCCCATAAATCATCCATTGTGTGTTGAATTTCGCGAGACAGCACCGCCGCAGCATGATTTCATGAGGCTTTCCTCCCTTTCTCGCCTCCGTAACCTCACTATTCATACAGAAGTCTTTTTTGAGGCAGAGGAAGACGAGAGCAGAATTACACGCCACACGTTTTACGATTACGCATTTAAAATCCTCGAAACCGCCCCCTCGCTCGGACAACTAACCATCGAGGTCTTTCTTGACCTTACTACCTATGGATCAGGTCTCATAAGCGCCGATCTTTCACTGGAAAAGTTGACAAAACTGCCGATACGCTTTGACCACCTCGATATCTATATGTATACTGGGATACCACACCTCCCTGTCACTCATACCTTCATGCGTTCTTTGCTTGAGGGACAAGAGGGTATCATAAAGTTGATTGAACAGGGCGTGCTGGTTCTTCATCCCGAAGAGACTGCTCCAACAATGTCTAGGGTTTATACGCCAAAAGAGCCCAAACCAGAGTGTATTATTATGTAGACAAGTAATACTTGAATGCCTCAGACGAGAGCGAATGTCGGTTTTATAATTCTATATCCTTCTCGGACGACTATAATTTAATCGGGCTACTGGGGGTATCAAGCATCTCTCGACAAGGTTTTGGGTCCAAAACAGTCATAATAGATAGTATAGCTGATATATTTTCAAACAGGCAAGAAATTTAGTAAAAAAAAACAAGGCAAGATATGCTGTAATATGCAGCAAACTTAGAAGGCATGATACAACGACATTCAGACGGCAGCCTCGGCGGTACATTCACGAGAGATGTGACCTTCCTCTCCACATTTATAGCACGTTGTGGTGCTTGGCTCGGGACACTCATTTCGGCGGTGACCCTACGACGGATAAATACTCATCGAAGAAAAAATAATAATTCAAGACTCACAACACGTTTGCAATTATAACACGCGGGCTCTTGCCTGCAATCGCGCGAAATATGTCCTACACCGCCACAACTGTAGCTTTTTGCAACGATGAGACTTTGCGTAGAAGGAAAGGAAAAAATGAAAAAACATACCACGTCTTCTGTCCACCACCGGTGAAAGCCCTACTATATTCTCCACCTCCACCTCCACCCTCAGTACACGACCGCGCCATGTGGCCTTCTTGACCACATTTATAACATTTGATGCTGGAATGCCCACCACCAGAGTGATCTTTTTTGGGACATAAGCGAGACTGTAAGAGAATTAAGGCGGAATACAAGAATGAGGAGGATCAACGCACTAAGTGACCCTCTTCACCACAGCTGTAGCAAGTCTTGGGATTCTGGGAGGGAGTGAAAGAAGAAGCGGAAGTGCAATCGCGGGAGATATGGCCTTCTTCACCGCAGCGGTAGCAGGTCTTGGGATTCTGGGAGGAAGCGGGAGTTGAAGTGCAGTCGCGGGACATATGCCCTTCTTCACCGCCTGACATGATCGATGTTAACATAAGCTGAAGGATGACAAACAACAGACTCACAATTATAACTAAAAGGCAGGAGGGTCAGCACGCAGAATACATTTAAGAAAAATCAGAGAAGAGTCGAATCATCACATATTGAGGGCGAATCTTGCGACAGTTCTTGCTGAGGATAAAAGATTTACCAGGCATTATTCTTGGAAGAATTTTGGCATGCATTTTGTTGGTGGTCATCTGCATCGAGCGTAAGCTGAGGTAGATAAAATAGAAATAAACACAATAATGCGATGAGATGGAGAAAATTTACAATGAGTCAAAGAGCAGAGAAATAACAAGAAAAAAAGATAACAATACGCACTACTACCGCATTTGTAGCAAGCTCGATTCATTCTTGAAAACTTGGAACTTTGGACGTTCAAAAAACCTAAGCAGAGGCAGTTAGAATTATTCCACTCAATTGGAGGGTCTGAAACATGCGAACTGCGAGTTGGAGACAAACTGGTCTGAAAAGACCGAAAATGATTCCCTCCAGCAAGGATACGCTTGAATGGAAAAAACTTGAACATACTTTGCTCAGCACCTGGGTACTTGGGGATGGTGGTTGGGAAGAAACGCAGAGCTGATTTTTTTCGGCAGATTTGTGACAAAATATTCTCACGCAAAAAATGTTATTTTTGGAGCGTCACACAAGAAAAGGTGGCAGAATAAAAGTCAACTACTTGTCCGTCTGCGTCGTATCAGCCTTCTTTGGGTCTGGCTCATCCTTCGTGTCCTCTTGACCTTGATCTTTTTCCTTTTCCTTGCCCGACTCCTTTTCCTTTTCCTTGTCCTTATCCTTTTCTTTTTCCTTGTCCTTGTCCTTTTCCTTGTCTCCTCCTTCCTCCATCTCTGCCCGTCCAATCGTGGCCTTGTTATCAACAAGTGCATGCAGAGCAATCACAGATCTAAGCAGGCTGCTCAAATAAACCACCAACATCGAATCGTTCGTGCTCGAAGCAAAAGATTGAGTCGTCACATGGTCAGAGAGGTCAGGAAGGAGATTCAGCGCATCTTGTAGGTGATAAACGATCTGGTGATTCACAGGAACCTTCCCAGCAGCCATCTCGACTAGGTATTTTTGAATATCGGATATCCGAGATTGTAGGCCTTGCAAGGAAGCGAGCTGCTCACTCACGCGGGTCGCAAGTGTAGTGGTTGTTGAATCTTTGATGTCTCGCAGGAGATGTTCGACCCCGATTTCTTCTGCTTCCTCAGCTTCGATTGCCGAAGGGACATGAAGAAACGTTTTCCGAGTTTCTGTACCATCCTGTTAATATTATTCAAGGTTAGAATGCGACAGGGGGAACGAATCATGACTTACGTCTTTTATTTCTTCTACCGCAAAATATGCGTCGGTGGGCATGCCTACAACCTGTGGCCGTACGTCAACAATAACCATGACCGGTCGTGCGATGAATCTCTTGAAGAGGTCGTTGATCTCCTGATCTGATGCACGTAACTTGGGTCCTGTATGATACCATCCAATCATTCTTTCTCTCGCTGTACAAAAAATTACTCGCTGAAATCGGCAAAGGATTGGTGGAACGTACCATTAACCTTCTTGAACATTTCGTACATTCCATCAATATAGTTATGGTCGAGAAACCATGTCTTGCTATCTCTCTCATCTTCCTCGAACGGAATTCCAAAGGAATTTGCCACATTGATCGTCTTCCCGTTGTCTTGTCCTAATAAAACGCCGATCACTCGCTTTTGCGAACTGCGCGATACAGAGCGCGCATGATGATCTGTCACGGACAGAAGCACGAGAGGGTGGACGACTGGATTGATAGTTTAGAATGAACCACTCCAGAGATCAGAGAAAACAGAACATACTGACAGTTGTACCCGCCAATGCGGTCAGCTATACAAAGAAGAAGTCAGTAAAGGGTGTAATATTGGGCAGAATGAAATAAGAACCTGCTCTGTTGTTGTTGCTACCATTACAGAAATGTAGCAGCTAATCTTACGCGTTCTCGGACGCGTATGTTGTTTGTTGTTGTTGTGAGGTTGCTGGACCGATTCACATCACCTATCAGAATTAGAACATTTTAAAGAATTTCTGGAGCACCATCGTCTCATTTCTAGTGGTGCATTATTTTTCACTAAGTATGGATACATGACTAGGCTACAACAATTAAATCATAAGGAAGAGACAGCACTACGACGCAAAGAGATGAGGAAGATATTGCGTCGGATCCGCAACAACAAAAGCACTTGGAGGTAGGTCTCGCAGCAAGGCAAATGCCTGTCCGAGAAGCGATAGACGTACTGGTATGTAGACAAAGAGGAGGGTGGTTCTGACCAAGTCCAAAGCCAGAAAGATGAAACGTTTGAAAGTGAAAGTGATCAAGAGGTACTCGATTGCTACGACGGTAAGAGGAATGACGGCGATGGCGAGTGAGGAGGCTCGCCAGAGGGTCTGTTCTGTGTAATTTGGGTAGACGAAATTCCAACCGAAGCAGTGAAGACCTCCGATGACGGCTCCGAAGATAATGAAGACTACCACGCGAGACCAGCGGTCGCTTCTCGTGGAGGGAGCATAGAAGAACGAAACATGAGAAGCATCGGGATGGACGGCCCACGATGTGGATATGCCGAATGTGGCGGTGAATATAAAGGAGGCAAGGTATAAGAGTGTAATGAATGGGCTTAGGATAATGGTGAAAAGGAAGACAAGGACAAAAAGTAAAGGAAGGAGGACGAACCAACCGAATAGAAAGTGAGCTCTACCATTCGATAGAATGCGCTCAAACTGCCTTTGAACGAAGTTGGTCACTGCGGTCATCCTCAGGCTGAAGTGAAATCTTCGGAGGGGCGAAATAATCCGAGCGGCAAGACCATAGCCCCACATTGGTTCTGGAAAGACCGACCCTCCGATGATTTTGAGGAGCAAGATGATGCCGAGTGGGAACAAAACAAAGAAAGGGAACGTGATGATGTATATGGGGGTGATGAACAAGTTCCGGAGTTCCAAGGAAGTTCGAAACCGCCTCTCGAGGAATAGCATAACATCAACCCTCCATATCCAACCATCGATGGGGGGACGGGGACTCGGACGGAAGTAAAAACCGTGCTCGATGTCTCGAGTATCAGTTTTTTGGTATATCTTTTTAGGTTCCTGTAGTCCAAGTGGCTTTTTCCACCATATCAAAAAGCTCGTTACATTCATGCTTGCTAGCGCCAGTGTAACGAGTTCCAACTGCGTCGGTGGTAATCTGTATTGGCGCTGGTCACGAGCAATGCTCTGAAATATGAACCAAGTGATTTGGAGAATTGTGATGATTATCCATAATACGTCGTCCTTCGATTGATCTCGAATATCGGCTTCAGTAATAGCGGGGAATTCGAATTCCGAGTCCCGTAGGACGCGTATAAGGTCATCCAACGTGAGCACTTTCCTGTTTTGCTCATCTGGACCTTTGTTTTCATCCTCGGGGTCGATTAAGACGAAGCCTCCCATTTCCAACATATAGCCATGTGTCAGCGTCCATTTCTTCCACTCGGCCAATCCTGTTGTAATAAGAGTGTCACCCCTCTGCAACGAATGTTCACCACCCACTGCAACTGTACTTACCTGGTCGAGTTTGGTTGTAGGTGTTCCTTATTTCCCTCGCAGCAAAGAATTGTCTAACGGCCCACAACAACACCATCTCTGGGATAATAATCATCCAAATCATCAGCTTGAAGCGATTCCATCGTGCTTCCGTTCGCGGTGGCACATTCGGATGGGCTGCTGTCCACGCACAAAGGATCGTCGTAAACAGACAACTCCAAATTATACCAAACAGGGTTCGTTTTAATTGATTCCTGCAGGATTCGGGGCAGAGTGGATCTCGGACTGCCAAGTCAAACAACACTGGAGGTTCTTTATAGGCCCAAAGAAGGAAGTAGAGGAACATGGTCGACGGGTCCGGGCAAGGGAAACATGGTTTGGAAATCTCACAATGCGCCGACAATATTAATGTCCTGTCACATCGATCGGGACCCCTGAATACAGCCTGTCAAAGGTCGCATAAGGATTGGATGCGGAGTTTGTGGTATACCTCGCATACAGAAAATAAGCCTAATTCGAAGGAGTAGTGCCAGTGCCAATGGGTTGCGTGTACATGATGTGATTTTTGGCTAAAGCTAAATTACTTACTACAAAATGGATTTCTACACTGACCGGAGATACTGTATCCTTATGCGGATGGACCCCAGTGCCACTGGAAAGCTGGCGTCATAGGAGAGCATAGAGCTCCAGCCGTAGTATAAGTTAGAGGTGAAATCAGTTAGGCGAGGCTCCAATTTCGAGTGATCATTTCACTTCCATTCGCTTTCCCTACTAGTAGCAGATCATTATAGAATCTAGATAATGCAGCGTTGTATTCATCGTCCTAGACGTCGTGAGTGCGCTGGGTATCTGTTCCTGAATGGCGTGTTGAATATTGAGTTTCGGAGGTCACAGAATGTAAAGGCCGTCATGTGGGGAAGTATCCCATATAACAACCAGCGCTGGAGCCAGGAGAATCTTGTTCTTCCCAGCAATGATAGCCTCGCGACAAGAAGAGGACGTGTAGAAAACGGACTGTGTCGCGATTTTGTTAACACCACCAACAGTAGCCGCCGTCTCAAGCGCCGCCGTTGGGCAGGGAGAGATCGTAACCTCTGGGAGCTCATGCTCTGACCAGATCCTAGAGAAACTTTGCGACGACTAACAGTTTTGAGGACAAATGAGAACTTCAGGGTTGAATTTCAGGCTGCGCGAACGGAGGGTCGTCCTTGCAAATGTCGTAGCCGCCTTCCAGTGCGTAAACCATGGACTAACCAGAACAAATTCTGGGTGACATTTGACGAGGGATGGTAAAACATAAGATCAGATTGAAATCGCCCACTATGAGAAGACGTGTGGAATGTATTGTGTCCAATCTACAAAAAGCAGAGCTTCTAACGGCTGGTCCCTTAACAAAGCGAGTGCCTGGGCAATGAGGGTGAGTCTTGCTAAAACATAGATGACAAGGAGAATAGTCATGATAAGATCCAATCCATCTTTCACCAATCTCCCGAATCCCCCTTTCGGCGGCACGTTTTCCAAGAAGCAGTCGATAGGCGCCACGGCGAACGGAATGGTGGTGATCGATAATGACGTGGCCCGCCAGAGTATCTTTTCGATTTGCGTCGGGTAAGTCAGGTCCCATCCAAACAAATGGATACCACCGAAAAAGACTCCAAACATGGCAAAGATAATCATACGAGAGAACTTGTCGCTCTTCGTTTCTAGAGCGTAGAATGGGGGAACACGTGGAGCAGCAGGTGCTGCTCTTGTCGTGATGATTTCAAATGCGGAGTGGAAAACAAAAGAGAAGAAGAAAACAAGTAAAGAAAATAGACCAAAGAAAATGATAATTAGTAGGAGAAGGAAGAACATGGCTGGGAAAAGCAGGAACCAAGACCAGTAAAAGGTGAGGCCTCTGTCCCGAAAACTATCCCTGAAACGATTTCCGAAAGACCCGCGGATTACCAAGGATAGTTTATAACGCCAACGTTGGAGGGTCTTCAGCATTCGTGTTGCAATTCTGCCATTATTAATGTTAACGACACCGTCAACTTGCTTCGTTTCGGTGATCGTAAGGAGAAGGACAATGCCCCAAGGAAAAAGAACATAAACTGGGAAAGTGACAATGAAGAAGAAGTTGAGAGGGAAAACGATAATCAAATAATTCAAGAATTCTTCGGGGTAGGAACAGGGACAGACAAGGGCATAGGGTGCTTCCTTGAGTAGATCCAAGGCATCGGAAATTACATCTCTGACAGAGAGCTGTCGAGAATTGAATAGTCAAACTTTGGAAGTGGCGACATTAGGTTGCGTACCTCTGGAGGGTCCCCTGTGGCCCCATGGGTTGTTGGGTTCAATTTTTCCGTCTTGCCTGTTGCACTCGCCAGTGCGTCAGTCGTGGACGTGATCAGTGGACTTGTCACCAGTGAGGATTTTGAAGCCGCTGGTCCACCCGTTGTCGATGGGGTCAAAGGGATTGGATTCATCTGGACGTATATCCTGATTGGCTCTTTCACATCCAACGGTTTATCCCACCAGATCGCGAAGGTGAAGACATTCAAACTGGCCAACGCGACCGTTACCAATTCAAGTTCCGTCAAGACGAGTCGTTGGTGATGGCGTGCAATACATTGTATGAGAAACCACGTTGTTTGAAGGAATGCAATGCCCTTTGCGAGAGCGTCTGCCTTTGATCGGTCCTTTATTTCACTTCTTGTGAGGGAGGGTAACGAAAAAGTCGTGTTGTTCTCGAAGCCAGTTTCGTACGCAGGAAAATCAATTGTCAGCACTTCGCCATCTTGACTTCCATCCTCAGGGTTACCACCCACATGGCTTGAGTCGACGACTGTAAATCCTCCCATGCCGAAGAAGTGGCCGTGCATCATTGTCCATCTCTTCCAGCCTGCTGAGGTTAGAGACTGAATAAGCATGTCTGCAGAAACACCCACCTGTGACGCCTTGATTAAATTTATCTCGGATTTCCCGTGCAGCAAAGAACTGTCTAGCAGCCCATGCCAACACTAGTTCTGGTGCGACGATCATCCAAAACATCAGCCTCAATCTATTTGCCCGTGCCAACCACTCATTTCGCGCTGGTATATTTGGATACACCGATGTCCAGGAACATATTATCACAGTAGACAGGCAACTCCAGATGATGTTGAATTTTTTTCGTTTCAAAGGGCAAATAGAACCGCAAACATGCTCATCAGCCAACTGGAGCGAGTCGGACATCACTTGGACCACGATGTTGAATGAGGAAGAAGACAGACAACACAGGCGTGCAGTGCAAGCAATAACATGAGGGCGGTGTCAGGAATCCTTTTTGTGCACGTTCAGGAACGTCATCTCGACAACCGTGTGACTCGGATGGTTGTGCAATTTTGTAAATGACGCACAAGAGCCTCACGGAAGACACGTTGCTGAAACATTGCGGCCCCGTTGCTGCACAGATGATATCACATTCGAAGGGGGTCTCTTGAAGTTGAAGATCTTCGTGGCAGTCTCTGGCAGTCTCCACGCGAAGTTGATCGGAGAAGAATGTGATCAATTGATTCCCGATCAAGTAAACAAAAGCAAACTCATCACCGCTTCAACATTATGATGTTAAAGTACAACGACTTTTTTAAGAGACTCTATAATGGTCCTCTCCCCTCTGACCAAACCCAAAACAACCTGACCGTTCCAACGTCCCAACATCTAACTATTCGCACTTCAAGAGTAGTTCCGGGACAAGTATGGAGGAAAAACCAAAGCAAGAACCCTTGCAAGAACCAAAGAGCCGCAGACGATTCCTTCTCTCCATTGGTTTGTTCAAATGTGTCTATTCATGAGCTAAAAATTGATTGACTATATCCAAGACGGAGGAGGAGGCAGGCTTGGTCGTCTGTCTCTTTTAATTATAGAAAAAATTCTTCAAATCATCCAAGAGGAAAGGCAAAAGCGAAGCCCAGAGCTAAGGCCAGGTACCAATGCCACCCAGGCATACAATGTCTTCGATCTGGCGGGCGGGACAGGTGCAGGAGGGTAGGGTTTAAACAATTTAAAAAAGATCCAGTCACTAACTAGCTTTCTGTAGGCTCGTTGTTATTATGCTATTCCGTTTGCAAATGGATGTAGCCACCGCTCGTGCTGACTATAATAAACTAACAAGGCGAGTCCAATCTGCACGGACAGCGGGCATCGTGAGCACTGTCGAAGGAAGCCGCTACGCTCGGCTGGGGTTGTGTTTCGAGTCTATCATCAAGAAACACAGAGGTGCTGATTTTTTCAGCCAATTAAGTGAATAAAAACTAACAGATACGAGTTGCAGGCAATGTTGAAAAGGAACGCTCTCTATTTGTGCGGTTTTTCAAGGCTCCAATCATGGTCAACCGAACCCTGCACTCGAGAGCGTACGCGGGCAACTTTACTCTTTTTATGGATACTCATTGCTGCACTAGTTTTACATGCGCTCGGAGAGCTGCGCTGGATCATACGGATTTCTTCGTGTCTTGGGAGAAGCAAGAAAACAATTGGGAAAAAATTACGATCATCGACGCCGCAATGGCAACATGCGCCTTTTCCACAGCTGGCGTAGTTACTATCAAGGGCAAGGATAATGCTAAGAGGACTTATAATGGTAATCCCCTCATCGATCCTCATCGTGGGGTCTTGGACGAGGCGAGGGAGGTCACATTCATTGGGGATCCCACAGTTTTGATTACTATAGGACCTGGAGGGCCTGGGGCGACAAGGGTAGATGATGGTGTGAATGGGACTCGCTTTGATTTCAAATGCAATGTTATGGATGGGTGGACACAAGATGATGGCGCTGGTGCCATTGACAACAATAATTTGCCCGACGAGACGATAGTTCTAATAAAGGAGTTCGTGGAGATGTATCTGGGGCCAACGACTCGGACTTAGCGGATTTTTAAGGTATTACTCTACAGTAATGTTATATGTAATTATCGCAACAGGACCGTGACTTTCGAAGGCTTTTGAAGTTGTGACAGGTGTGACCACGACCACTTGCTTTTCTTTTCTGACAGTGTTTTTGCTTGGTTTTTGCAATTCCGATGCTAACCTCATTTTCCTATTTTCAAACCTTCAATTGAATGCCCGTCCTTGCGTTGTTTGACTCTACTGTGCACCGACATCATCCCTTTGCACCGCTTCCACCGGTCTGACTAGGTAAGTCAAACGTTCACCGTATTATAGATGTTTGTTTGACCTCCAATTCAGGGACTTACTGCAATTAATCATATTTAACAGACAATTCCTAAAAATTAAACTTCAGAAACAGGATAGACTCGTTCACGATTCGGCAATCGATTGATATCTGCCCCAAAAGCTTTGACTAGGGCGCTTTTTCATTTTGTCTTATCGCAGAAACCTACCTGTGTTCCCCTGCCTTGCAGAAATATGTCGGAAGAGAAGTCTGCCCTCATTGAAGAAACTTTCAGACGCGGTGCGTATTTCCGTGCTTTTGCAGAAATGAAATTAGGGTGTCCTTCCTCCATGTTGTTACTGAATTCCAGAAACGGTTCCTGCGCTTGGCAGTGTATACATATTGGAACTTGGTATACATCAATTCAAGCCATGTCCATCATCGCTATTGCTACCACTATCATCGCTGCTCCTGAACTCGCCGTAAGGGGTGAGGAGGTCAAACTGTCTCTGTTGTTACTCGGTTTGTACCTGCCCCCGCTACTGAGCTGACGGAGATGCACCATTAAGAATGCGACCCAATTCTGGCAGATTCTCCTTGACGACACCTACTTCGATTCAGGCTGTTTATTGGGATGCCCCCGGTAGCGTTGAAGAGTTATGACCTTCAGTGTCTGCAATCGCGATGGCAGCATCTTGACTGGGGTACCGCTTTTGCCCTCATCCTCGATTCCAACACGTCGTATTATTTTTCTCTCGTAAGACGTTTTTGACTCTACATAGCTGCAGAACTAATTGCTCTCAGGGTTGAACCAATCCACAATTTGGAGACATGAAGGCTGGAGTCATTGAGTTTAGGAATGCAGAAGACGGATATAAAAAGGCATCGATCGAAGGAAACTCGTCTCCAGCACCGAATATGGGGCCACGAATGCGGAGAGACAAGATGTGGAGATTGATCATGAGTTCCGCATTTCCGCTACTCCTGGACCTGGTTCGGAGTCACTCTTCGTTATCACTGAAGTTAAGTAGTATCGATTGAATGGTTGTAATGACTCCGTTGTTCCATTGCGTAACCAATATTAATACACTTCAATGTCTACATGGAATCAGGATGCGCAAGTCTGAGAATTGGAGAGAGCGGCTTTTGTCAGGTGCACGTGCTTATTTGAGGCCCCGATTGATCAGCCGCGTCGGCGCGTTTGGCTTCGTGGTTCGTGCCCGAGCAATGTCCGATTTTTTAGTCCGGGCTGCTGAACCCTTTTGTGATCCAACCTGTCCTTTGAAACGGAGCAAATTCAACATCATCCTCAGTTGTCTTTTCACCCTCTTAATATGTTCCTGGACGTCAGTGCATCCGAATATACCAGCGCGAAATCGGTGGTCGGCACAGACAAACAGATTGAAGGTGATGCTTTGGATGATATTCGCACCTGAACTAGTGTTGGCGTGGGCTGTTAGGCAGCTCTGTGCTGCACGGGAAATACAACTCAAATTTAATAGAGACAGGAGAGGTGAGTGTGTCAACTGACATACTTATTCGATCGTTAAACTTAGTATAGAAGAAGGGGCAACTCAGTCTATAGCAGAGTATCCAACTCAGTCTATAGCAGAGTATCCAATGCCAATGGATCCAATGGATCCGCCACGCTGGAAACAATGGTCGATCGTACATGGCCACTTCCTCGATATGGGAGGTTTTACTGTCGTCGACCCAAGCCACGAGAACGACGATCCCAAGGACGGGAGTCAAAATGGCCAAGTGCTCACATTTGATGAGTACAAAACCCTCGAGGGTTTTTCATTACCTACCCTCACCAAAGATGAAATAAATGACCGATCGAAAGCACCCGGCCTCACAAGGATCTTGGCATTCCTTCAACTAGTATGGTTTCTCGTACAGTGTATTGCACGCCGTACCCAACGGCTTGTGTTGACAGAACTCGAATTGGTGACGGCCGCATTGGCTGCTATCAATTTCTTCACTTTTGTGGTCTGGTTGAACAAACCGTTGGATGTAAAACAACCATTTAGGGTATATTTCGCAAAGAGAATGACTGAACAGTCATCCGCAGGGCATCCTCAGGGGGAACCACAAGAGGTACCCCAAGAGGTACCAGTACGTGTCCTATTCCCGAGCACTTTCCAGAGTTGACTGGAGATTTTTTTTTAGCTCTCTGCCACATATATCATTCTTGAAGGTTGGGGTCTACTCAAGGAATCAGCTAGTGCCCTTTATCGTCCCTGCCTCTATGTCCAGGAATTCTTTTTTTACATGTTTAGCATTTTGCCACTCAACATCTTCTACATTATCACTTTCCCAGTCTATGTCCTCTTTCCTTCGGGTATCGTCCTTCTCCTCAAAGCCATTGAAGCGAAAAAGGGTGACAATGACGACAGTCCCAGTATAGCCGCACGAATGTTGAAGGCCCTCCAGAGTTGGCGCTATGAAATATCCTCGTCAATTCGCAACCCCTTCAGAGATTATTTCATTAAAAGTTTTAAGAACCGAGGATCCACCTTTTTCTGGTCTTGGTTCCTGCTTTTCCCAGCCATGTTCTTCCTCCTCCTTTTCTTTTCTGTCCTCTTTTTTCCATTTTCCATATCCGTCTCGTTCTTCTCTTTTGCGTTTCACTCCATCTTCAGTATCATTTCTACTAGGAAAGTCCTTCCTGGTGCTTCACATGTTCCCACCTTCTACGCGTCAAAATCGAAGAGAGACAAGTACTCTCGCATGGTCGTTTTCGCCATATTCGGTATCATCTTCAATGGCATCGACATATTGGGGTGGAAGTTGGCTTATCCAACTTCCACACAACAAACACTATGGAGGGCCACATCTTTAGCGATCACCACCATTCCGTTTATCGTGGCGCCTATCGACTGGCTATTGGAGAATCTGTCATGGAATGGGGGTTTCGGGAAATTGGCGCGAGATGGATTGGAATTTATCATGACTATTCTCCTTGTAATTTACGTTCCAGCCAGGCTTTCCCTCATTGTTCAAGCTTTCATCTTGTTAAGGGACCAGCCAGAGAAGGCTCTCCTTGCTGTGGATTGGACAAAATATATACCACACTTGTAATCATCATGCAATACCCAACAATACCCAACGGTTGTCTCGTACCAGGAGCGAATTAGTGTTCGGAGACTCATGAGTATATTTGTACCCTTTCCACGGGAATTCATGATGGAAAGTTACAAGATACATCATCTCAAGAACAAAAGCTGACTGAGGCCATCGCATTGTTAATGGAGAAAGGAAGAAATTTTGTCCGCCAAACATGAGCCATAAGGGGTGCAGAATCAATACGCCGTAATAGTGGGCAAAATCTGCTAAGCAAAAGGAGTATGCTAGATAACTGCATCAGAACATAGGTTAAAGTGTCGCCAAGGAAAGGGTAAATAAGCAGGAAATGTTGGAAAAATATTGGTGGAGTAACCAAAAATATGCTGTTGCAAAAATAAAAGGTAGTGTCGCCATTTTTAAGCCGGTAAGCGGAGGGTCGAAAAAGAAATATAAACAAGGAACTGGGATCATATCATAGAAGAACAAAGAAGGAGAGGGAATTCGAGAGTTATGCCAACGGGCCATACCCATTTCGTGGTGACGAGGGTGAATTTCCATTCAACTTGATTCCTGGGGTCGCGTCATCCAAAACGCCATTTAATCTGGACAACCTCGCGTCTTCTTCTTGAGTCTCCTTAATATATTCAGCAGGGGGGCGAGGCATCAGAGGAGGGGGTGTAGATGCCGAGGCTAACGGAGGAGATGCGTTGCTCGGTGGGTGGGGCGATGTTTTGCGACTTGAATCATAGGTGTCGTATTTAGATCGTAAAAGGGCCTTCTCCTCTGCAGCCGACAATACACGTGTTGCACCAGAGGCCGCTGCTGGGGGTACTGGCGCAGGTCTTGAGCCCGCATTTGTACTTCTGCTTGGCGACAATCCCCCTTCGCCTTCACGGATCCCGTTAGAACGCGGAGGAGGTCGAGGGGGACTATTATTAGGACGCGCTGCTAATTGGGCGTCCCTGGCTTCCAATTTCTTTCTCATAGCCTCTTTCTCCTCCAAGGCGTTGGCATATTGCGCTGGAGTAGAAGGACCAGGAAAGGCGGCGGGAGGAGGAGTAGTATATGCAGCTGGTGGTTTATTTTTTACGCCAAGTGCAGCAGCGTCTCGAGATTCATATTCCCTGCGGAGTCGCTCTTTCTCAGAGAGTTGGGCAATAATACTACTTGGGCCCGCGGTGGCATTTTCGAACGGTGGAGGCCCATCGTCCGCAAGAGGGGGAGATTGTTGAGGTGGGGAATCAGCGGGAAAGAGGGATTCGTACGCAATCGGCCCCGGATAATTTTGAGTCCTGTCGACTGCCCTCTTCGCATCTTCATATCTTTTAAGAGCAGCTTTCTCTTGGGCGGCGGTCATGTAAGGCACAGAGGCCGCTTTGACTGGAGGTGTGGTAGAACTACCACCAACCTGACTACCAGAAGTAGACCTGGAATTCATGGCTTCAGCATAAAGAGCTGCCGCCGCCGATGGCTTGTGTGTCATAGGTTGAACGTCTGGAATAATCTTTGGAGTTGGTTCGCGGTTTATCGGAGGAGACACGGTGGCATGCGTTCTTGCTGCAGCCTCTTGGGCTTTTTCAAAGAGGCGGAGTTTTTCATCTTCTGCCGACAACCACTGGGGGTTTTGTGGAGGTGCTGGTGTTTTGGTAGCAGGTGGAGTCGAGGTCGAGGTCGAAGTTGAAGTCGAGGTGAGTGGAACAGTAGATGTTACAGAGACAGCGGCGGGCTGCATGGAATAAGACGACCGATCACCCAGAGAAGAGAAAAAAGACAAACGTTAGACACGATCACACCCTGAATCTTCTCCGCTCGTGCACGCGCTTTTTCGTACAACAGGACTTTTTCTTCTTCTGATCGCAGCCAGTTCGGTGAATTCGTGCTGTTAGTGGACGCTGATGCATTCGTTGAGGGATTCCGGTTTATGTCATTGGATACATCTGGTGGGTTGGCGACTTTAAATGGAGTAGTACCACCAGATGACGTGGTTCTTCGCGCATTCGACGTGGGAAGGGCAGGAGTCGATGCAGCAGTATTGTTTTGGCTCGTATTGCCGCTGGCCTGCGATGCAGTACGTTGGACAATGCCAAATTCATCCGCTGGCAATCTCGTTGTTGTTGGCTGTGGAGCACTGCTGAATGCAGGCGACGGCACTTGCAGTGAGCTATATCCACTTTCTGGTTGATTACGATTAATTGGTAGGGTTGCAGCTACTTCATCGGCTGGACGTCCTCGAATTGGATCTACACGATTACCACCCATATTTGTGGAATTCTGAGTTAGAAGAGAAAGACCAGGTGTTGGTCCAATTCGGCTTACAAAAGTGTCAGGCTATAGCGCAAAGGTCAGACGAGTATTCAACTCACTTGATAGCTTCGAAAGATACTTCTCTGTTATTTCCAGTTAATAAGCACTAAACCGACAATCCAAACATGGCACACGCACCTCTGCCAATTGGACATAATGATAGGCAATTCCATTGCAAGATGAGTTCCAGTGCCTATGAGTGCTTTGACAGAAAGGGTATAAGTAACATCAATGTGCCTTGCGGATGTCAGAGTTGGGGTTGTGTGATTCGCGGGAACCATACAAGCCAGTTCCGAGTTGTGCGAGGTCCCTCCGTAAAGAGTGGCATTGACATCAACTTTGGTCTCAGATATCGCGACCTGGTTGGCCAGCGGCGCAGCCCTTCTTCCAGGAATACCAGGCCGATATACCGTGGCCTCCTTTAGAAGAATTTGGAATCCACGAAGAATCACAGTATGCAGACTATCCGATTTAACAGTCGCAACTACTGATATTCGATCCCCTGGACCAAAGCAAGTGCGATTTCGTTCCACGATGAGGTTGATATCATCTTGGGATACGTGTCGCTGCTCTGGTTGGCAATAGACAGGCCACGTAGAATGTAATTCATGCTTGTCAATAATGACCGGAGCCGTTTCCACAGTTTCGACGACTTTCGCTTTACGAAGGAATCCTCTATAATGTGAGTCAGCGCAACCAACACGATATGGAATGCAAAAATATACCTTTTCCCCTTGGTGCATACTCTAGCAAGAAGTTCATAACCGATCCCAGCTGAGAGGGAATAATTTGGTTACAAGTAATCAGACATCGGAAGAAAGGACGCACCTCTATTATCGAGTGCAATTGTGGGCGGTATGGATTCAGGTATACGTATGGAGAACGGGAAGTCTTGCTAGATGCCATATGTGAAAGGAAAGAACACTATGTGAGCAACACGTCAACAAGACAAAGGAAGAATACGCACAGAACGCAAATGCCCGTATTCATCAGCAGTGCTCCATAAATTCACCGGACTGGGGCCGACATCGTCGTAATACGTGTTCCCTGCCCCTCCTCCTGGTAATGTTTCGACTTTTCGCAACTCAATGCGAACCCATTTTGCCTTGACACCGGCGGGTGGCACTCGGACTTCAATAGCCTACAAATAGTGAGTCTCTGCAACACAAGCCATGTTCGAGACATACACCTCTGACAGAAGCTTGAGGCCGGCTGGGACCAGGAGGGATACCGGGATATCCTAAACACGTATGAGAATCCCTTCTCGGGACCTTATGATTTGGACCCGTTGTGGACAAAGAACGCACCAGACACAAAGTCGACATTGGGGGGAGGCTGGAGGTTTCTGTTCTCTAAGTGTCAGCTACGCCACCTGCAGCTATGTCTGGTCTCACAATTTCACTTGCGCCATCACTGGCAGACGTGGTACAGAAGTGTCGGAAGTAGTAAGGACGAGAGTGCCTTTTTGGCACAGAGTTGATTGTCACAGTCGGACATGTGCGCGCACTAAGTACAAAATGCAAAACATTTTTATTTGTATACGCTACTGTATCTAAAATTTGAATTCTTTGCCTGACTTCTTACCATCTCGTTCTCGCTCCATCTTCTGCTTTTTCTTGGCCATTTCCTTGGCTACCATATCCGAGAAATCCTCCCCACGACTACTCACACCAGCATTACCTCTCGAGTTGGCGTCATACTTCCGGCGCAGTTCTTCCTCAGAAAGTCCTGCCAGCTCGGCAGCATCCAAAGAAATATCGACACCACTCTTGCGCTGGAAACACATTCAGAACTTGATTATGCAAGACAAGTTGACCACAAACCTTTGTACCACGCTCATCCCCAAGAACCGGTATTGCAGGTCCAGACACGGCACTCAAGTCATATCCTCGTTCGCTACCCATCATGCCACGAACAGAAGTCTGTTTCTCAGGTACGACCTGATACAGTGACCTAGGACCTGTCGATTCCGATGCATCCGAAGTCCTTTCCTTCCTCAACTCCAAGAAATCAGGAGTCTCCAAACCACCCGCCACGGTCGACACGACGCTAGCCATACCTGACGGCGTCTCAAGTCCAGACGGTGTTTGCATGCCGTCCGCTGGTACAGGCTCTGCCTCCTCTTCTTCCTCCTCTTCCTCCTCTTCCTCTTCCTCCTCCTCCTCTTCGGGTTCCAGCTCGCCCCACAACTCCTTATTAATAGGTTCCCCGGCCTAAAGTACAAATTGATGAGAGATCAGCAACATAATCATACAAAGGATAACTGACCCCAGAATCTGTCGCCTTTGGAAGAACTCCAAAGACATCACCGTACAGAGGACGGTTGTATTCGTCCAGAGGTGGTTTTCCCCACCCACCGGGATGGAAACCCCACTGTGCACTAAATGGCAGGATCAGTATCACAAAGCGACAGCTAAGTGAAAAAGGCACGCACCCTTCAGGAATTGGAGCATTTAGACCGGGAATTCGTAATGTGGGATAACTCGGAGGGGGTCCAAATCTTTGCATGCTAATTAGCCATGGAGGTGGGGCAAGGGGAGGTATTGAAAGAGCTTCGACGAGTTCCGGGGACAGATCGCCTGGTCTCTTTTCTTTCAGAGATGTTTCAAATTCTTTTCCTTCGTAATACCTGAAATTTTATAAACATAACAGAATTAAAATTCAAAGAAACAATTGGCGCACATTTCTCCGAACCCTGTCACTGGGGGTTTCGTTGCAAACTTAAAAAAGGCGTCATGCAACTTCTGGTAATCGATGTCAACCTTGCCCATCTTCGGTTGAACTCGCTCTCGTGTCTTTGCCTTCAGACTCATGTTCGCCTCCTTCTCTTTGATAGCATCCCGCATAGTGGCAATACCAGTGTCGGCAATGTAGGACGGTAACTGGAATGGTGGTTTTTCAATGCCCCTTTTTCCCTGCAGATAATCGCGTTTAGCGCTCCAGTGTATCGGTATTGGCACAGAGTTGCGGCAGGATTTGAGGTGCAAGAGTGTCTGTGGATCCGCGGCGCTGGGATCTGTCCATTCCACAACCTCTGGCTTTTTGGTCCATTGTTTCAGTTGAGCGACGCTGATACGATTCTGCTTCCGGGCCTTTTTCTTGGATAGAGGCTTGTTGTCCGCTTCAGAGTCCGGCTCAGACTCCATGTCATCGTCAGAATATATAACTTCTCCTTTGTTCGTCGGGTCCCAATTTTTCCCTTGCTGTAAATCAAGAACGTCGCTTAGTGACAAAAACAAATGCAGAAAGTAGAAGAAACTCACTGAAGATTCCTCGGGAGGCAGTTGAAAACGAGCAAATACGTCGGAGAAGGCTCCAAGCGCAGCCTCGGTAAGGTCAAGCTGCTCAAACACGTACTCGACAAATGACACTTGTTCAATCTCCACTTCCATGTTATTTGTATCTTGATGACTTGCGACATTGCTTTCTCTATCCTAGAGGATATTTAGGAATGAAATGATGAAAACAGACTTGACGTGTCAACGCACAGTTTTTTTCTTCTGCTTTTGCTTCAATCTCCGAAGCTGGTTCTTTGACTTTATGGGTTTGTCATTAGTGATTTTCTGAGAGCTGCTTTCGGCGGCATTGTTGACTTGCGAAACCAGCATAGTAGTCAATTGAAAAGGAAGAAAAGTTAATTATGTAATTTTGAACAGTGTGAATTTTCTAGAAGCACCACGTGACGTTTGGTTTTTCACTTTTTAATGACCCTTTCATAAACTTTCTAGGATGTTATCAAAAACTATGTGCAGCCATTTTTTATTTTACCATTTGCGAGCCATTTAGCCATGCAAACTGAACCACTAAAAAGAACCAAAAAAGAACCGCACTGGGTGACATCTCCGCCACGTGCCAGTGGGAATAGCGTGCAGCACATGGCAAAAACTACGGTTGTGCGCCCACTGTGCAAGAAGGGACCAGGGTTATATATCACCCAGATTGATCAACACTCTGGGGTGTTGCCCGGGATGTACAATGATACCATTCCAAAATCATTTTACAACAAAAAGTCTTGGGTGCTAATTGGGTGCTAACTAACCCCACGACGGCTACGACCCCATCAAGTTCTAAGTTCCTCGAACAGCCTCGAGCTCGCCACTTAACCCGCACTTTGCCTGAATCTACATCAATTCGCCGAGCTATTTTCACTCGGCAAGAATGGATTGTTAACATTTTTGTTTACATATACCAAGTTCCCGAACAACGGAAGTGTTTACTTGACAAGATGTAGCAAAGAGGTTGTTGTCTATTGTGGGGGTAATGCTTTCTGAAGTGTCAACGGCTAGCTTTGTAATAAATGTATGATCACACCAGTCAATGAGTTGCATAACAGCACAAAAAAAACATGTTCCAGAGCCCGCGGTTAAACAACGACAGAAAATGACCGGATTTGTGTGAAGGACGGGAATCGGTCGTGCTTCCATTGCGTACTTGTTCCATCACCGTCGAATCGCACATAGGGCGACATTTTTCACACTTGAGAGCACCGTCAGATCATTCTGCCGTCTCATACAGCTCCCCGACAATCATGTGGCTCACATGATGGTTTCAGGGTGGAGTTCGCATTCGTTCTCTGGGTTGTCTGGCCGCCTCTATCAGCTTTGAAAATTCATCTTTTTGTTGGATCTATTGTTCCAAACAAGTGAAAAGTGCCTGAGGATGGTAAAAACCATCGTACCTGATATTCCCTCACGTCACGAATAACAGCCTTCTTTTTCTTCAACATTTCATCCTCCCATTTCTTCAGGTCTTTTCGTAGTTCGGCCTTTGACTTCCTATTAGCCAATGATCGGTCCAAATTCGAGTTGTGCAGCATGACCCAACTGAAACGAGAGATCAGAAACGGAAAATTCGAGACGTGGAAACTAACACATACCGCTGATGTCGTTGTTCCCAGATTGCCCTGTTGCCATTTACTGGTAGGTCATATTGCTGGAGCATTTCCTTGATTTGTCTGTCTTTGAGTGTAGCATAGGTCTGAATTGGTAGTGGATGTTCGTCATCACTGTCACTTGCTTTCCTCCTAAAAGATGAAGAGTAGGTAGATAGTATAGTTAATGGGACCTTGCTTACATACTTATGTTTTCCATTCTTCGAACCCGTCATAATCCTGGACCAAGTCTTGACAGCAGCATCACTCGAAGTCGGGTTCTTACACCCATTATCAATATGTTCATTCAACTTTAAGTACTTGACTCTGGTTTGACATATGGGACACTTGACCAAATCGTCATCTAGATGGGTGTACAAAAAGTGTCAGCTGCTTAAAACGTTGAGTAGTTTCGAAGAAACATGCCATTAGGAACAAGACCGCGGTTTGGTATTGAAATCTCTTCCTCGTCGACATCCGAGCTTGGAATCGTCATATCTGTGTGTTTCGTCTTTCTCTGTTTTGACGGTGACGCCGTCGGTCTGGTATTTACCCTCATCGGTGAGGAAGCAAGGTGGGAAGGACCGGAAATGGTTGTATCTGTGCTGGAAGCGCGAGAAGGGCCCCTTTTCCGCTTCTTGATAGTCTTTGGTTCCTCGAGAGAATGTGTATCATGTCGTTGTTCAGTCTTCTTAACCAGTTGCAGAATGAAAGGTCTGGAATCCACTAAGAAACGAAACATGGCCAATATGGTACTACTATATCGTACCTTGCTTTCTTCCAGTCTGATATCACTTTATCAAGTGCAGGGTTGGGTCTTATATGAGCCTCAGAAGTAGTTCTCCGGCAACTTGGACATTCTTGCTTGTTGGAAAGTGAAACACGTATACACTGCACCATACCATACGCGTCAGAATGTATTAATACCATCTTCACCCAATTATGAAAAACGTACAGCTGAGCAGAAGCAATGACCACAAACAATAGTTACTGGTGCGTCATAAAGATCGCCACAGATATCACAACGAAATGAGCCATCTAGATCTCGCAAACCTGGGGCAGTAGCATGAGGAGGAAAATCTGTTGGATCAGGAACATCGGAATTGAGGAAGTTCATGGTAAGCAGAGCTCCTAAGGCTAGACGCTAAGACTAGATTCGAGTCAAGAGCGTGGCGTGACTATTGTCATTGAATCACGCCACCGCGTCGTCACACCCTCTTTGTCGCTAACCCTTCATGATTTTTCATCGAAGCTTCGTCGATCATCCTCGAATGCACTTCTAGCTGGCCCGCGAATCACTAAAGAGAAACAAAACAAAACTACCACGAGCCATGGAAGATAGAAAGGATCAAGTATTCCATCAAGGTGTGGCAATGACTCGGACCACTTTGAACACTTCAAAGCACTGGTTCTCCAATGGTCGCCTTCCCTGAAGAGAGTAGTTCTTGGAACGATTCCGTTGGGTGGGTCGACAAAAGTAGCGCATCAAGCCTTCCCCTCTGCTTCACCTTCGCAACATCCAAAACGAGTCGGTCCACGATTATGACCAATGTCATCTGATTCTAATTCCCGCTGTCCTCATTCTCCGTCGTCGGAGGTCTCGTCCCTTCGTGTCCCTTGCCGTATGTCGTGAAAAGGCAAGGTGGATCCTTTCTTTGCATGCGACTCTGTGGTGGTCATGCCATGAAGACTTTTAACTGCGAGGCGATCACCCTGGAGACCGAGTCTTCATACACCCGCGATATGTCAAGGCGAGGGTCCAAGACGACGGTCCTGCCCTCTCGAAAGATGGTCAAATGAGGATATCGAGGATGACCAACTACATCTAATTTTTCCAGGAAACAACTCGTGCCACCTACGAATCTCAGGATAATCACATTGGAGGTTGAGTCTTCGCAATACTGCCCTTCCTTCATTTCATTTTTTTTTTTTTTTGATCCGGGGGTACACTCACACATCAGATCACCAGTTACATCGATCCGAAACCACAGATGACTGCACGGCTGGCGTATCTTAGTGCCGTCTTGCTTCCCAAAAATCCACTGGCGGAACAACTCGTGGCCCACTGGCCGTTCCTTTTCCGTGTGCCTTCTCCATCACTTTGAACCCTCGTCTTACTACCTCCTTCCGAGTGCAGCTGTGCAAAAATCTCAAAGAATTCTACAAATTATGTATTTCGACTACATTCCGACAATGGAAGGCGCTTGGAAGACCGTTTTAATCTTCCTACCGTCCAGTTATAGGATATTCTCTTTCTTTTATTGACCACTACAAAAACTTGGGCCTGAAGGATCCAAGTCTTTCCCTTCCGAACTTAATGATGAGACCGATTCTGTATTCGCACCTCTCTCAACTAAAGTCGCTGACATTGCGAGCGGATTCCAAGAAATACTGTCACGGTTGATTGCCAAGAATATGTTTGCAGACTTTGAAACGAATTAATTTGAAAACTCGGAATGTGAGTCTCAGCCTTTCCTGTGCCTCCGCTACATTGAAGCCATACCCCATATTCTGTGTCACCGATCTAACAGGCTGTCGAGGTCATCAACAAAATGGACAGCCGAATATCTGAGGGTATATAGGTAGATAATCGATCAAAAATTATGCAGCCGTGTGATGATCAACTTGGGGGGTCCAGGATATACTCATAAGTCCGGGAATTACTCATTTGTTCCTTGGAGGCTCGTACCATATTAGCAACACATCCATCAGGTTTGTGGTGTCGTTATAGCGGAAAGTGCATTATAATATTCTAGCAAATATTTAGATGGTTTGACGCATAAGCAACTTGAAGCTGGTACTAAGTACCTCAACACTTAATAGTGCTTGTGACCGAGTCCCATGCACAATCACAACTCGAGAACTTCGGTCTGCGCCAGTCTTCGGATCTTTGCCTGAACATCATGTACCCCAATTCAAGTCTCACTTTCAGGCCCAGGTCTCATATCCACCAGATCCTCGTTTGGTCAAGTCAATGCCCAATTTTTCGGTTAACCAGCGACCGGTTGTGATTGGATCATCAGAATTGCCGAATATGGTTATGCTCATTGTCAATTCCCTGTTTCAGGTTTGACAATAAGGCGCTTTGTGATATTTATCAGAAGCCCACGAGCCGGTGAACAGAATGAACTACGCCTCCCATGGCATCGCACCGCGATATACTATCTGCAACCAGTTTGACCCCGATTTCCACTACTGCCAGTACAAGATCCCCGTCTCCAATCCTCCGAAATCGATTCAGCAATGCATCGCTTTTGAGCCTTTCGAGTGT